>Ga0265293_10012172_pt1 | contig 11491 bp, 9 predicted proteins | sample Munlanlewell138R_FD_192505 | JGI IMG/M metagenome (GOLD analysis project Ga0265293, IMG submission 192505) | Leachate microbial communities from a municipal landfill in Southern Ontario, Canada - Leachate well 138R | ecosystem: Engineered > Solid waste > Landfill > Unclassified | place: Canada... | reverse complement strand
AGAGCAGAGTATTAAACAAAAATTATACACCCTACCAGAAGAGACGATTGTCTATCCTGGTCATGGTGATGCAACAACAATAGGTTTTGAAAAAAGACACAATTACTTTGTAAAGGGAGATTAGTTATGAACAAATTAGAAAAATTCCTATCCGGCAATATCTATCCACTATTAATAAGCATCGGTGGTGCGGCTGCGTGGATGTTTACTGGAAACCTGCAAATGGTTAACCAAGGCTTTATTATTGGTTATTTAATATTAGCGGCAGTGATTTTAGCGCTCTTTAAAAACACCTCTCATGTCATACCGATATTTTTAAGTTTACTATTTATGGTAAATATTAAAAACTTAGGTTTAAGAGATATTAGAGAACTAAGCTTTTTATATGTGGTGTTTGGATTGGTCGTGATTGGTTTAGCGATTCATGTGATTCGTTTTAGACATGAGTTTAACGTTGGTTACTTATCGCTTGGGTTTTTATTGATTGCGATTAGTTATTTGTTGCCTATGTTATACATTCCATTTTCAAAAACATTACTGGCAATCAGTTTAGTTGGGTTTTTATATTTAGCGATTTACTTATTCTTTAGAAACACGAGTTATGGTAAAACAGAACAAATAATGAAGCACTTCTTCTTTGCGAGTTTAATTATTTTAGCTCAACTGATATATGGTTATACAAAGGGCTTCCTTAGTATGGATTTAACACAACCCATTGGTACCATTGTTAGAACGGGCTTAAGGAGTGCTTGGCGGATTGGTGATTTAGGGTATGGTATTATTAATGATGTGATTATTTTCTTTACCCTTTTAGTTGCGGGTCAAGTGTATATGTTATTTAAATACCCTAAACAAATATGGTTGTGGATTTTCCCTATATTAAGCGTTATTGTAGTAATACTTAGTGGTTCTAGAGGGGGCTGGATTAGTTGGGCCATTATGTTAGCTATGTTTTATGTATTGGTGATTGCGAAGGGTACTAAAACACAAATATTTATTGCCTCAGCAATAGCGATACTTGCCTTAGTTCCTATGATTGTTGAACCACGGATTCCAAGATTATTATTTCAAGTATTTAAACAAGGTGGAATTACAAATTTCGATCAATTCACCAGTTGGCGATTAACGTTATATAAAGACGCTTATGAAATCTTTAGAAAATTCCCTTATTTTGGAGGGGGATGGACTTATAAACTACAAGTTGGTAATTCCAATAGAGTAAATGTTTATCATAGTACCATTTTCCACACGCTAGCAATTAGTGGTATTGCCGGTGTGGTAGCGGTTGGTGTATTGATGATTTCACAAATGGCTTTACTTGTTAAAAAGCTAAATATCTATATCGGTATTGCCTCCATTGCCTTCTTAACCACTTTATTCCATGGTTTAATGGATAATACCGTTCATATGTTAATCTATACCATTTTAACCATCTTCTTATTTGTGGCTATCGAACGTGATGATGGCATCATTGAATACGAAGAGACAAAGACATTCCCATTTGTATTAGAATAAAAAAAGGGACAGCCCTATCTAGGCTGACCCTTTTTTATTCGTTATGTCTTAGGGCATCAACTGGGTTTTTTCTAGCGGCTATCGCTGAAGGAATTAACCCTGCAATAAAGGTTAATGCGACACTTATTAATATCATTACACCAATATGAATAAGTGTAATACTTACGACATCTTTCATTTGTGGTTCTAATGATGCAATCCATACATTTAGTGGTAGGGATATTAAATAGCTTATCAAACTACCCATAATACCACTCGTCAGTCCAATTAAGAACGTTTCACTGTTAAAGACTCTCTTAATGTCTTTCTTTCTTGCCCCTAAGGCTCTTAAGACACCAATTTCTTGGGTTCTTTCTAAGACACTCACGTAGGTAATAATACCTATCATAATCGATGATACTACTAAACTAATGGAAGCAAACACCACTAAAACAATTTGAACCATACTCACGACTTGTTGCATCGCTTTACCAACGCTTTGGGTAATGTCTGTGTATAAGATTTGGTTGGCTTCTTCAGTTTGTGTTTTATTATAATTATCTAAAACCTGTTTAATCTTGACTTTATCTTCATAGCTATTTGGATAAATCGCAAGGGTGGTAGGGACATCTGAATTACCTAAATGTTGAAGCGCCATTTCTTTGGTGATATTGGCTGAAAAAGGTGTTCCTGCAGGAATGGTCATGCCCCCAAATTCTAAATCATAGACTAAATAGTCTTTTTCTTTTTGTAAAGCGACGATATCTGAAGTTTTAGCCATGTTGATAGCGTATTTACTGAGACTTTGTGCATAAAAGATCCCATCACCCATAGAAAACATGGTATCTTCTTTAGGCATTAAAACACCAACAACCTTTAATGTAATCCCATTATCATAGGCGTTAGTTAAGTCTGCGTTAGTACGGTAAACCACTCTATCTACATTGGTAGCATCTTCATAATAATAATCATTATAATGGGCAAGTTTTAATTCTTTTCCAACAACACTCTCATAAGTAATGAGTTCGTTAGGATCGAAGTTAAAGGCTTCTAATACATGTTTATTAACGCGGTAGTATTGATCCATCAACACAACCACTTCAAAAGTATTATCAACCATTTCTTCACGATATAATCTCCCTGAGATGACTTGATAATATTCATCTAAAAACTCTGGTTCTAATTGGGAAAAGATACTACTAGAAGCCGTTTTAACACTTGAATCACTATCGTGTTTTAAAAAGAGGGTTTGATTTGAATAACCATATTCAATACTTCGGTAGGTATTTTTGTCTAAGTTTGCCTCTAGGAAGTCAATATATTCTTGGGTAATGATATTTTGGTGGCTATTTCTTCGGTTACTTGGATCATACGATTGAAAGCCCCCTAAGTCAACGGGTTCTCTTTGATAAGCGTTAAAATCTAAGTCTAAGTGAATCTCATTAATTAAAAGAGGGACACTGGCTAGTGATTCTCTTTCTAAGTCTCTAATAATCTTATTAAAGCCATTTCCAAGACCTAAGACTAACAAAACACCAATAATGCCAATACTTCCTGCAAACGCGGTTGTTAGTGTTCTACCAAGTTTCGTTCTTAAGTTTCTAAACGATAGTTTAAGCGCTTGAAGGTAGTTCATCGATGTTTTTCTTGGGTTATAGTGAGCTTTGATTTCTTTATCTAAAACCTCTTTTGAATCGCTTAATAACTCGCCATCTAATAAATTAATGACTCTAGTGGCGTATTTGTCTGCGAGGTCTTTATTATGAGTCACCATAATCACAAGTGTATCTTGTGAAATTTCTTTAATTAAATCAAGAATCGCAACACTTGTTTTTGTATCAAGTGCCCCTGTAGGTTCATCGGCTAAAATAATCTCAGGGTCATTGGCTAACGCTCTAGCGATAGCGGCTCGTTGTTTTTGCCCACCAGATAACTGAGCAGACTTTTTATACATTTGGTCTTCTAGGCCGACTCTTTTTAATACCTCAATTGCCTTTTCTCTACGTTCTTTTGCGCTAATACCACTTAATGTCATACCCATTTCTACGTTTTCAATAATCGATATGTGGTTAATTAAATGATAATTTTGGAAAATAAAACCAACCTTATTGTTTCGATAATAATCCCAATCATGATCTTTAAAGTCTTTGGTCGATTTACCTTCAATAATTAAATCACCTTCGGTATATTGATCCAATCCACCAATGATATTAAGTAGCGTGGTTTTACCACAACCACTCGGACCTAATATCGCCACAAAACTTGACTTTTCAAAGGAAAGGTTGATGTTTTTTAAGGCGGTAAAAGGTTTCCCTGCAATCATATAATCTTTTTTAATATTATAAAGTCTTAACATAGTTATACCCACTTTCAACTGTTTATAATTATAACATATATTACCTGATATACGGCTCTTTTTATATTTTTTTACATTTAAAGGCTTACATTTTATTTAAAATCACAACCGTTTCTGTTTCAATGGTTTGGGGAAACATAGAAACCGGAATCACTTCTACTATTTCATATAAATGTAAGAGTTGTTTGATGTCTCTTGTGAGTGTTTTTAAATTACAGGATATATAAATAATTGTTTTGGGATGTTTCATCTTAATAACCTCTATCAGTGATTGATGTAATCCAGCTCTTGGGGGGTCAACAATTAACGTATCAAACTCTAATTTAAAAAGCTCATCTTCTACTTTTCCATAGATTGATGTAAGGTTATTAATATGGTTATCTAGAATTGCTATTAAACCCGATTGATAAGAGGCTTTGTTTGATTCTATAGAATACACATGTTTTGCATAAGGCGCTAAAAGAATGCCTATGGTAGCTGCACCGGCATAGGCATCTACAATCACACCATCTACATCATCTTTTAGTCTTTGAAACATCTTTATCGCAACTTCATAATTGGTTTGAAAAAACGTATCACTATAAAGTTTAAAGGTTTTATCCATGAAGTTAAGGAGAATATAATCACTGCCTTTAAAAGGGATAAATGTGTTGTTTTCTTTGATTACCATATTATAATTTAATCCTTTAAAATAAATGGATTCTTTCCAAGGTTTATTGGTTATAAACGTAATAAGTATCGAATCGGTTGCGCGAATTTGGATTTGTTTTAAAGCATCATCTATGAGCTTATGTTTATTAAATATAGCGTTTAATTCTTCAATAACTTTATTGATCTTAGGTAGTGCTAATAGGTGACTTTTAATAGGTTCCAAGATATGGGATTTGGCTTTATAAGTACCTAATCTTAAAAAACTCTCTTTTTGAACATGAAGGGTAATCTTATTTTTATAATGGGCTTCATCCCCAAAGATAATGGGGGATGGATGAATGTTTATGTTTGTGATTTTTTCAAATGTTTCTTTTGTAATATGTACTTGATGAATGAGTTGTTGTTGATAAGCTAAGTGAGATAGTGGGGCGTAAGAAAGAGGATAATCCATAACCCGATGTTTGCTTTTTTTGATGTGTTTAATAACCCTTGCAAAAGCAAACCTCCCCTTATCATCAACCACTTCTATTATCGCTTTTTCGTTAGGAAGAAGGTTTTCAACAAAGTAGATTTTATCTTTTTTAACAATACCGAAACCTTGAAAATCTAAGGATAGAGCTATTTCTTCCATGAATCTAATTCTTTATAAATAGAAGCCATTCCTGCTTCACTGGTTTCTTTATATTTTGAATCCATATCTAAACCTGTTTGATACATCGTCTTAACAATCATATCAAAAGAGATTTTTCTTGTCTCAAATAAGATAAGCGCAAGTTCACTTGCGTTTATCGCTCTAAATGCCGCAACCGCATTTCGCTCAATACAAGGTATTTGAACATAGCCACCTACAGGATCACAGGTTAAGCCTAAATGGTGTTCCATTGCAATTTCTGCGGCATATTCAATTTGGTAAATCGATTCACCCTTTAAAAAAGCATACGCTGCCGCAGCCATGCTACACGCACTTCCGACTTCCGCTTGACAGCCACCTACAGCACCAGAGATGGTCGCATTTTTTCTTATTAAATTACCAAATAATCCGGCAATCGCAAGGGCATTAATAATGTCTTTTCTTGGAATATCTACATGTTGGTTTGCATAGTATAAAACCGCAGGTAAAACACCACTTGCACCACACGTAGGAGCTGTAACCACAATACCACCGCTGGCGTTTTCTTCATTAACCGCAAACGCATAGGTAGAAAGCAGGGTTCTATTTTTTAAATGGGTATCGGTTTGTTTTAAAGCATTTTTATATAAGGTGTGTGCTTTTCTTTCAACCTTTAAAGAACCAGGTAATAACCCGGTCGCACTCATGCCTTTTTGAATGGTCTTAACCATTTGATCATAAACCATTTCTAAGTATGAAAAAAGGTCTTCCTCTTCATATTTTTTAATATAGTCTAGCAAAGAAATTTGATGCGTTTTACAATAATCTCTAATCGCATCAAACGTTGAATGTGGGTAAACAATCGGTGATGATTCTTTTTCATTGTTAAATAAAATATCACCACCACCAAGTGAAACGACTTCGATGGTTTGGACTTGTTTATCTTCTTTAAAGACTTCAAAAATTAGCAAATTTGGATGTGCTTTTGCATCAATGGCTATTTTAATCTCGACATCAACTAAAATATCTTTAATCACTTTATCTGTTAAATGACCTTCACCCGTTAAAGCCAGTGAATTATAAAGCGTCACAACAAAATGGTGATTGGGATACATCTCTTTTATGCGCTCACTCGCAAAGGCAGGCCCCATGGTATGACTACTGGATGGCCCGTGGCCTATTTTATATAATGTTTTAATCGATCTCATAGAGTTCCCTATATTTATCTTTTAAATACCTAATATAATATTTTGGATTAAATGGTTCATTGGTCGCAATCATTAATAACTCTTTGGGGGTATGCATTCTACCGTAGGTATGAATACGTTGTTTCATCCATTGATTAATTTTATCAATCTGCCCATCTTTAATCGCTAAGCGAATACTAAAGTCTTTCTCCATTTCATAATAGAGTTGAGCTGCAATCGCAGAACCTAGTGCGTAGGTAGGAAAATAGCCAAACGCGCCCATTGCCCAGTGAATGTCTTGGAGTACGCCTAGTGAATCTTTTTTAACACTAACCCCTAAGTATTCTTTATAAAGTTTATTCCAGAGTTTAGGAATATCTTTTGTCTTTAAATTGTTTTCATAAATTTGCTTTTCAATTTCATAGCGAACCATAATGTGAAGTGAATAAGTTAATTCATCACTATCAACTCGAATAAAATCACACTTCACGCGGTTGATATAGGCGTAAAAATCATCTAATGACACCCGTTTTAGTTTGGGAAAATAGGTTTGAAGTTTGTGATAATGGGTTTCCCAAAATGGATAACTTCTGCCAATCATGTTTTCATAAAACCTCGATTGTGATTCATGAATGCCCATCGATGCCCCACCTGAAAGGGTGGTGCCATCGAAATCCGGGTTTACTTGTTGTTCATAGATACCATGTCCCATTTCATGAATGGTTGAAAAAATAGCTGAATCTATTTCTTTTTTATACGCCGTTGTTATTCTGGTGTCTACCGAAACCAAACCACTTGTAAAGGGGTGAACACTTTCTTTAATGGTACCTTTGTTTAAGTCATAACCAAAGATAGAAGAAAGATCGTGGGTAAACTTTCGTTGTAAATCAACATCAAAATCGCCATGGGTAAGTACTCTAGGTAGGCGTCTTCTTTCTTTTGAAACCGTTAAGACAAAGGGGACTAACTCTTTATTAAGTGTCTTGAAAAAGGCATCATAATCCTTCATGGTCATTGATTCTTCATACATGTCTAAGAGCACATCATAGCCTTTTAGTTCATCGGTTTCTAAGTATTTTATGATGTTTTTATTATAATTAATGATTTTTTCCAACGTTGGGGCAAAGTAATTAAAGTCATCTTTAACTTTTGCCTCATGCCAGATCACTTTACTCTCCCCAAGTAATAATTGGTGAGCTAAATATTCATCTTTAGGGATCTTTCTTGTTCGGTCAAGTTTGCGTTTTTCAAGTTCAATCTCACGCTTAAAATGACCCTCTAAGTCCTCTTTTGATAACGCATCAATCGCTTCGATCCTTTGTTCATCCATTAGGAGATTATAGCGTTCTTTATTCAATACTTCCATTTGTTTTAAACGATAATTAAGTGCGGCTTTAGGACTTTCTGTTTCGGCGTCCCAAGATAATAGCCAAAGTGCATAATTGTATGCGTTTATCTTCTTTTGAAATGCTAAATAGACATCTTTCATTATTTATTCTCCTTAAATTAGTAATAATGTCGCAAGTCCTAAATAAATCAATAGGCTAAAAATATCATTAATCGTTGTCATAAAGGGACCACTAGCAACACTAGGATCAACATTAAGTCTTTTAAACACTATAGGAATCGTTGCCCCAGAAAAGGTTCCAATAATTAAACTTAGTAGTAAAGATACAGAAACGACCATACTAACCTGAAGGTTATTAATGCCTGTATCATTAATAAATGTTAAGAGTACAAACGCAGCTACAAATCCAAATAAAGCACACATAAAGCTGTTAATAAACCCAATTATGATTTCTTTAAACACATGATTTGATAACTTTGCGTTAGGTTCTTTTGTGATTTTAATGACCGTTGAGGCTAATGATTGGGTACTTACATTTCCGGCCATATCAAGAATCATTGTTTGAAAATAAGCAAGTACAACAACACTACTGATCGTAGCACTAAAGGAAGATAAAACGGTCGAGGTGAATATCGATAAAAACAACAACACAACCAACCAAGGCAACCTGGATTTCGCTTTCTTATAAGCTTTTGTGTCAATTGATTGCTCGGTAATTAAGGCTAGGTTTCGATATTGTTCAAGGGTTTCTTCCTTCAACAAGTCAAGCGCATCTTCTGCGGTAAATATCCCCTTTAATGTGCCTTGTTTATCAATAATAGGGATCATTTCTAAGTCATAATGCTGGATGGTATCTATGGCTGCATAAAGCGGCGCATCTTCTTTTAGTGAGTGAAACTTTGTTTGCATTAAATTTTTTATTTTTCTGGGTGCCCTTGCAATAATCAATGTTTTTAAAGGTAATACCCCAAGCAGTTTATCTTTCTTATCAATAATGTATAAATAGTCAATCAAAGTTTCATCTGTTGATTGACTTACAATAATACTCATCGCTTGTTTCACATCTAAATCATCTGATAAGGTGATGAAATTATTTTGATAAAATTGTTGTAGTGGATAGATCATATAAACACCTCAATAAACACTAACGCAAGTCCATAGTATAAAATAATACTAAAGATATCGACAAACGTCGTAATTAAGGGACCACTTGCGTTTGCTGGGTCAAAGCCTAAACGTTGAAACATTTTAGGAACTAGTGTTGAAATTAAAGACGTCACTACCATTGTAATTAAAAGTGTTAAACCAATCACACTTGAAAACACCAAAGGACTTTGATCAAGTCTTGGATTAAAGTAAATGGTTCCAAAAGTAATCATAAAACCAATTAATCCAACTAAAGTCCCGATATAAATGGATGAGACGATCTCTTCTTTAATATGTCTTTTGTATGGTATATCTAAATCAAAGTTCATCACAACTAAGCTTGTTGAGAAACTTTGGGTTCCAAAGTTTCCAGCCACGTCTAAAATAAGCGGTTGAAATACAATAAGGATGGTATAGGTTGATATAATGGCTTCATATCTACTCATGATTACCGCTATAGGTAGAGCCATTACTAGTAAGAAAAACAACCATGGTAATCTTGATAACGCACTCTTAAAAATACTAGAATCTAATAATCCAAATAACCCAGTTAACTTTTGAACGTCTTCTATCGCTTCTTCTTCATAAATATCAAGCGCATCATCGACTGTGATCATCCCAAGGAGTTCATGCGATTCACTAACCACAGGCATTTGATAAATACCTTTTTCCTGAATCGTCATGGTAACCTCATCAATATCGTCTTCATCAAAGACAAAAACACTAGCTGTATAAAGTGATTCTATTGACATTGGAGATTTTGCTTTTATGAGTCTTTTTAAAGGCACAGTTCCTAAAAATATATCGTTTTTATCTACGACAAATAATGTTTGAATGGTTTCTACTTCTGGTGCTTCTTTAATGAGTGTTTTCATGGCTTCTTTAACATCCATTTCAGGCCGGATAGTGATGATGTTTGTGCTCATCCAAGCACCCGCTTCATCTTCATCGTATTCTCTTAGAGACTGAATTTCTTCTTGGGTTTCTTCATCTAAGTGTTGAATCCATTCATCAGCGGTTTCATCATCCACTTCTAAAGCGATATCCGTAATGTCATCTGGTTCCATTAAAGAGATAATTTCCCCAACTTCTTCATGTTCTAAGTCTTCTAATAACTCACTGGCATCACTTGGTTTAATATAGGTTAATAACTCCGCTTTACTTTCGCTAGATAACAAGTCAAAGAAATCAATCTGTTCATCGACATCTAAAGCATCATATAAAACGGATAAGTCATATCCGTGTAAGTTTTTTAGATATTCAATTTTTTCAATTTCATTTAAATTTCTATATGTTTCTAGCACCTTATCACCTTTTTTTATTATACTATAAAAAGCCTTAAATAAAAAGGCTACAGTTTAAGGGGTAATTCAATTAAATTGCTCGTATAGAATAGAATGTGTAATCCTGCACTTTTTCAAAGTGTACACGCGCACTGCGGGTTTGTCAATCCTTGTGGTCATTTATAATTTTATTTCCTTTCTAATATTTGGAACTAAAACTGATTGACAAACCCGCAATATTATAAACAAGAAATAAAAAAAGACTAAATTACATGTCATTAATTGACGCTTTAAAAACATGTGGAATATATTAGAAAAGTTTATTAAAACAATTTTTATACGATACAATATATTAAATACAATTATTTGTTAGGAGGAAATCATGACAGCACTTTATGTAATTATGATTATCTTAGGAGTTATTATTATTGGTTTAGGTTTTTTTATTGGCATTAAACTATCAAAAAATATTTCCGTCAAAAACAAACATCTTATTGAAGAATTTGAAAGCAAGCACCCATCTGATTTAACAATTAGTGAAATTAATCAATATCAAACGATCAATATGAAAAAAACATTTTCATTTGTGGGAATGATGCTTGTTGGATTTTTAATTGGTGGTGGATTAGCTATAGCTGGTCTAGTACTACTATTAATGTAATTTATGTTTTAAAATAAATTAAACACTACTTAAATATTAAAAAGACTGTAGAGAAATGAAGTTTTAAAATTCTTCATACACTCCACAGTCTTTTTTGTTTTAATTATATATCCCGCAATAAACAGATATATCAATACCTGATATTTTTAGCTCAACATTAGCAAAATGATCATTAAACTTGACATATATCAAATCATTAATCACAGACTGGAAACTCCATAATTTGAGGTATAGCATATTTGTTTGGGAGGATTTGGGTATAAAATAACAGCATTTTAAAATTAAATATATAGCATGAAACAATCATTCGGTTAAAAAAGACCATTTTTTGTCAAAAAATATGTTCACACAATGGACGAAATCATCACAGATAGAGAAAAAACCACCGGATACCTTTGAAGGTCATCCGATGGCTGATTATTCTTCAATTGAGTTAAAAATAGAATCTTGTCAAGTATGTGTCTAGTATATAACAAGTGTTATTTTAGAGAAAGTAACGTAATAGACTCCACATGATATGTTTGAGGAAACATATCAAGTGGTATCGTGTATTCAATATCGTATTTTCCCTTAAAATAGGATATATCTCTTGATAGAGTCGACGGATCACAAGAAACATAGGCAATTTTCTTAGGCTTTAATTTTAAAACTGCGTCAATAAATGCTTTATCAAGACCCATCCTTGGTGGGTCTACAATCAGTTTATCAAAGGTTTTGTTTGCATTTAGGATATAGTTTGTTGCATCCCCTTGATA
>Ga0265293_10012167_pt1 | contig 11492 bp, 9 predicted proteins | sample Munlanlewell138R_FD_192505 | JGI IMG/M metagenome (GOLD analysis project Ga0265293, IMG submission 192505) | Leachate microbial communities from a municipal landfill in Southern Ontario, Canada - Leachate well 138R | ecosystem: Engineered > Solid waste > Landfill > Unclassified | place: Canada... | reverse complement strand
CTGCCCTTCAATTCTGATGTCGAAGTCCCCATTGACTTGTGGTTGAAAGAGGGGATTAAGCGGAAAAAAGCTAATCTTTAGTCTAGAGCAGGTAGCCGTATCATGGGGATACGGCTACTCTCTTGGAGGCCTCGGTGCCCATAAAAAAAACAATTAGCCAATCTATTTTAAAAAAGAACAATATTGCCCTGGTACTTGAAGAGATTAAGAGGGAGAAGAGTTTATTCAAGACAACCCTCTCCAAACGGTTGCAATTGAGTTTTGCCACCGTATCTACTATCTGTGAAATATTAGAAGCCGACGGCTTTATTAAAATGGAAGAGTACGGGGCTTCTACCGGGGGCCGTAAACCCGTTATTATTAAATTCAACCCCAACTCCCGCTATGTTATCACGATCAATATGAGCTTAAATGGGGCTCTCCATCTGGCCCTTGTTTCACTTAACCATACGGTGAGTCACCAAGTTTGGCTAAAGGATGCCTATAGTGCTTCTAAAGAAGACCTATTTAGCAGGATAGGTGAGGAGATAGCGAAAATTCTGTCTAAACAGAAGGTCCCACTAAAAAGAGTCCTTGGTATAGGAGTCGCTGTCCCGGGTCTCTACGATGAGACAATTGGCGTAATTAAGCATTGTACCAACCCCTTTTTAGCCAACCTACTGATTAAAAGGGAACTTCAAAAAATAATTAACCTGCCCATCCATATCATGAATGATGCTAATTTGGCCGCTTTCGGGCAGTGGTCACTCCTCAGAGAGGAGTTGTCAGACCTTATTTTCCTCTACTTTTCACAAGGCATCGGCTTAGGGATAATCCAAAATGGGGCCATATTTTTGGGTTCAAGAGGTTATGCCGGAGAACTAGGAGGCATTCGTCTTTCGGTCTTTGGGGATGTTTGTAATTTAGAGGAGTTTTTGAACCTTAATGGGATTGCTTGCAGTTACAAGAACTTTTTAAAAAGCCAGGAACTGCTAACCCCTCAGCAGATTGAAAGGTTACCCCAAGATGAAAGAGAAGCCTTAATAAATCTCCTTGAGGCCAATCTTGCCCAAAAGAGGGCGACTGAAGAGCACTTTATAGAGAAGATGGGGGAACAGTTAGGGTGGGTTATCTCCATCTTAATCGATATCCTTAACCCCTCGGCGGTCTTTATAGGGGGCGATTTAGAGAACCTCGCTCCTTATCTATTGCCCCACGTACAAAGCTATGTTGAAAGGTACTCTTTTACAGTCCGCGACTTCCCAATTCCCATTAAAGTCGCCTCAACGGTTGATTTAATGGTGGTTGGCCAAGAAGAGTTTGTTTTCAAGTCTTGGCTCACCTCAACCTATTCTTTACTGACTTAAAGCCCTCTTTTCTACCTTGATGGTGGCCGCAAAAATAGTATTTATGAGGCCTAGTATGCCAGACAAACTGAAGAGGACTTCAATACCGGTCACTTGCCAGAGATAACCACCAAGGAGGGCAATTAAAACGCTAATCAGATGGTTAACCGAGATACCTGTGGTTAGGGTTGCGGTAATCTCTTCTGATGAGGAAGCGATCTCTTTGACGTAAACTGAAGAGGCTAAACTCCCCAACGATATTATTGAGTCGAGAATAAAGTTGATGCAAACGACAATAAAGGCAATATGCATGGGGAAAATTCGGTGACTGAAGCCGTAAAAGAAACAGACAACCATTAAAATGATGGTATCTGTAACCATAATGAATTTGTAACCGAGGAAGTCGATTAGGCGTCCGATAAGGGGAGAGAAAATCATTCCAAAAAGGGCACACAGAGCCAAAAGGAGGGCAATCAAAGAGGTTGAGGCACCATATTGCAAGATAAGGACATAGGGGGCGAAGGTGATGAATATCTGTTTGCGCGCTCCATAAAAGACCTCTAAGCCGTAATATTTGCCAAACTTTCGATTGAAGTAGAGCCGACTGCGCTTAACTACCCGGCCCTCATCATGCAGGGCCATAACGACCAGAAGACTTCCCGTCAGCAGTACGGTAGTGATGAGGAATATTATTTTGTACCCCGTGGCACTCGATGTTCTTATGCCAAGGCGGGGGAAAAGGATAAAAAGGCCGGTGACACCTAAAAATCCCACAATTTTGCCGGTATGATCTATGGCGCTGGTCATTCCCAAGGAGGCTCCCGATTTCCCGCTCTTGGCCAAGTGCATGGAAATCGTATTTTTAACGGGCATCAGGATGTGCTCCCCCAAACTATAAATGACCATGCAAGCTACAACCACGACTTTGCCGGTACCTACTAAAAAGATTCCTAACGCACCAACTAAGGAGATTGCCATCCCGATTTTAAACACCTTTGTCTCGCTGAAGCGGTACATTGTGGCTAAGACGAAGATGAGTAGAAGGCCCGGTAATTCTCTGAAAAACTCAACAATCCCCCGTTCAAACTTGGTAATTCCCACTATTTCAGCTAAAAAGTTTTCCTGGACTCCTTGGTAGAAGCCGTGGGCTAGGCCCACTAGGAGGAGGACGGCAAAGAAACGGGTAGTGCGGGCGGGTTCTTTGTAAATAGAAGCTGTTCTTGTGTTCACGGTGCAATCCTTGGGTGTTTAATTAGTGGTAGCGGATAGTCTGCCAAATTGCGTTATATTTCTCTAAATCTTCACCTAAATCTACCTTCAGTTCATAGTTATCAAGTTCTTCCATGTCGTAGAAAGGCTCTGTTTCACGATAATTGTCGGCTTCGCTGTTTACCGTGGAAGGGTAACGGAACTCATCAAGGAAGAGGGCGTAGATGTCGGGGCGGTGGAAGAAGTTAATAAACTCATGGGCGATGTCGGGGTTAGGGGCATTTTTAAGAATTACCATGGAGTCGATATAGAGCGGACCACCAACTTCAGGCAGGAAGAAATCGATATCTTTCCATTGCTCCTCGGGAACTTCTTCAAAGATATTTTCAGGGTAGGTATGGGAGACCCAATACTCCCCTTGGTTGAAAGCTTTCCCCATGGCCTCCGCATCGAACTTGATAATATTGGGTTTCCACTCGTTATTAATCAGATCGGCAACCGCAGCTAGTTCAGCGGGGTCGGTCGTGTTGACCGAGTAGCCGAGGGTCGCTTGGGCAATTCCCAGCACTTCGTGCATATCGTCTAAGAGTTGCATCTTTCCCGCGAGCTCTTTTTGACCAAAGATAGTCCAATCGCGGGGATAATTTTTAACTTTCTCAGTATTAACGGCGACACCGGCGGCCCCGATAAAATAGGGGACCGAGTATTTGAAGCCGGGGTCGTATTGCTCAGAGAGTTCTCGCGCTTTCTCTTCAATATATTTTAAGTTAGGGAGTTTACTGTGGTCTAATGGTAAGAGCATATCCTGTTTAATCATGATTGAAGTATAGTCAGCCGAGGGGATGACAATATCGTAACCGCTCCGGCTTGCTTTAAGCTTGGTATAGAGCTCTTCGTTAGAGGCGTAGTTGTCGAGGATTACTTTAACGTTGAACTCTTTCTCAAATCTATCAATTATTTCATCTGGCGTGTAATAGGTCCAATTGAAAAGATAGAGTCGTCTGGAAGAACTTTCGGTGCGTTTAGTTCTGTTACAGGAGAAAAAGAAGAAAATCGAAACAACTGTTCCGATTATTAGGATAGTCTTGAGTATGCGTTTCAGCATGGCGGAACCTCCCAATAATTGGTATTTATAATGCGAGAGGAGTGTACTATAAAAGGGGGCTATGTACTAGCTATAAGGTGACGATTCGTTAATATTTGCCAGTAGAGGTGAATCACATCATCTTTAAGGGAGTGCCACTCAGTCTGGAAGTATAAAAGACGCCAGTCATCATTGAGGATTTTTACCTCTCTCTCTAGAGGCACCCTATTGCCCAAATAGATCCCCCTATAGGCGGGAAAGGGGGCCTCCTCCACTTTACTGTGAGTGTAGGCTTGAACTAAGGCGGTAGCCGCCACCTGCCAAGCCTCCTCTTCACTGGTTAAATAGAGGCTCTTACCAACCTCCGTTAACTTTTCGAAAGAGACTTGAGGCGGCATTTTAGGGAGGAGTATGGTTTCAAAGGGGGCCAAAGGGGTTTTGCTCCAAAGAAGCGGAATTAGGGGAGGCAGGAGTAAATGGGAGACATCTCCATGGGCCTGCCATAATGCACTACGTAACTTGGCAATCTCATCTGATGCCCTTTGTGCAAGGGTGAGGGCCAAGAGGTAAAGAGGTGGGTGCAAAACTCTTTTTTCGTCCATAGAACCCAATCGTAGACAACTTAAATCCAAAATTCAAGCACTACTATTTACATACCCTAAATATTCTGCTATGTTTCCAAGAGTCATAATTTTTAACGTTAAGAACAAGGTGGATATAAAAATGGCACGTAGATGTGAAATCTGTGGAAAAGGAACCATCACAGGAAATATTGTTCCACGCAAAGGTCAAGCCAAGAAGAAAGGTGGAGTTGGTCAACATATTGGAGTTACCAAGAAACGGGTATTTAGACCAAACATTGTCTCAGTTAAATCTCTTATCAACGGCACAACTAGAACAATAAAAGTGTGTACTCGCTGCTTAAGAAGTGGCAGGGTTCATAAGGTGGTTTAATTGTCTTTGACACAACCGGTCTAACCACGAAAGAGCCCTGAGGGGCTCTTTTTTGATAAATACCTAGGAGGGGAGTGTGAATAGAGTAGAGGTACACGCTATCAGTGGCTCGATGATAGTAAAAAAGGGTGGGGTTGATAAACTCCTAAAGATTTGTAGCCAAAGCCAAAATGAGAGTATGGTTTTTGTTATTGCTCCGGTTTGTAACACCCATCTGGAATTAACCGAACTCCTTGAATCTGCCCAGGGGCGTGATGAGCGCTTGTGGGCGATGATGGAGCATAAGACCAATAGCTGGAGCACTCTCATTGAGGAGCTAGTCCCTCCAGCCAACCGTTCTAAGGTGCAGCAAGAGATAAATGAGGGGTTTGCCCAAGTTGAGGCGATTATTAGGGCTATCTGGCTGGTTAACGATATCACAACAGGTTCTCAAAAATTCCTCGATTACATTGTTGGTGGATGGGCCACCTCCCTTTTGAAAGAGACCCTTAAAGGCCATGGCTACCCTTGTTCTAGTGGTGATGTTAACACTTTCCTCGATGAGAAAAATGTAAAAATAGAACCTAAAGCAATCATTTTATTGACCGGTGAATTGCCGCAAAGTGAAAATAGTCCCCTAGACCGCGATAGCGAGTATGCGGCCTCTTTAGTTGGTTCTAAAATTGAGGCTTCCTCAGTTACTTTCTGGAATGACGATAAGCTCGTGAGCACCGCCGATCTAAGCGATGTCCCCAGTGCGACCGTAATCCCTTCAATAACTTTCGCAGAGGCTACTGAACTCTCTTTTTTTGGCTCTTTAGTCATTCGGCCGCAACATATGGTGCCGGTACTAGCGCAAAAAATCCCCCTTTATCTTCGCTCTTTTGCCCATATAGACCATCCGGGAACCTTTGTCGACGATACAGAGGGGGGTAAAAGCAATCTTCCGGTAAAAGGCTTCAGCGTCATCCGTGACATTGCCCTCATAAACGTTGAAGGCGCCGGCATGATAGGCGTTCCCGGTATTGCCCAACGCCTCTTTGGCGCTATGCAAGACTCTGGGATTTCTGTGATTCTCATTAGCCAAGCTTCCAGCGAATATTCGATTTGTTACGCAGTTCCCGCCGAACAAGCAGCTCTGGCCACGGCAGTCGCCCGTAGCACTTTTGCCCCCGAGATTGCCGCGCACCGCGTGCACAGTGTCGAAGCTGAACTCGGCGCGGCCATTTTAGCTGCCGTCGGGAAGAATATGTCGGGTGTCCCCGGCATCAGTGGCACCTTCTTCGGCGCTTTAGGTAAAGCCAACGTCAACGTGAGAGCAATTGCCCAAGGATCTAGTGAGCGCAATATTAGTGTAGTTATTAAAGAAGAGGATGCCCGGAGGGCGCTTCGGGCTCTCCACGCCGCCTTCTTCCTCTCCAACCAAACACTGAGTGTCGGTCTCTTTGGGCCAGGGAATATCGGGGGAACTCTTTTAGATCAAATAGGGGCTCAAGCACTACGCCTCAACCAAGAGTTTGGTGTCGATATCCGCATCAGGGCCATTGCCGACTCGACGAAAATGGTCCTCAACGAGCAAGGGATTGATTTGAAAAACTGGCGAGAATTCTTTGCGAAAAGAAGCGAAACTTTTGATATTGAGAAAATGGTAAAGCATGTAAAAGCCTCCTACTTTCCCCATTCACTCTTAATCGACTGTACCAGTAGTAGTGAACTGCCCCCCTACTATGTTGAGTGGATGAAGATGGGTATCCACGTTATTACCCCTAATAAGCGCGCGGGAACAGCTCCTTGGCAAGATTATGAGAAGTTAATGGAAGCCGGTAGAAAGAATGGCAAACACTTCCTCTATGAGACGACCGTAGGGGCGGGTTTACCTATCATTGGCACCCTTAAGGACCTGATCCAGACCGGTGACAGGGTTATTAGCATTGAGGGGATCGTATCGGGTACTTTAGCCTATCTTTTCAGCACTTACGATGGGACAGTCCCCTTTAGCCACCTAGTGCGGGGAGCTAAAGAGATGGGTTATACCGAACCTGACCCTCGCGATGACCTGTCTGGCATGGACGTTGCCCGTAAGACGATTATCTTAGCCCGTGAGCTGGGTTACAAAGTTGAACTGGAAGATATTGAGGTTGTCTCCTTAGTCCCCAAAAGCCTCGCAGAGGTTCCTCTTGAGGAGTTCTTGGCTAAAATGGACCTAATGGACGCTCCTATTGAGAAGTTGTATCGTGAAGCAGAGCAGGAGGGGAAGCGACTACGTTATGTCGGACGCGTTACAAAAGAGGGCCAATGTAATGTGGAATTAGCCGCCTATGACAAAAACCATCCCTTTGCACAATCGAAAGGAACCGACAATGTTGTGGCGTTCACCACCGAGCGCTACCTTACGCAGCCTCTCGTCATTCAAGGCCCGGGAGCGGGTCCGGAAGTTACCGCCGGTGGGGTTTTTGCCGATCTGTTACGTCTAAGTGCCTTTTTAGGGGCACGGCTCTAAGGGGGTCGCGATGAAATTTGTCAGTACAAGGGGTAAGAGTCCGGCTCTGAGTGCCTCTGAAGCTATCTTACAGGGTTTAGCTCCTGATGGGGGGCTTTATGTTCCCACTGAATTTCCTCAAATTGATCTGCACCACCTGAGTACAACCGGCTCTTACGGAGAGTTTGCCTACGAAGTCCTCGCCCCCTTTTTTGTGGGCGATGAGTTGGAAGGGGAGTTGGCTGAAATCTGTATGGAGGCTTTTAATTTCCCTCTGCCAATCCATTGGCACAACCAGAGAGAGGGAGTCTTAGAGCTCTTTTGGGGACCGACTGCGGCATTTAAGGATTTTGGCGCCCGTTTTCTAGCGATAGCCATGCAGCGGCTTTTGAAGAGAAGAGACCGCCGGTTAACAATTTTAGTCGCAACCAGTGGTGATACCGGTGGCGCGGTGGCCGCTGCTTTCTACAACCGTCCGGGAATTGGGGTAAAAGTCCTCTACCCTTACGGAAAGGTTTCAACGCGCCAAGAGAAGCAACTCACTTGTTGGGGGTCTAACATTGAGTCTTATGCCGTTAAAGGGGTCTTTGATGATTGCCAGCGAATGGTCAAAGAAGCCTTTATGGAGAGCTCTCTAGTTGAAGAGTGGGGTCTATCCTCTGCTAATAGTATCAACTTAGGGCGCTTGCTTCCCCAAATTGTGTATGGGTTTTATGGCGCCTTAGCCGTCGTCAGAGAGAGGCACCAAGAGCCCACCATAATTGTTCCCAGTGGTAACGTGGGCAATAGCTGTGGGACCTATTGGGCTAAAGAGATGGGAGCCCCCATTAACAAAATTGTCCTTGCTCTCAATGCTAATCGCGTTGTGCTAGATTATATTGAGAACGGAAGTCTTGAAAAACGACCGAGTATAGCCACTCTGGCCAATGCGATGGATGTGGGCAATCCCAGTAACATGGAGAGACTGATGAATCTCTATAGCGACTGGAAAGATTTCAGAAGAGAGGTCTCAGCTTACAGTGTCAGTGATGAGTTGATTTTGGAGACAATCAAGAAGGTGTGGGAAGAGAAGCATTATATTGTATGTCCCCACACGGCCACCGGCGAGTATGTGCGTGGCCTTTTAAAAGACACAAATCCGACGCTTGTCTATGCTACCGCCCACCCCGCTAAATTTGAGACGATTGTTGAGCCGATTATTAGAAGGGCAGTTGAAGTTCCTGGACAATTGTCTGAACTACTCTCTAAAGAGAACCAAATGGAGCTCATTGAAGCTGATTACAAAGCCCTGTTTTAGATAGTTGACATTCAAAAGAAATGAACTTATGCTTTACATACCCCTCCCCCACAGGGGGGGTATGTGAGGTAATAATGAAGCAAGAGTACGATATTAGCGGAATGACCTGTTCTTCTTGTGCTTTGCACGTCGAGAAAAGTGTCGCCAAGATACCAGGAATTGGAGAGGTTAAAGTAAACCTATTAAACAATACCCTCACGATAGAGGGGGAGAGTCAGCTTGATGACTCCCTTATAATGCAAGCGGTGGATGCCGCCGGTTATGGGGCAAAGCCCAAAAACAGAGTAGTTGAGAGGAGTCCCCATCAAGCACTCAATGATGAGTTAAAATCTATGGGTAAACGACTCCTCTTATCGCTTATCTTCTCACTCCCTTTAATGTATTTGGCAATGGGCCATATGTTTAACTGGCCTCTTTGGGCCTTCTTTAAAGGGGCAGCCAATGCAAACTCTTTAGCCTTAACCCAATTTATTTTAGCTCTCATCGTCTGTTATATTAACAGGCAAATATTTATAAGTGGTTTCAAGTCGCTCTTTAAAGGTGCCCCTACGATGGACTCTTTAATCGCCATCGGCTCCTCTGCCGCCGTGGTCTATGGCGTGTATGCTCTTTACAAAATCGGGCTTGGTTTGGGTCAGGGAGACTTGGCATTAGCTGCTCATTTTGCCATGGACCTCTATTTTGAGTCGGCTTCCATGATTCTCACCTTAGTTTTGCTAGGGAAGTACTTGGAGACCAGAGCAAAAGGGAAAACAAGTGATGCTGTCTCTAAGCTCATAGACCTTTCACCCGAAGTAGCTACGGTTATCCGTGACGGTCAAGAGTTTCAAATTCCCGTTGAAGAGGTTAAGGTTGGCGATAATGTGGTTGTCCGCCCAGGAGGCCGTTTCCCAGTGGACGGTACCGTCTTAGAGGGAGTCTCAGCAGTCGATGAATCGGCTTTGACCGGAGAGAGTTTACCGGTCGATAAAGCTGAAGGCGATATTGTCCTAAGTGCCAGCGTAAATACCACTGGGCGTTTAGTTTACCGAGCGGATAGGGTGGGGGAGGATACAACCCTTGCACAAATTATTACGTTGGTTGAGGAAGCCAGTGCTTCCAAAGCCCCCATCTCGAAGTTAGCCGACCGGGTAAGCGCTGTTTTCGTCCCCATTGTGATCTTAATTGCCCTGCTAGCGACCGTTATTTGGCTGTTTGCCGGGCAACCAGTGGAGTCGGCCTTAGCTTTTGGCATAGCGGTATTAGTCATTAGTTGCCCCTGTGCCTTAGGCTTAGCTACCCCTACTGCTATTATGGTGGGCACCGGCAAAGGGGCCCAGTCAGGAATCTTAATCCGCTCAGCCGAAGCCTTAGAGGCTGTGCAAGGGGCCAATACTGTGGTCCTCGATAAAACAGGTACGGTGACGGAAGGGAAGCCCAAAGTGACCGACATTATCGTGGTCGGGGAAATTTCTGTCGACGGCTTTGTTAAACTGGCAGCGTCACTGGAGAGTGGCAGTGAGCACCCCTTAGCCCATGCTCTACTGGAGAGTGCCCAAGAGAGGGGCATAGCTTTAGCAGAAGTTACCAATTTTCAGGCAATCGTTGGGAAAGGACTTAGGGGGGAGGTTGAGGGGTCTGTAATGATTGGCGGCAATGAAGCCTTCATGCTGGAAGAAAAAATTACCCTTTCTGAGGGCGCTAACAGAGCAGAGACCCTTGCCAACCAAGGGAAGACTCCCCTTTATTTTGCTAAGGATGGCCAACTCCTAGGAATTATTGGAGTAGCTGATACTGTCAAAGAGAGTAGCCTAGAGGCGATTAAAAGACTGCAAGCGATGGGTCTTGAGGTTGTCTTGTTAACCGGCGATAATCTAAAAACAGCCAATGCGATTGCCAAAGAGGTGGGGCTCTCTTCAGTATTTGCTGAAGTTCTCCCCGATGGAAAAGAGGCTGTCATTCGGCAACTGCAAGCGGAGGGAAAGCGTGTTGTGATGGTCGGCGATGGCATCAATGATGCGCCGGCACTGGTGCGCTCCGACGTTGGGATGGCCATTGGAGCTGGAACCGATATTGCTATCGAGGCTGCCGACATTATCTTAATGCGTAGCGATTTAAACTCCGTAGCCACAGCCATAAGACTGAGTAAGGCGACTTTAAAAACAATTAAACAGAATCTTTTCTGGGCTCTCTTTTACAACACTTTAGGGATTCCTTTGGCTGCCGGGGTTTTCTTTACTGCTTTCGGGTGGCGGCTAAATCCGATGTTTGCCGCTTTGGCAATGAGTTTTTCGAGTATTTTTGTGGTCACTAACGCTTTAAGGTTGAAGAGATTTAAAGGGGATATAGGCAAAAATAGAGCAATAAGGGGAAAAGCAATGCAAAAAATCTTAAAAATTGAAGGCATGACCTGCATGCACTGTGTAGGGCGGGTCGAGAAGGCCCTTTTGGCCATTGACGGGGTAAAGGGGCACGTCGACTTGAAGAGTAACAGTGCAACTTTAGAGTTATCGCATCCCGTCAGCGATGAGACCTTGAAGCAGAGTGTTGAAGAGGCGGGCTACAAGGTGACAGCGATAGTTGAGGCTAGTTAAATGAAGGCCGATCATGCTAGTGTAAAACAGATGCTTAAGACAGCGCGGGGACAACTCGACGCTGTCTTAAGAATGGTTGAAGAGGACCGTTACTGTGTAGATATCTCCAACCAGCTACTGGCCACTGAGGCCCTCTTGAGGAAGACCAATAAAATTGTACTCCACGCCCACTTAAAGAGCTGTGTTAGAGACTCTTTTATTACCTCAGAAGATGTTAATGTAAAAATTGATGAGGTATTAAAACTCCTCGACAAATTTGTTTAAACAGAGGGTGGGTGCGCTTCTGACGGCTAGCGGTGTCACCGACCCCTTTTTGAAAACCCTCTCCATAAAGGAGATATAATCCTCTGTTTGTCCTTTGGGTATGTAGGCTTGGATGGTTCCTCCGAATCCTCCCCCATGTACCCGGCAGGCCCCATCACCGTCAAGAAAGTGTTTACTCAAGGCTAATGCCAAGGCCAGCCCTTGTTCTTCCGGGTTGTGTGGACTGTAGATGTTTTGTAGAAAGGCGAAAGAGCTCTCTCCGGAAGCGTTAACTAGGGCTAAAAACCTCTGTATCGAGTTCTCTTTTAGGGCTTGAATCAATGCATCA
>Ga0265293_10012166_pt1 | contig 11492 bp, 7 predicted proteins | sample Munlanlewell138R_FD_192505 | JGI IMG/M metagenome (GOLD analysis project Ga0265293, IMG submission 192505) | Leachate microbial communities from a municipal landfill in Southern Ontario, Canada - Leachate well 138R | ecosystem: Engineered > Solid waste > Landfill > Unclassified | place: Canada... | reverse complement strand
TAGTAAAAGAACGGAAATAACGTTTAATTTTAAAGCCCCCAGTTTATTTGGGGGTTTTTTTGTTGTATAATTTAAAGTAATGTGTTATAATTGTATAAATAATATACAATTGCATAAAGCAAAATTACAACTGTTTCTTCTTATGGATAGTAATATTAAAAAGACAGGGGATTTATACAGTATAGGAGGAAATCATCTAAGTTCTGTTATATTAGACATAGTCGATAAAGTAATGGATGGTAAACCTATTGCACCAATAAAAAAGATTATGGAATATGTACCAAATGATATTACTGTCAGTGCAGAAGAAATATCAAAAATTGCAGAGCAAAGCGGAAAATACAAAATTCATCCCAATGGGGCTGTTTTAGTGAGAACAAAAAATTAAGGAGGAGTTTTTCGTGCAGGAACTAAAAGATAAAATAAGAAAACTTGGTTACGAAGAAATAAGTGGTATTGATGATACTACCTTTGTAGCCAGCCATAAGGATGTATATGTATATGTAAAAAAAGTAGATGAAGAGCAGTTGAAACCAGAACTAGTTACTGCCATAACATATGAAGCGATGGCAACAGACCCTATTTCTACATATGCTTGGATTACAAACGGTACAAGTAATGCCTATGTTCTTGTTGAAGAGGAAAAGGCTGTTTCTGAAATTCCATCAGTCTTTGAAGATGAGATTAAACTGTATTCAAGCAAAAGGCAACTTACTGATAGGGATAAATGGTCAATAAGAAAATATCAGGAGTTACAAGAGAAATTTGATGGACTCCATGAAATGATTTATGGAATGAAGGACCATGTAAATAACTCCAATGATGTAATCGATGAATTCAGTAAACTTATTTTTTTGGAGACCTTCAGGCTTTATCATCCTGAATATAGATTAACTAAAGGCAATGTGGCAGGGAAATTGTTTAACGAGATATATAGATACGAATATGTAGAAAAACATAAGGACAAGGCAGTCCAGGAGATAAGGGAAGCCTTTAAAGAAATAAAAGACCATGCAGATTATGTTGCTATTTTGGATAATGGGGAAAAGGCAAACATATTTAGTGCAGATGAATACATAAAACTGGAGAATCCAAACATCTATATTGCTGTTTTAAAGGCTCTTCAGGATTTAGGGACAATAATAATTGACGGTGTAGAGAGACCTGCCACTTTAAGGGATTTAACTGGGGATGTATTGGGTAGGGTTTTTGATGTACTGCTCCGAGGAAAGTTTGAGAATAAAGGCGGTATGGGTATTTATCTTACCCCAAGACAGGTAACGGAAGCAGCAGCCGAGATGGTTTTACACGACCTTACCAAAGACGGTGCAGCAAAACTAATTGCTAAAGACCCCAAAACAGGAATACCTACCCTCCGCATAGGTGATTTGTGCTGTGGTTCTGCAGGATTTTTAATAAAAATGCTTCAGAAAATAGAACATTATCTGCTGAACAAATTGACAGGAGACAAGAAGCAGTATGAGGAACTTTTTGAGCAAATGAAGGAACACTGTTTTATTGGCGCTGATAATGCACCAGGAATGGTTCTCAAGGCAAGAATCAATATGGCATTGCATGGAGCGCCTAAGTGTCCTATTTTCCAAACTAGAAACTCATTGATGAATACAAGGCTTGAGCCGGGAACCTTTGATGCCATTCTGACAAATCCTCCGTTTTCCAAAACCGGAGTTTCAAAAAAAATTAAGAAAGGTAAAACAACCGTAGAAAACCCAGAAGGTGCTGAAATTATCAAATATTACTCTTCTGACATAGATGAGGATGGGCAAAATAGAATGAGTCCTTATGGTTTATCTCTTGGGTCAAAGCCAGATAGCAGAGGTAAGTGGAAAGAAGTAAATTCGGTAGACCCAGCAGTGTTATTTATTGACAGAAACCTTCAACTGTTAAAACCAGGCGGGCTACTCATGATAGTTGTACCAGATGGAATTCTTTCAAACTCAGGAGATAAATATGTACGTGAATACATCATGGGTAAAAAGAACCCTGTTACAGGTGAATTTGAAGGTGGAAAAGCCATACTAAAAGCAGTTATAAGTCTTCCGCAGGAAACCTTTGCCCTTTCTGGAGCAGGTGCAAAAACATCTTTACTTTACTTAAAGAAAAAAGAACATCCTGGAGAAAAACAGGGTCCTGTATTTATGGCAGTAGCAGATGAAGTAGGATTTACAGTAAAACAGAATGTAGAGGTACAACTAGGTGATGACCACAATGACCTACTTAAGATTGTGGAGGCTTATAAAAAGGGTATACCTGAGGATATGGAGTAGGACGGTGAGAAGACAAAATGAATAAATATTATATTTTATATTCAAAACCAAGTTGTACTATTATTTCAGAAAGTTTTGTACAAAATAGGATTGATGCACAATTTTATTCAAGCGAATATTTGACAATAGAAAAAATTGAGTTCGACAATGGCCTAGATTATGTTGAATTAGGAGAAATAGGAACAAACTTTTCTTATGGGACGCCACCTTACGGACATATTTGCGATAAAGGGGTACCATATTTAAGAATTCCTGATATAGAAGATGATTTTTTCTTGAGTGATTCCAATATTGCTTTTATTGATAAGGAATATCATTTAAAAAATATAAGAAATGAAGTAAAGGCAGGGGATGTATTATTTAGAATTAAGGGACAATTGGGTCAAGCGTTGGTTGTACCTCAAAAGTTATCTAATTCTCATACAGGAAGTAGTTTTTTGCGATTTACTCCAAAATCAATTAATCCATATTTTTTAGTTTGCTATTTAAATTCTTCATTTGGTCGTAATCAAATAAATAGGAAGCAATCCAATTCAATTATTCAATATTTAAATATAGATGATATTACTAGTATAAGGGTTCCCATCCCATCTCCTGAAATCCAAAAATACATAGGTGATAAAGTTAGAAAAGCAGAAGAGTTGAGAGAAGAAGCGAAAACCTTACAGAAGGAAATTGATATATTGCTAGAAGTGGACATGTTACTAAAAGAAGAAACTGATAAAGTATATAATATTTATGATTCAAAAATAAATTGGACTAACGAAATTAATATAGAAGATAGAATTGACCCAAATTTTTACCAGAAGAAGTATATATCGACAATTGAAAAATTAGGTAACAACAAGGTAAGGTTAGAAAAATATGTAAGAATAACTAAAATAAGATATCAAACAGGAAATATAAATAAATATATCGAGATAAGTAGTATTAATAATAGTTTTGGTACAATTGATGAAGTAGAAGAGTTGCGTCCTGAAGAGATTCCAACAAGCGCAAAATACCAAGTGAAAGAAGGAGATATTTTGGTATCTCTTGTTAGACCTACGAGGAAGGCAATATCAATTGTTACAAAAGAATATGATAATGCTATATGTACAGGTGGGTTTGCAGTTTTACAATCAAAGGGTAAAGTTCCAGTAGAATTTTTAACTGCTGTATTAAGAACAAATTTTGTAGGAATTCAATTTGAACGTTATTGTGCAGGTTCAACTTACCCTACTATTAATGAAGATGATGTTGTAAAAGTATTTATTCCAATGTATTCTGAAAATCAAATTAATAAAATTACAGAGAATTATAGAAGAATAATTGATAATATTTATACATCAAAAAAACTAATTGAAGAAGCCAAGCAAGATGTAGAAGACCTAATTGAGGGTAACTTTGATATGTCAAAAGTGAAGGCGAATAGTTAAAGTTTTAAGACAAAGGCAGGTGAGACCTTTGATAAACATAAACGAGTTGGTTAAAAGTTTAGACAGCCTATATGACTACGGGGAAACAAAAAACAATCTAGAATTACAATACCTTATTGACCAAAACTTTATTAGGCTCATAGAGGACAGGCTGGTTATCACAAAAAAATGGATTAGATTCAGTGGTAAAGTAAACAGAGAAGACTTTATAACATCCCTTCTATGTTTCTATCCACCTCTTTTACATAAGTTGCTGAAAAAAGTATACGAAGAGGCTTGTATTATAGGTCAGAGGGGAGACGGTAAGGCCTTATATGAGTTTATAGACAGCATCCCTGAATTTGCTGAAACCATATTAAACATTAAGGATAAAGAAATAGATGAAACAGAAGAAATAAAGTCCTTTTATCAGGCTGTGTTTAATGGGTATCCTCAATATCCTTCAATACTTACAAAACTAAAAACCATGCAGTTGGCGGAGGATACAGAGGATGTGGAGTTATCACCGATGGGTAATAATCCTAATGAGATATGGGTGCAGGGCAGGAGGATAACTTCATCTGTAAATCTCCCGAAGTTAAAGGATAAAAATAAATATACCTTTACTCCCTATGAATACAGGGATTTTCCAGTGGAAGAGAAAGTAGCGGAGGTCCTTTCTTACCCATGGAAAACTTTTTTAACAATACTATCAATGGTAGCCCTTGAATACCAGACTGCTGGTTTTGAAGGATTATCCATAAGACCCACGGACCACACCAACTACTATACAACCCAGCCTTTAGACTTTTACATTTTTAATACAAAGGGCAGGGAAGTTAGGGTAGGAAGACTTAATGATTTTGTATATGAGTTTTGCATGGAAAATGATATGTACCTTTTCCCAGATAAGGCTCCTGAAGTAGACAAGGTGGTTTTTGATATGATGGATGAGCAGAAAATTGATTTTAAAGATGGGGAATACGTCCTTAATGAAAAGTTTAAAGACTTGATATACTCAAAGGATATTATTATAAAAAACCGCTCCAGAAAGTTTAAAAGCACCCTTAAAGATTGTGTAGAAAAGTTGAGGAATACATTATGATTATAAAAATAGGTACGGACAGATTTTGGGTAAAGGCATCCAATATAGAAAGATGGGCAGAAATTTTAAAATCCTTACCAAAGAAAATACCCTGCAGCAGTAAAAAAGATATAGCCAGGGATTATCTTGGCTATAAGGTTGACGAGAAAGGAAGAATTGTCAATGCTGATGAGGTATATGGCCTTTTTGGTGCAGAAAAAGATAAAGACTCTTTAACTATCGTTGGATGTAACTTTATAAAAGAAATTGAAGGAGGATATGAACTTACAGAGGGTGCCAATGAACTGGTAGAAAGATTTAAACATAATGAGGAATGGGAAAAGGTATTGGGAAGTCAATTATTAAAGTATTCCATAAGAATTAGGACCATTGCTTATGCAATGCTAAATGGAGGATATCTCTATTTTGAAAAAGGATATATGGAAAACTTCGCAAAGGCTTATATAACCCTAAATGACAAGAAGTTTTATGTTTTTAGCAGCAAGCCCGATGAAATGAACATTAATAGTTTAATGAAGGAGAATCAATCAAAAATATTAGGTGATTTCTGGAGAAAGGAACTTGATATTGGAGATGGGGAAGAAATAGAATTTAGGGGCGTTAATAAAGATTATCCTTCTTTAGGCTCCATGAGTACTTATTTGAAAATACCAATGCTGTTATTTGATTATTTAGGTTGGATTGTTGAAAGTGAAGATAGAAGGTACATCTTAGATAAACATAAGATAAAAGAGGATGCTGGCATTGATGTATATGAAAGTTTAGTAAATGAAGCCGATGTGGATGATATAGAAATATTACATAAATTAATTAAAGAATACTCGGATGCAAGGGGATTTTTCCCAATAGGAATAGTAGGCTCCATATTGAAAAAGAAGGTTGACAGTGAAAATACTATGGCAGAAGAACAATGGATTGACCATTACTTTGTTACGGGTATAAACAAAGGAAAGTTTATAATTAAAGACCATGAGCAGGGGCAGCCCAGGCATGGCAGGGGCTTGCTGGGGAAAAAAGATTATCAATTAATTAAGTTGGAGATTAGAGATTAGGAGGGATGGATATGTCTATATGGGCTCCTTTTGGTACCAGTGATTTTCCTTTAAATCAGCCAATGGTAGGGCAGAAAGAGTTTTATGAAATCTTTAAAGGCTTTACGAAGACTATGAAAAGTGCAGGGATGGCAACTATTTTCCCGCTGATTTCAAAGTGGGGTGTAGGTAAATCCCGTATCGGTTTCGAACTTATTTCAGAACCTCTTGGCATGGACAAAGGCTGGATTATTAATGAAGATGGCGTACAGAAAGAAGTAAGAATTTTCAAGCCTAATTTCGAAGATAAGGTTCTTCCATTGTACATAAGATATTCCCAAATGTGCCATCCTGATTTAATTGGAGATAACTGGGTGGCTTACGGCATTTATACAGCGCTGTCCTATTTAAGCAGAGAATCCGATGGAAGCATTCAAGGAAAGATTATGGAAGCCATTCAAGATGCCTTATCTCCTATAGGGTTTGATAGAAACATCCTTGGAGATTTACTTCAAGTAGACAGGGTAAATATAAGTGAACTGGTTATAAGCAAAGAAAAATTGGATGAACTAACCCGAAAAGGAATGGAGTATGTTAAGCAATTCGGTATTGAACATTTCCTTATTGTCTGTGATGAATTAGAAACAGCGGGGGAAATTGCAAAGTATGGAATTGAAAAAGAGAAGGAACTGGTAAACAAAATAGATGGAGAAGCAATTCAGGTAATTACAAGTGCTATAAAACATGAAGACCCGAGAAAGAAATATCCAGAGGTTTCCTATCTTCTTTTGTGTTCTACAGTTATAGGAGGAAGTATCCAAGGGATAGGTGCTTTAGACAGAAGAACGGAAATGTATGAAATGCTTCAGAATTCCTTTGCAGATATATCGGATTATATCGCTTATCTTAACAAGAAGGGCATGATACCTGAGTATCCAAAAGGACTGATAGAAGCAGCCTATACCATTGCAGGAGGTAATTTTGGTTGGTTTAACGTTATTATGAATAACGTAGACCAAAAGATGGAAGATAGTTCTGTCAAAAAAGATACGGGACATATCTTTGAAACCATATTAAACTCCAGCAACCGCTTTAAAGAAAGTTTAATTGACAAGCCTGCGTTTGACTATATTCAGTGTGATGATAGATTCAGGCAGACTATTAAGCATGCTCTTTTAGAGCAAATCCCTAAGAAGAAAGCAAACTATTCTTCGGAAGAAATAAATGCCATGATGGATGCAAAGGCAGAAGATGGCGAAAAGTTATTCAAAGAGTTTTACTGTGTGAAATTAGAAAAGGATGATTTGGCGGTTTACCTCAATTCTCAAGGCTACAAAAGAGAAACGGGAGATATATTTGTTAATAATTTCGGTAGCAGTTTTGACTTAGGCATACTTTTGAGAAGTCTGAAAACTTTTTCTCTCAATGTAAAAGAAAATGAGTATATTGTGGGGAAGGAAGAAGAAACATTTTTAGACCAGGTCAGGATGTTGTATCCGAAGGATGATATTGAAGAATCGGCAAGATATATCTATGGATATATCCTTGAAAAGATAGAAAAAGAAGATATAAAAGAAGCAGAATATATCGGACCAAACTTTGCCTATTTAAGCCGCCTTGATAAAAGGTATAGAGTAGAAAAAGATGATTTTGGTTACGTTCCAGATACTGAAAAAAACAAAGAGATTGAAGCGTTAATAAAAGAAAGAAGCAAAAATAGAAAAGAGGAAGTAAAAAGGGTTCTTTCAGGTGCCTGCAGGGCATTGGAAATAAACTACCCAGAAGAAAGTTTCTATACCATCAATGGCGTTGAATGTGTCAGGACCAAGGTAGAAGGAGGACCTTATCTTGATGTTCACGAGGACAGAATAGTAGATATTATCTGGGGTAAGGATGAAGATAGATTAAAAGATGCACTGTTAGATAGCAGACTTTTAAAAGAAGGGGTTCATCCTATCATTGTAATCTCTGATTCTGTTATTAGTGCAGAGTACACCGATAAATTTGTAAAAGAAAAGTATGAAGGCATAGGAAAGTGCTTGATATTTGTTAATATAACCAGACTTCAAAAGGATATTTTAGAGGTCATGTCCATAGATAAGGACATATTGGATATAAGGGAGAACAGGAATGTTATTACTTCTACCTTTAGGGATAGAATCAGAAAAATCAGGGACCATTTTAACTTAAAGGCAAGAGAATGGTTTGAAAAATTAGATGAGGAAGGCTGGATATTAAGACCTATCATCTATAAGAAACATGATGAGAAACAAATAGCATTACTGTCAAAGGCCTATAAGCGGATGCTCATCCAAGGCATTGATTTTGAGGAACTTGGAAGCAAAAAAAATGTTAGATTATCAGATGCAGAATATACGGAGTTAAAGAACGTTTTGAAATCAACCGCCATAGGCAGAATGAATGAGGGAAAAGGATATAAGGAAACAGGTTTATTCATTCATGAGGATGAAAATAGATACAGCATAAATATACCAGCCTGTATGAACAGAATACTGAAGTTTAATGGAAACAGCAACAAATCCATGGCTGATTACAGCAATAAATTTTTCTTCAGCCTTATACACGAGGTAAAGCCGAAACGCACTATAGAGCAGTGGATAGAGTTTATGATGGGGCTAAATCTTTTGCTAAAAACCAAGGACGGTTTTATTGAGAGAATATCCAATTATGAGTTGGACGGCAGGTATTCTGTAGTTAAAAAATGGCTGGAAGATGACTGCAAGAAAGAAATTGACAGCATGAAAAAGGTTATAAACGGTCCTTATTTGGATGTCCTGGCGAAGAATCAAGTACCTTATTATAAAGTACAACTTCAAGAGGCTGAAAAAATTAAGGATAGCATTAATGTTGATAAGTTATCAGAAAAAGATGATAAGAATATGGAAAACTTCAGAGATGTTATTTCGAAGATTGAGGAATTCTTAGGAGTTTGCTACCAAGTATATGACAGTGATGGATGGAATAACATCAAAACCTATAATCCAAACATCATAAAGGATATTAAAATTGATGATAAGGATAAGCCTTTGTGGTTTAGGGTAAGGCATATAAGATTGTTTATTGACTACATTAATAACTTAAAGGAACCTGCCGTGAAGTGCATTACTGATAAAATTGCAGAAATCAAGAAAAATTGTGAGTATGGCGGATTCATGCTCCCTATTTCTCCGATAACGAATATATTGCAAAAGTATTGTAATGAACTGGAGAACTCAACAGATTACGAGAAGATGACTATATCAGGTACAGGGACTATGGTTTCCTATATAAATACATTAGCATACAAGTTAAAAGATGGGGATTTTAGTGGAGCATATAAGCGAATTGAAGATATTCTTGATGCCTGTGGATTAGAGCCTATTGAAAACAATGAATTAAAGTGGGCTAATGATAGAGGAATAATAGGTGAGTATAAGGCTATTTATAAGAATTTTACTTCTATCATTGACTGTTATAAGAAATTACCTGAAAGCAAAAGGTGGGTTGATTATTTTTCTGATGCCCCAGAAAAATTAAAAAATCACCCTGAGGTAAAAAATTTAAGCAACTGCATCAGAGAAATAGAGTTATTTGTTAACGGCGGCCTTGAACAGGAGATTGAAGATAACGAGTCTGTTATGCTGAGTAAGCCTGATGACTTTTTGGCACTTCTTAAAAAGAGTGTTGAAGATATGCAGCAGTATGTGGGGCTTATTGAAGGTTATAGGACAAATGTAATGAACTTGGCAAGGACAAAGAAGAATGAGTTTTATGATAATTTGCTGATAAGTACCATAGATAAGATATGCAGAGTACAGGGAAAACCTCCCGTATCCGCACAAATAAATATGGAAGAGTACCCAAAAGAGGAAACTTATGCTGCTACAAAAGAAGCGATACAGAATAAAATGAATTTGCTTGCAAGTGAAGGTGAATCATTCTTTAAAAACTCACCATTAATTAAGAAAACTACCTTTAGTTTCTTTAAGCAGGTAGTAGAAAAGAATGGAGACATTAACTGGGATGACTACCTTGAGGAAAAGCGTGAGTTGGAATCGGTGAAACTCATTCGGACAAAGGTTGAGGTACTGTGATGGCTATTCAAATATTAGATGAATATAAGAATAGAACAGAATACAGGCTTCTTAAGGATTTTTATGACTGCCAGGTAGCCCAGATGAATTCACTGCAAACTGGGGTTTTAGTTCTGCCTGGGATTCTATTAAGTAAACTGGGCAAACAAAACTTAGACTTACTTAATGCATGGCTGGAGGATAATAAAAACCAGTTAATACTTACACCTTCCTGGACCGAAATGAATTTAAAGGAAATCCTTCACTCATCGGTAGATATAAGAATAAATAGAACAGATGATAATTATGAGGGAATTCCGATAGGCTTTTTGATTGATACTACTGTAAAAGATGTTATATTTCAACAAAATGGGAAGAAATTTGGGATTCATTACAGGAAGAATACAGGAACAGGTCTAGTAACGGTAGTCACCCTACCGTTATTGGACTATAAAATGATTCAGTTAGAAGATAAATTAAAGGCTCTTTTTAATTCCCTGCTCCTTGCTGAGGATGTTAAACAAGAATCCTTGGTAGAAACAAAAGATTTTATATTAGATGATATTCATATTTATTTGATTATCCTGACAGGGGCTGGTATTGACTTAAGTCAGTGTCTGTCAAGTATAATTCATAAATATTTTGGAGTTTTGATTGATGAAGAAACTGCTAAGCAAGGATATCAAGACCTGATAGCAAATCAATATATTAACGAGAATGGATTGTTAAGCAAGGGTATGACTGTAGTTAAAGAAAGGAAATTGAAATCCTTTATCAATGCTGTAAAACAAAGGGGAGAAAAAGAAGATGGATGGATTTAAAGAAAATAGTACTCCACTATCCCAAAGCATAGTGGCTAATATTCAATTAGGGCTTCCAGCCACAGTTTCCAGGTTATCATCCAAAATGCGGTTCATTGATAAAATAGCCCCTGCCTTAAAGGAAGGTGGGGTGGTTAGAAATATAGAATTAATAGCACCTCTTACTATTAAGGCATCGGGAATTTCAGCAACTCATAGAACTGCCAATGCTTTTGGAGGAATGTTATATGTTGCTGGTGCAGTAAGGCAGGATGTACTTATAAACGAAGGTTCTATTTATAAAACAAGGCAGGAAAGCATTGTGGATGTGGATGAGATAGATGATTTAGATAATCAGAAAAAATTAAACTTTATCGATATTATTAATGTCTATAAACTACTTGAGGATCTAATGGAAGATGACGAAAAGCCTGAACTTGTCTTAATTGATGTACCTTTAGTCCTTGAACGCTCTGACGCACCCCTTGAAGATAGAAAGGATATTATAAAAGTTTATAATAAATGCAGGGAGATCATAAGGTTTTTTTGGCACAAGTATAAGGACAGGATATATCCATTTGATGAAAATGGAATTAAAATTGCATCAGTGGGGACAAGGAGGTTTGGTGCAATTGTACATGCTCTGACTAAAGATAATCTAGTCTATATTCCAGATAATATAAATAGCAGTACAGTTAAGAATGTAGAAGAATTAATGCCTAAAATTCAAGATGTAGGTATTAAAAGGCTGCTAACAGGTATTCTTGTAAAAAGAACAAGGACAGCAGCATTTCAATA
>Ga0265293_10012164_pt1 | contig 11492 bp, 9 predicted proteins | sample Munlanlewell138R_FD_192505 | JGI IMG/M metagenome (GOLD analysis project Ga0265293, IMG submission 192505) | Leachate microbial communities from a municipal landfill in Southern Ontario, Canada - Leachate well 138R | ecosystem: Engineered > Solid waste > Landfill > Unclassified | place: Canada... | reverse complement strand
AAGCGGTAAAACAATAGCCGCTCATTGTGTCGCAGTTAATGGAGAGGACATTGATATATTGAAAAGCAGGGATGTAAATATTGTTCATAATCCCAGCAGCAATATGAAACTTGGCAGTGGAATTGCCCCTATAAACAAAATGATTGATATAGGAATTAATGTTGCTTTAGGTACAGACGGGGCATCCAGTAATAATAATTTGGATATGTTAAAGGAGATGAGGTTTGCATCGTATTTACAAAAATGTATTTTGGAGGATCCAACTGTGATAAATGCAGACGAAGCTATAAAAATTGCAACAATAAATGGTGCAAAAGCATTGGGGTTTACGGACACAGGCATGCTCAAAAAAGGATATGCAGCAGATATAATCATTTTTGATATAAATAAACCTCGCTATTATCCTAAATATAATATAAAATCTTCTATTGTTTATTCAAGCAACTCAAGTGATGTGGAGACAGTTATAGTTGATGGTAAAATCATAATGGAAAAGGGAGAAGTGCTTAGCATTGATGCGGAAAAAGTAATGTATGAAGCACAAAAAATAGCCAGGAGATTAACAAGCTCATAAATAGCGAAGGATGATATACTGTGCGACATTTGTGATAAAGTTGATATATTGAATTCATGCCTTGGTATATTATTGAGGAGGTGCAAATATTATGTCTAAAGAAGAAATGCTTAAAAAAAAGGTTTGGGCTGTTGTCGGAGCTAATATTAATACAGAAAAATTCGGAAATAAAATATATAAAAGATTGAAAAACACAGGTTACGAAGTATACCCGGTCAATCCAAAGTATAAAGATATAGAAGGCGATATCTGCTATCCAAGGTTATCAGAATTACCGGTAACTCCTGATGTAATTAATATGGTGGTGTCACCCGATATTGGTAAAGCCTTTATTGAGGAAGCGAAAGAACTGGGGATAGAAAACATTTGGTTTCAGCCCGGATCCTTTGGTAAAGAAGTGTTTCAAGTTTTAAAAGACAGCGGTATTAATGCTGTGCAAGGTTGCGTCCTGTTATCTACGGGTTAAACTTTTAACGAAACTTGAAAATTTTTGAATGATAGAATAGAATGGTAAGTAAGTTATTACAATACTATCATGAAACGGTTTTAACTGCTTCCATAACTTTAGAATTTACTGGGAGCTATTTTTTACAAATCTTTTCATAAATACAAGATAAAAAGAGACATTATACAGAGTACATAACATTAAAATTAATAAAAAAGGAGGTATAATATGGATAACTTAAAAAAAACTTCTCTGTTTCCTATATATGAAAAGTATGGAGGTAAAATTGTTGACTATGCCGGTTGGGCTATGCCTGTACAATTCGAAGGATTAATCCAAGAACATGAGGCTGTAAGAAATGCCGCAGGTTTATTTGATGTATCACATATGGGAGAAATTGAAGTGAAGGGTGAAGATGCACTAAAGTATCTTCAATATTTGCTTACAAATAATTTTGAAACTATGAAAGATAATCAAATACTTTACAGTTTTATGTGTTATCCTCATGGCGGTGTTGTAGATGACTTGTTGGTGTACAGATATGCGTCGGATTATTATCTGCTGGTAGTAAATGCATCTAATATGGAAAAGGATTATAAATGGATGATAGAAAACAAAGAGGATTACAATGTCCAAATAATCAATATTTCCAAAGAGGTTTCAGAAATGGCTATTCAAGGTCCCAATGCCAAAAAAATTCTTCAAAAATTAACCGTCACAGATCTTTCGGAGATTAAACCGTTTTATCTTAAACGTGATGTAGAAGTCTCGGGTTTTAATAGCATGATATCAAGAACCGGTTATACAGGTGAAGATGGTTTTGAAATTTATTTGACTAATGATGCGGCTCCGATTGTTTGGGAAAAGCTAATTGAAGCGGGAGAAGAAGAAGGTCTGAAACCCGTAGGTTTAGGCGCTAGAGATACATTGAGATTTGAAGCCTCCATGCCATTGTACGGAAATGAAATTTCACAAGACATAACACCCTTAGAAGCGGGACTCGGCTTTTTCATAAAATTTGATAAAGGAGATTTTATAGGGAGAGAGTCTTTGCTTAAACAAAAAGAAGAGGGCTTAAAAAGAAAACTTGTCGCATTTGAAATGGTGGGAAACGGTATTCCCAGACATGGATACGATGTTTTAAAAGATGGAAAGAAAATAGGAATTGTAACAACAGGTTATCACTCACCAACACTTAAAAAGAATATCGGATTTGCTTTAATTGATGGTGCTCACACAGCTTTAGAGACTGAACTGGAAATACAAATAAGAAAAAAGATTGCTAAAGCAACAGTGGTGAATAAAAAGTTTTTAGTTAAACACAATAAGTAAATGCTAAAAATCAAAAACATGGGAAATATATATTAAATAAATAACATCTAAAATATGAGGAGGAAAGAAAAGCATGAAAATTTTAGAAGGTTTATACTACTCAAATGATCATGAGTGGGTTAAAGTGGAAGAAGAAAAAGCCTATGTAGGAATCACGGATTACGCTCAACACGCTTTGGGCGAAATAGTATATGTTGAGTTGCCTGAATTAGATGAGGAATTTGAAGCCGGAGATGTATTCAGTGTTGTTGAGTCGGTTAAAGCGGCGTCAGATGTTTATCTGCCGATTTCGGGTAAAATTGTGGAAGTTAATGAGAGTTTAGAGGATTCCCCACAACTAGTAAATGAAGACCCTTACGAAAATTGGATAGCAGTAGTAGAAATGTTGGATAAATTAGAGCTTGATGATTTAATGGATGAGGTGGAATACAAAGAATTTTGTGAAAAGGAGGAATAACATGCATAGGTATATACCTAATACTGAGGCTGATTCTAAGAATATGCTTCAAAGCATGAATGTAGAATCTATTGATGATCTGTTTTCGGTTATACCTAAAGAATTGATTTTTAATAGAGAATTAGATTTTGAAGATGCTATGTCAGAGATCGAAATCAAAAAGCATTTTGCGGAGATCGGCAGTAAGAATAAAAGCATTAACGAATTGACATGCTTTCTCGGTGCAGGTGCATATGATCATTATATTCCGTCTATTATAAGGCATTTAGCGAAAAGATCCGAGTTTTATACTGCATATACTCCATATCAGCCGGAAATCAGTCAAGGAACTTTACAAGCAATATTTGAATATCAAACTATGATTTGTAATTTAACGGATATGGATGTCAGCAATGCTTCTGTGTATGACGGGGCAACAGCTAGTGTCGAGGCGGCTTTAATGGCTGTCGATAATACAAGGAGAAATACTATATTAGTTTCTGAGACTTTATCGCCTGAAGTCAGAAAAGTGATTAAGACATATATGGGATTCAGAAAAATAAATGTAAAAGAAATAAAGATGGCTGATGGTGTAATTGATATAGATATACTAAAAGATGCAATGGATAAAGACACGGCTGCATTAATACTTCAAAATCCTAATTTTTTTGGTATAATTGAGGAATTTGAGGAAATAGAAAGATTAATACATAGCAACAAATCCTTATTGATAAGCTATGTGGATCCAATTTCTTTAGGACTTTTAAAAACTCCCGGAGAACTAGGTGTTGATATTGCTGTAGGTGATGGTCAACCACTTGGAAACAGCTTAAATTATGGCGGGGCATATTTAGGTTTTATGGCTGCAAATTCAAAATTAGTTAGGAAAATGCCCGGCAGGATTGTAGGTCAATCAGTTGATGCCGATGGCAAAAGAGCATTTGTCTTAACCCTCCAAGCTAGAGAACAACATATAAGAAGATATAAAGCTACATCCAATATTTGCTCCAATCAAGCATTAAATGCCTTAATAGCATCCATTTATATGGTTACAATGGGTAAGAAAGGTATTAAAGAAGTTGCCATGCAATGCGCACAAAAATCACATTACGCGGCTGATAAAATTATTGAAACGGGTAAGTATAAATTAGCTTTTGATAAACCATTTTTCAAAGAATTTGCTTTGGTGGGGAATAATGATGTTTCAGATTTAAATAAAGAGCTGTTGAAACACAATATACTTGGCGGTTATGATTTGAGCAAAGATTATGAAAATATGGATAAAAATTTCTTGCTTTGCGTAACGGAAAAAAGGACTAAAAAAGAAATCGATGAATTATCCTCTGCATTGGAGGTGTTATAATGAAGGGCTATAATAAACTGATATTTGAAGTTTCCAGGGAAGGCAGATTCGCATATAGCTTACCCAAATCTGATATAGAAGGTATCTCAATAGAAAGCATAATACCCAAAGAATTATTATCCGATAGAGAAATTGATTTACCTGAAGTTAGTGAAGTAGATGTTATAAGACATTACACACTTTTATCAAATAAGAACTACGGAGTGGATACAGGATTTTATCCTTTGGGGTCTTGCACAATGAAGTATAATCCAAAAATAAATGAAGATATGTCAGAGTTAAGCAGTTTGTCCGGAATTCATCCAAATCAATCTGAAGAAACGGTTCAGGGAGCTTTAAGACTTATGTATGAGCTGGATAGCATGTTGTCGGAAATAGCAGGGATGGAGAAAATGACTTTACAGCCGGCCGCAGGTGCCCATGGTGAATTGACCGGGCTTATGATAATTAAAGCATATCATGATAAAAATAAAGATTTTAAGCGAACTAAAATAATCGTTCCGGATTCTGCGCACGGTACTAATCCTGCCACTGCCGCTGTTGCCGGTTTTGATATAGTTGAAGTTAAGTCGGATAAAATGGGGGCTGTGGATTTGGAAAGTCTAAAATCGGTGCTCAGTGATGAGATAGCCGGTTTAATGCTGACAAATCCCAGTACTCTTGGCTTATTTGAATCAAACATTAAAAAGATTGCTGATTTGGTTCATGAAGCCGGAGGACTTTTATATTATGATGGCGCAAATATGAATGCTATCATGGGTATTTCCAGACCAGGTGATATGGGTTTTGATGTTATGCATTATAATCTTCACAAGACCTTTTCAACACCTCACGGTGGTGGCGGTCCCGGAAGCGGGCCTGTGGGAGTTAAAAAAGAGCTTGTGGAATTCTTGCCTGTTCCAACAGTAGAAAAGAACGGAGATAAGTATTACTTAAATTATGATAAACCAAATTCTATTGGTAAAATGAAAAACTTTTACGGACATTTTGATGTTATGATAAAGTCTTATGCTTATATTCTTTCAATGGGGGCAAAAGGATTAAAGGAAGCAAGCCAAAAAGCGGTGCTAAATGCAAATTATATGATGAATAAGTTGAAAGATGATTATAATCTTCCAATTGAACAAATATGCATGCATGAGTTTGTATTGGGAGGATTAAAAGACAACATCCATGATATTGCAACTTTAGATGTGGCTAAAAGACTTTTAGATTATGGATATCATCCGCCTACAGTATATTTTCCACTTATAATAGATAATGCAATAATGGTTGAACCTACGGAAACAGAAAGCATAGAAACTCTCGACGGTTTTATTGATGCTATGATTGAAATTGCCAAGGAAGCAAAAGAAAATCCGGATATTCTAAAAGAAGCACCTCATAATACGCCGGTAAGAAGAATAGATGAAGTGAAGGCGGCTAGGAATTTAATTCTTAAATGGAAAAAAGAATAACAAAACCCCTGCTATTAGCAGGGGTTTTTGGGTGAAAGAGGTACGAGCAATAACCAATCGTCTGATTTGTAGAATACTGTCGTTATTTGATTATAGTAAAAGGTATTTATATATGCTATAATTCTTGTAATAAAGCTAAAAACTTTAGCGATATTGTTAGATAATTTTAAACACTATATATAACACATAGGTTTAGCAGTTTTGGTATTTGGGGGCAACATGAAAAAATATTTTATATTCAAACCTATGCCGGTTATTTTGGGGTGCATAGGTTTTATATTATCGTTCTTATGTAACGTTATTAATAAATATGCCTTTTTAAGTCACAATAACTATAAATGTGCTTTATTAGTCATTATGAATTCTATAATATGGTATTTATTTGGTGTTAGAATTGAAAGATACAAAGAATTATCTTATAAAGATTCTTTAACAGGTTTGTTTAATCGCAGATATTTTTCAGAATTGCTTGATATAGAGCTTAAAAGAGCAAGAAGATATGATTCTTCTATTAGCCTTTTATTCATAGATATTGATGATTTTAAAACGGTAAACGATACTTACGGTCATAAATACGGTGATATTGTCCTTGTGAAATTTGCTAAAATACTTAAAGCTGAAATAAGGGAAACAGATATAGTATCCAGATGGGGCGGTGAAGAATTTGTGATCTTACTTCATGAGAAAGATTTGAATGCTTCCGGTGCCGTAGCAGAAAGACTAAGAAAGACGGTTGAAAACCAAAGTTTTAAACCGCCTATAACAATCAGCATTGGTGTTGCAGTAACAGATGGTAATACAAGCCTGGAAGAAATAGTGTGTTTAGCTGATAGTGCTCTATATAAAGCAAAAGAGAGAAAAAATAAGGTTGTGGTTTTTAATCCAAATAATGCAGCAAATAGCTGCAGTTGATTGAAACAATGAATAATTTGAAGTAAAAGGTTCAAATTTGAATTTTATGGAGTTCGGAATTGAACTTTTTTTTAATTATTGCTTAAAAACAAGCCAATAATAAAGTAAAATAAGATAAACAGGTATACTTTTAGAGTTGTTACAAAAAGTACGGCATTATAGGGGGTATGATGCATGAAAAAATACGGCTTAGTACTGGGAGGGGGAGGTGCAAGAGGTTCCTACGAGATAGGAGTATGGAAAGCACTCATAGAGCTTAAAACACAAATAATTGCAGTGGCAGGCACTTCGGTAGGCGCTTTGAATGGAGCAATGATTGTCCAAGGAGATTATGATAAGGCATATGATTTGTGGATAAATATTTCAATTGATTCTGTAATTAGAATAAATGAAGAAATAACAAAGCTTGATGGAAAAGAAAAAACAGACGGTATAGCTTTTATTATAAAATCGGCAATTCAATCAGGCGGTTTGGATATCACACCTTTAAGAAGACTCCTAAAAGAAAACATTGATGAAGAAAAAATAAGAAAATCAAAAGTTGCATTTGGTTTTGTTACTTTCTCCTTAACTGATTTAAAACCTATAATAGTTTTTAAGGAAGATGTGCCAAAGGGGAAAATGGTAGACTATTTGTTAGCCAGTGCGGCATTACCTGTTTTTCAGCCTTTGGAAATAGATGGTATAAGATTTTTAGACGGGGCTTTTTATGATAATTTACCCGTATCTCTTATGGTTGAAAAATCAATTCGTGATATAATTTCTGTTGACGTTTCCGGTTTTGGGATTGTAAAAAAAGTGAAAGATGATAGCTTGAATATTATACAAATTAAAAATTCGGAAGATTTAGGTCACAATTTGGAGTTTAACCCTGAACTCGTTAAGAAGAACATTAAAATCGGTTATTATGATACTATGAAAATCTTTGATATATATAAGGGAAAGAATTACTATTTTACAGATGTTCAAAGTAAAATTAAGTTTGATCTTGTCGAATTGAAATTAGTTTATAAGTTTTTAGGAATAGATTGGGATAAAAGGTCTGTTCCTCAGAATAAATTTTTAATTTATAAATTGATCAGGACAATAAAAAAATATTCCGGAAACAAAAAAATAAAAAGTTATACGGAGTTTATTGTTGCCGCAGCGGAAATAACTGCGGAAGTATTAGAAATAGAAAGAATAACACATTATTCATTGGAAGGAATAATTAATAAAATTATTAAACATTATGAAATGAAAAAAGAAGATATAGAGTTTTCATATTTTTCTAAATATATTTATGAAAACATATTAACAGACGAAGAATCAGGTTTAACGGAAAAAATAAAAAAAGTAATATTTGATAGTAAGTTTGCGGCTATTTACAATATAGATATTAAAGATTTGAGTGAAAAAACTTTGTTTTACAGAAGGCTTTTAGCTTTAACGTTCCCAAAGCTTTGCATAGCCAATATATTTATTGCTATAGTCAATTCGCAATATCAATTTGATTAAGATTGCGTTGTGGGTGAAAGAGGGGACTCAGCAATCGTAGCAAATATAACAAGTCGATTATCAAAAATAGCTAAGGTATGAACAATAACAGAACAATGAATTTACTATTCTGATTATTCTTTTTTTGTAGAAAGATATAATTTGATGTGTTAAAATTAGATTAGTATTTTTTAAGCTGGAGTTGGCATTTTAAATTTTTATACTTATGGGGGAATATATGCAAGAGCTAATTTTTGGAGTAATAGGCGGAACCGCTTTGTTAATGTATGGCGTAGACATGATGGGTGATGGCCTTGAAAAAGCATCCGGTGAAATGATGAGAAAAATGTTGTCAATTTTGACAGATAGGGTATGGAGTGCTTTTCTGGTTGGGACCTTTTTAACGGCTCTAGTACAAAGCAGTACTGCGATAACAGTGCTAACAGTCGGCTTTGTAAATGCCGGATTGATAAAATTGCCGCAAGCTGTTGGCGTAATTTACGGGGCGAATATAGGAACAACGATTACAGCTCAATTAATGGCTTTCAGTTTTAATTTCAAACTTACGGAAATAGCATTGCCTGTGATTGGGCTGGGTTTTGGTATAAATCATTTTGCAAAGAATAAGGTGACAAAAGGTATCGGCGACGCATTTATGGGCTTTGGTATTATGTTTTTGGGTCTGAAAATACTCAATCAGGGTATACCTTTTATGAAAGGGAATGAATCACTTAAATTTTTCTTTGAAAATTACGCTTCAATACCTATTATAGGTATAGCTTTAGGTTTAATTGTTACTGCTATTGTTCACAGCAGCGCAGCCACCGTGGGTTTAGTTATAGTATTGGGACAAGCAGGTTTGATTAATTTGGAATCCGCCATATGTATAATGCTTGGTGATAATATTGGAACATGTGTTACCGCGCAACTCGCAAGTTTAAGCGGGACTATTAATGCAAGAAGGACTGCATGGGCACATACGATATTTAACAGTGTGGGAGTCTTAACGGTAGTTTTGGTACTACCATATTTCTCCCAAACAATAGAGTTCATTACTACATATTTGCAGCCCGGCAGTGACATTGGTTCACAAATAGCAAATTCCCATACTTTTTTTAACCTTTTTACCGCTTTGTTATTTCTTCCTCTTACCAAACATTACGTGAAATTCTTAGAAACTATCATAAAAGGCAAAGGCTTAGATCATGAAACCCATACAGTATATTTGGATAAATTACTCTTGGACACACCTTCGGCGGCATTTCAGGCTTCTATTTCAGAAATTATAAGGGGCGCTGAAATTGGCAGGTCAATGGTATTTAATGTAATGGAAGTATTTTTTGATAATGATGTAAAGAAATTTGATTTGGTGTATAAGGATGAAGATACTATTAACCTTTTACAAAAGGATATAACAATGTATATGATTGAAATTTCAAAAAGGCCATTATCAGATGCCGGTTCTATTATGGTGCCTGCTATGATAAATAGCATTAATAACATAGAGAGGATAGGGGATCACACAATAGATTTGGCGAAGCTGATAAGTACTAAAATAGATAAGAATCTTATCTTTTCCGATGCCGCTATGGATGAAATAAAGCATTTAAAAGAATTAGTTCTATGGATGTATGATAATACTATAGTTACATTAAAAGAGAATAAGACGGAATTGATTAAATCTACCTCGGAGCTGGAAGATAAGGTAGATGAGATGTGTAAAAAACTTGAGAAATCACACATAAAAAGACTGGAAGAAGGTAGATGCTATATAGAGTCCGGAGTTGTTTTTCTTGATATTGTAAGCCATTTTGAAAGAATTGCCGATCATATAAATAAAGTAAGCTTATTATCCAAGGATGAATTGCAGGGTGTTTTAAGAATGAATGGCAAGGCGTTAAATGTCGAACTGTAAGGAAAGGATAAAAAGCTATTAAAAAATATTGGCAAAGGATGTTGACAAAGCATATAAATAATCATAGTATATAAATTAATTGATATATTTAAAATTCGTTGATAGGGAGCAAGTAAATTCAAATACAGATTTAAAGAGAGTCGCAATAGGTGAAAATGCGGTAATTATGATTGAACTGAATGGACCCTTGAGAATTATGGTGAAATAATAGTAGCCATTAACGGTGGTTTCCCGTTATAGAAGCAGGATATGATGAATCTTGTTTAGATGAAGTATTTATAACGAGACGGAGCTAAAAGCTTCAAAAAATTAGGTGGTACCGCGTATAATCGCCCTATAGGATTTCTATAGGGTTTATTTAGTTATAATAATATATGGAGGTGTTTTAATTGGAAAGGAAAGACAAGAAAATTTCATTTAGTGGCATTCAGCCTTCAGGAGATCTGACTATAGGCAACTATTTAGGAGCTATAAAAAACTGGGTGAGCCTACAAAAAGATTTTTATGCATATTATTGTGTTGTTGATCTGCATGCTATTACAATAAGACAAGATCCCAAAGAATTGAAAGAAAGAACATTAAAAAATCTGGCTATTTATATAGCCTCAGGTCTTGATCCTGATAAAAATACTTTATTTATCCAGTCACATGTGCCGGCACATTGTGAAGCTTCATGGCTGCTAAATTGCTATTGTTATATCGGTGAGCTTAGCAGGATGACACAATATAAAGATAAATCACAGAAAGAAGGGGAAAGTGTAAGCGCGGGACTTTTCACTTATCCTATATTGATGGCGGCAGATATACTTCTTTACGATACAAATGTTGTTCCAGTTGGGAATGATCAAAAACAACATGTGGAATTGGTTCGTGACCTTGCAATAAGGTTTAATAATCTATATGGGAAAACCTTTGTCGTGCCGGAAGCATATATTGCTGACAGCGGTGCTAGAATTATGGATTTGCAAAACCCTGATAAGAAAATGTCTAAATCAATAGATAATCCAAATGCCTATATATTAATACTGGATTCGCCTGATATTATAAGGAGAAGAATAAATAGAGCTGTTACAGATGATATAGGTATGGTAAGATATTCTGATGAGCAGCCGGGCATTAGTAATTTGATTAATATTTTAAGTGCCATAACCGGCAAAAGTTATAAAGATATAGAAAAAGATTATGAAGGTGTTGGATATGCACAATTTAAAGAAGATGTAGCTCAGGCTTTGATAGAAGAATTGAAACCGGTTCAAGACCGGGTGAAAGAAATCCTAAAAGATAAAAGTTATTTGCAGAAAATATATAACTATAGTGCGGAAAAAGCAAATTATGTTGCAAGTAAAACTTTAAAAAAGATGCAGGAAAAGGTAGGGCTGGTGATCAGATAATATGTAACCGCGGTATCTTTGCTGCGGCTATTAAAATCGTTCCTACAATAAACTGATGGCTGTACTTTGTGTCTGACATCTGCAAAAATTCATGTGGTTTTTTGTTTATTATGTTATAATTATATGATTAGTATAAGGTTGCAAACATCTAATAATTAATTGTGGTGAATAGGAGAGGAATGTCTATGAAA
>Ga0265293_10012163_pt1 | contig 11492 bp, 8 predicted proteins | sample Munlanlewell138R_FD_192505 | JGI IMG/M metagenome (GOLD analysis project Ga0265293, IMG submission 192505) | Leachate microbial communities from a municipal landfill in Southern Ontario, Canada - Leachate well 138R | ecosystem: Engineered > Solid waste > Landfill > Unclassified | place: Canada... | reverse complement strand
TAAAACCCTTGTGTTAGAACATCTTCTTTTTCATAAATGTTTCGTCCGTCAAATAGTACTTTTTGTTTCATAAGTTTCGCCATGATTTCAAAATTTGGAATTCGAAATTCTCGCCATTCTGTAACAATAAGTAAAGCATCGGCATCATTTAAAGCATCGTATTGGTTGCTACAATATGTAATTGAATCTCCTAAAATACGTTTTGCCTCTTCGCTTGCCACTGGGTCGTATGCATGCACAGTGCCTCCAGCTTCAAGTATTTTGTTTATTATCACAAGTGAAGGAGCTTCTCGCATATCGTCTGTATTAGGTTTAAAAGACAAACCCCATATTGCAATTTTTTTTCCTTGTAAATTAGCATCAAAATATGTTGATAATTTATTGAATAACACCGATTTCTGCTTGTCATTTATTTCCTCAACAGCTTTTAACAATTGTAAAGGATGTTTGTAATCGTCGCCTGTTTTAATTAAGGCTTTTACATCTTTTGGAAAACACGAACCACCATATCCAATGCCTGCATATAAAAATTTATTTCCTATGCGAGAATCTGAACCTATACCTTTTCGTACCATATTGATGTCAGCACCCACAATCTCACATAAATTTGCAACATCATTCATAAAACTAATACGTGTTGCAAGCATTGCATTTGCTGCATATTTTGTAAGTTCAGACGAAGATATATTCATAAAAATTATTGGGTGTCCATTCAGCAAAAACGGCTTATATATTTTACGCAACACATCTTCAGCACGTTGAGAATCTACACCTATTACAATTCGTTCTGGTCTTAGAAAATCGGCAATAGCAGCACCTTCTTTCAAAAACTCAGGATTAGAGGCAATATCAAATTCTATTGAAACACCACGTTTATCAAGTTCTTCTTGACATGCTTGTCGCACTTTTTCTGATGTTCCAATTGGGACAGTACTTTTAGTTATGAGCACGAGATAATCATTCATGGTTCTGCCAACTTCACGTGCTACCTCAAGTACATATTTTAAATCAGCACTCCCATCTTCGTCAGGAGGTGTGCCAACTGCAATAAAAACAGCTGAACAATTTTTTATACTTTCTGCAAGACTTGTGGTAAAGAATAAACGTTCTTTTTCAACATTTTTTGTTACCAATTCATCAAGACCAGGTTCGTATATAGGAATTATTCCTTTTTTTAAGTTCTCAATTTTAACCGTATCAATATCAACACATGTAGTGGTGATTCCAGTTTCTGCAAAACAAGCACCAGAAACTAATCCAACATAGCCGGTTCCAACGATTGAAATGTTCATGTAAAAAAAATTGAAGTGTATAAACTATTTTGTTTTTATTGATTCATCATTTGTTTTAGTAGCTCCGGATTAATAGCAGGAACATTACCTTTTTTTACACTTAATAGTTCAACATCAAAAATAAGTGTTTCAAATGGACGAATACCGCCTTGTCCTTGTCCGCCATATCCTAAATCAGAAGGAATAAATAAACGCATTTTTCCTCCTGGCTTCATAAGTTGAAGTCCTTCATTCCAACCTTCAATTACTTGTCCTAATACAAAACTTACAGGATCGCCGCCAATTGAGCTATCAAACACCGACCCATCAATGGTAGTACCATGATAATGAACAGTAACAGTGTCATACATATTTGGAGACTCCCCTGCTCCTGCTGTTATCACAGTATATTGCAATCCTGATTCTGTTGTAACAACTCCTTCTTTGTTTTCGTTTTCAGCTAAAAATCGCTCCCCAGCTTCTAAAGCAGGAAATTGTTTTTTTGCTTGAAGCATCATGTATTTATTGATTGTTAGACCAATTTCTGATTCGGGAATTTGTGATATTTCAGGATTATCAAATGCTTGAAATCCAGCTACAAAAGCGTACATATTTAATGAATCTATTTGATTATGCGAAAAGTCTGAAGCTATTGCCATACCAATTGCATAACTGGCACTGTCGGTAAGTGTTTTTAATGAAATGTTAGGATCCACGAGTGCTTTATTTGTACATGAAAAAAGCATCCCGCTTACAAGAGTGAACATTGTGAATTTTTGTAGTGATTTCATACGTTTTATTTTATAAAAATTAAGTTATATATTTTCTTGAGTTGTTATATTATTTTGATTTTATTCTTGATTTTGTTCTTGATTTATAATAGTTTCTGTTTTTTTTGTCCCTTTTATAAATTTATACAGTTCAACATCAAAAATTAAGGTGGCAAATGGCTCTATATTGCTTTCTTTTGAGTACGCAGAACCATAAGCAAAATCATGAGAAGCGAAGATTCGTACCTTTCCGCCTGTAACATACAAAGGTATAATTTTTTGCCATGCAAGAATTGTGGAATCAAGTACTATTGAAACAGCTTCATTTGAAACCGTTTTGCTGTCGTATAATAATGTATTATCAATAGAATATACTTGATAATTTACCAAGACAGTATCTGAAAGTGTTGGTTTTTGTTGCCCCCAGCCTGCATATATAGTTTTATATTGCAAACCTTTTTCAAATTCAACAACACCATAATTTTCTTTGTTTTTTTGTAAAAACTGCTCGCCTTTTTCTATGTTTATTTTGTAAGATTCAATATGCAACTCTTCTCGCTTTAAATGAAGCTGCTGTATATATGAATTTGTAATATCTTTAATTTCTTCATCTGATATTTGATTTGTGGTGTTTGTGTCAAAAAAATCGCACATGCCTTGTAGAAAAAAATCATACGAAAGAGAATCTATATGATTTTCCTGTAAATTTTCAGGAAGTTTTTGTGCGTATATCATACCTAAACTGTATGAAACAGAGTCGTGATATGTTTTAACAATTGATTGAGTAGTCTCTTGTTTACAAGAAAATAAGAGAACGGAAAGTGCGAAAAAAGTAAAACTATTTTGTATATGTTTCATTATATGTTTTTTGCTTTGTATCATATTGTTGCAAACATACAATTTTTTCTTTTTCAACATAAGTACTAAGTGCAAATTTATTTTCGCATTCGCGAATATTGACAAAATGTCCGACAATCCTTAATTAATACTGCAAAAACGACATGTTATTTTGCATGGCAATAGCTTTGTACATAGTGTTAATAAACTTTATAACTATTACAATTATGGATTTTAACAAATATACAATTAAGGCACAAGAGGTTTTGAACCATGCGGTACAAATAGCACAGGGGCATTCCCAACAAGCTATTGAAAATGCTCATATATTGCAGGCTTTACTCGAAAAAGCAGAAACGGTAACGCAGTTTATCTTTCAAAAATTATCAATACAAACACATATGATTTCAAATGTGTTGCGAAAAATAATTGAATCCTTCCCAAAAGTGCAAGGTGGAGAACCGTATTTGTCGTCATCTGCACATAAAACATTGCAAGAGGCTACAAATCAATTATCTAAATTCAATGATTCATATGTATCGGTAGAGCATTTACTTATTGGCATTTTGAAAGCTGGAGATTCTGTTTCTCAATTGCTTAAAGATAATGGAATTACAGAAGAAAACTTGTTGGCTGCTATTCAAGAATTACGTAAAGGTTCTCGTGTAGATAGTCAAACTGCCGAAGATACGTATAATGCGTTGGAACGATATGCTATAAATTTAAACGAAAGAGCACGTTCTGGGAAATTAGATCCAGTAATTGGACGAGACGATGAAATTCGGCGTTTACTCCAAATCTTATCTCGACGGACTAAAAATAATCCTATATTAATTGGAGAACCGGGAGTTGGAAAAACTGCTATAGCAGAGGGACTTGCACATAGAATTATTAAAAATGATGTTCCCGAAAATCTTATTTCAAAACAAATATTTTCGCTTGATATGGCTGCTTTAATAGCTGGAGCAAAATATAAAGGAGAATTTGAAGAACGATTAAAATCGGTAATAAAAGAAGTTGTGAGTTCTAACGGCTCGGTAATTTTATTTATTGATGAAATTCACACGCTTATTGGAGCTGGAAAAAGTGATGGTGCTATGGATGCGGCAAATATTTTAAAACCAGCTTTAGCACGTGGAGAACTTCATACAATTGGTGCAACAACCTTAGATGAGTATCAAAAATATTTTGAAAAAGATAAGGCGTTGGAGCGACGTTTTCAAACGGTAATTGTAGATCAACCTTCAACAATAGATGCAATTTCTATTTTGAGAGGTATTAAAGATAAGTATGAAAATCATCATAAAGTGCGTATTCTCGATGAAGCAATTGTTGCAGCGGTAGAACTTTCTAATAGATATATTACAAGTAGATTTTTGCCCGATAAGGCAATTGATTTAATGGACGAGGCTGCGTCAAAATTACGCTTGGAAATGAATTCTGTTCCCGAAGAAATTGATGAATTACGCCGAAAAATTAGTCATCTCGAAATTGAACGTGAGGCTATGAAACGTGAAGGATATAAGGATAAGGTTGCGGAACTTAATAAAACACTATCCGAATTACACGAGGAAAATACGAATTTAACTGCTGCATGGGAATCTGAAAAAAATATAATTGCAAATATTCAATCGCAAAAACAATTACTTGAAGATTTGAAATTTGAAGCGGAAAAAGCTGAACGTGAAGGTGATTTTGGGAAAGTTGCGGAAATACGTTACGGACGTATTAAAGAGTGTGAGCAAAAAAGAAGTGAACTTGAAGAAACATTAAAACAATTGCAATCCTCTGGTGGTTTAGTTGAAGAAGAGGTGGCAGCTGATGATATTGCTGATGTGGTTTCTCGCTGGACTGGTATTCCTGTGCATAAAATGCTACAAGGCGAACGTGAAAAACTACTGCACTTAGAAGATGAATTGCATGAACGTGTAGTTGGACAAGATGTTGCTATTTCGGCAGTAGCTGATGCGGTGCGTAGAAGTAGGGCTGGATTACAAGATGAAAAACGTCCTATTGGTTCGTTCATTTTTTTAGGAACTACTGGGGTGGGGAAAACTGAACTTGCAAAAGCTCTTGCCGAGTATTTGTTTGATGATGAAAATCTTATGACTCGTATCGACATGTCTGAATATCAAGAACGTCATTCGGTTTCTCGTTTAATTGGAGCACCTCCAGGGTATGTGGGATATGAAGAAGGCGGACAATTAACCGAAGCGGTTCGTAGAAAGCCATATTCGGTGGTATTGTTAGATGAAATAGAAAAAGCGCATCCTGATGTTTTTAATACACTTTTACAACTTCTTGATGATGGTGTACTTACTGATAATAAAGGGAGAACAGCTAATTTTAGAAATGCAATTGTTATTATGACTTCAAACATTGGTTCGCATATTATTCAAGAGCATTTTGAACAATTAACAGATGATAATCGAGAAACAACAATGGCACAAGCAGAGGTAGAGGTAATGGATTTACTTAAAAAAACGCTTCGTCCAGAATTTCTTAATCGTATTGATGAAATTATTATGTTTACTCCCTTATTTAAAAAGGAAATTGTACAAATTATTCGTTTACAATTTAATAATCTGGCACAACGATTATTAGAAAAAAACATTGAGATTTCTATTACCGATAATGCTGTTAATGAATTACTCAACTTAGGATATAATCCACAATTTGGTGCACGTCCTGTAAAACGAGTTATTCAAAAAGAGTTGTTAAATGAACTCTCAAAACAGATTTTGGCAAATACTATCCAAAAGGATGCAAAAATTGTAGTTGATTATAATGATAGCAATTTTGTGTTTAGAAATGTAAAAGAGTAATGTTTTTTAGTGATAAGGTAATAAAAAAATCTATCTTTACCATTATAAATAACTGTTCATAATATAGTGAGCAAAATAATAGTATATGACAAAAAGAATCGGCTTTTTTATTTTAGTTGCCGCTACCCTTTTTAACATTTCTGCACGTACTAACACGGTGCGTATTGCAACTTTAAAGTATAATGGTGGAGGTGATTGGTATGCCAATCCTACAGCTCTTCCAAATCTTGTGGCATTTGCTAACAAAACGGTTCCAGCTCATATAGATAATACTATTGCTACTGTTTTTGTTGGCAGCAACGAGATTTTTAATTATCCATACATATATATGACTGGACATGGAAATGTGGTGTTTTCTAAATCTGATGCCGAAAATCTAAGAACATATTTATTACATGGCGGTTTCCTTCATATTGATGATAATTATGGGCTTGATGTGTATGCACGACGAGAAATGAAAAAAGTATTTCCTGAATACGATTTTGTTGAATTGCCTGTAAATCACCCTATTTATAAACAAACATTTTCGTTTCCACATGGATTGCCAAAAATTCATGAACATGACGGAAAACCTGCACAAGGATTTGGCATTGTGCACAATAATAGGTTAGTGTGCTTTTATACGTATGAATGTGATTTAGGAAATGGCTGGGAAAATAAAGAAGTACACTCACTTTCTGATGCCAAACGAGAATCGGCACTGCAAATGGGGGCAAATATTTTGCAGTATGTGTTTACACAGTAAATGTACACCTATATTTTTTAGTATCTTATTATTATTTTTAAATTAGTTTCTGATTAAATCATTTTAAATCATTGCTTTTTTAATATTTTATTTATATTTGTAAAAAAACGTACAATTTTAAATAACATATCGTATGAAAAAGATTTCTTACTTTTTTCTCTCAATCGTTATTGTAATGATAAGTGCTGGAGTAATCAGTGCACAAGATGTTAACAATCCGAGAGGCATTGTGCAGGTATATGACATTGCGTCTGACTTACCTATTAATAAGTATAATCAGTATTATTATGAAAATGATACCGTGATAGTAAGTTTTTTATTCTGGACCACGATGGGACGAGGAAAAGTAATGTTGAAAATTGAAAACAAATTATCAGAACCAATCTATATAAATTGGTCAAAATCACAATATTTTGTTGAGGGAATGGCACTGCCTTTAACTCCGTATGTGGAAAAATTAACCGACCAGGAACTCGCTATGTATAACAAATACAAAGCATCTGAGCCTACCTTAACCGATATGGATTATGAATGGAAACGTCAATTAACACCACAAAATGAAAAGGAAAAAGATCAAATTATTTCTATTCAATCAAAAAGCACTTATACAAAAAGCAATTATTATATAATGCCAGCAGATGGCTTTGTGCTTGATACAGCAACTCCTTATAAAGTTGAAAAACATCGTTCGGAAAAAAATAAAAAAGCGTATGTGTATCATGTGGCATATACAAAAGAAAATACTCCAGTAAAATTCGCAGTTAGTTTGGTATATTCCGCTGGTGATAAGGGCGTGGACAATACAATGAAACAAAATTTTTATGTGTCTGCAACATATGAAATGGACGCACTACATTTTCGTGGAAAACGTGTAGGGCGAACACCAGAAGGATTCTCTGTGTATCAATTTCCTGAACAACGAAGCACTCGTTGTTACATTGAAATTGACCGAAGAAATTCGGTGAGTTTTAATACGCGTGTTCGATAAAGAATTTTTATAAATCATGTAAAAATGCCGATATTCATCGGCATTTTTTATTTTTGAACAGTTTGTAATTTCTGTATTTTAATTATATTTGCGTCTTAATCAAAAAAACAAAAACAAATGGGTCTTAAAATTTTAGTTTTAGCTAAGCAGGTACCTGATACAAGAAATGTTGGACAAGATGCTATGAAGTCTGACGGTACAGTAAACAGAGCTGTGTTGCCTGCGATTTTTAATCCGGAAGATTTGAATGCATTAGAACAAGCATTGCAAATTAAAGATACGTTCCCTGGAACAACAGTAAAAATAGTAACTATGGGACCGCCTCGTGCCGCAGAAATCATCCGCGAGTCAATGTATAGAGGTGCTGATGGTGGATATTTATTAACCGATCGTGCGTTTGCAGGTGCAGACACCCTTGCTACTTCTTATACAATTAGTTTAGCTGTAAAAAAATTAGCTCCTTTTGATTTAATTCTTTCAGGACGACAAGCAATAGATGGTGATACAGCACAAGTTGGACCACAAGTTGCCGATAAAGTAGGCATACCACAAATTACCTATGCAGAAGAAATTGTATCTATTAAAAATAAAGAAGTTACCGTAAAACGTCGCCTCGAAAAGGGATACGAAATTGTAAAAGCTCAAATGCCATTGCTTATAACTGTTCATGGTTCTGCAGCAGAATGTCGTTCGCGAAATTCAAAACTTACTATGAAATATAAGCATGCGCGTACAATATCAGAACTTCAAGCGGCTGCTATGGATTACGAAGATATATTAAAATCTCGTCCATACCTTCATATAAAAGAATGGACCGCAGGTGATTTGAATCCAGAAAATTCATTACTTGGTCTGTCTGGTTCTCCTACAAAAGTAAAAAACATTCAAAATGTTGTGTTTAAAGCGAAAGAAACTGTGTCGCTTACAGCAGAAGATAAAGATATTGACTTTTTGATGAGGGAACTTATTTCAAATCATATTGTAGGATAATTAGTATTAATTAAAAAAAAATTACCGTGAATAATATTTTTGTTTATATAGAATTAGAGGGAACTGAAATAGCCGATGTAAGTCTTGAATTACTTACAAAAGGTAAACAATTAGCAACGCAACTTAACAAAAAATTAGAGGCAATATGTATTGGTTCTAATTTAGCTGGTATTGAAAAACAATTGTATCCTTATGGTGTTGATGTGGTGCATGTTGCTGACGATAAACGTTTGTCTCCTTATACAACACTGCCGCATAATAGAATTGTGTGTGATTTGTTTGAACGTGAAAAACCAGAAATTGCACTTTTTGGGGCAACCTCAATGGGACGAGATTTAGCTCCTCGCGTGTGTTCAACTACAGGGAGTGGATTAACTGCTGATTGTACGAGTCTTGAAATTGGAGATCATGTGGATCCTAAAACAAAAACAGAATATAAAAACTTGTTGTATCAAATTCGTCCAGCATTTGGAGGTAATATAATTGCAACTATTATAAATCCCGAAACACGTCCGCAAATTGCAACGGTTCGCGAGGGAGTTATGAAAAAAGAAATTTTTGATGCGGCTTATAAAGGTGAATTGAAAAAAATTGAAGTTGCAAATTTACTGCAAAAAGAGGATTTTGTAATTCAAGTTATTGAACGACAAATTGAAAAAAGTAAAGTAAATTTAAAAGGTGCTCCAATTATTGTGTCTGGAGGATATGGAGTTGGGTCAAAAGAAAACTTCCAACTTTTATATGACTTGGCACGAGTGCTTGGAGCTGAAGTAGGTGCATCGCGTGCAGCAGTTGACGCTGGATATGCAGAACATGAACGTCAAGTTGGACAAACGGGAATTACAGTTCGTCCAAAATTGTACATTGCATGTGGCATTTCGGGTGCAGTGCAACATACAGCTGGAATGGCAGAGTCGGCTATGGTTATAGCTATAAATAATGACGAAAATGCTCCTATTAATGCAGTGGCTGATTATACCATTCATGGAGATTTGAATGAAATAATACCTAAAATGATTAAATATTATAAGTCAAATACGAAGTAATATACAGTTAAAAATATAATTATGGCAAATTTTTATACAGATAATAAATCTCTTAAATTTCATTTACAGCATCCTTTAATGCAAAAAATAGTGAAATTAAAAGAAAACAATTTTGCAGATGCAGAAAAATTCGACTATGCTCCTCAAGATTTTGAGGATACAATTGATAGCTACGAAAAAGTGGTTGAAATTGTAGGTGATTTAAGTGCAAATATCATTGCTCCTTATGCCGAATCTGTCGATCAAGAAGGACCAAAAATTGTTAACAACGAAGTTATTTACGCAGAAGGTACACGTAAAGGGCTTGAAGCGTTTCAAAAAGCTGAACTTATGGGTATGTCACTGCCTCGTGAATATGGAGGGTTAAATTTTTCAACTGTTCCATATATTATGGCTGGGGAAATTACTGCTCGTGCCGATGCCGCATTTTGTAATATTTTTGGTTTACAAGATTGTGCTGAAACAATTCTTGAGTTTGGTGATGATTACCTAAAACAAAAGTATCTTACAAGAGTGTGTGCCGGCGAAACATGTGCTATGGATTTAACAGAACCCGATGCTGGTTCAGACCTTGGTGCTGTTCAGCTAAAAGCAACATACGATGCCGATAAAAAACAGTGGTTTTTAAATGGTGTTAAACGATTTATTACCAATGGTGATGCTGATGTTAACTTTGTGTTGGCACGTACCGAAGAAGGAACTTCTGATGCTCGTGGTTTGTCATTACTTATGTATGATAGAAACGACAAGCGTGTTATTGTTCGTAGGCTTGAAAACAAATTAGGTATAAAAGGTTCACCTACTTGCGAATTAGTATTTAAAAATGCACCTGCCGAACTGTGTGGCGATCGTAAAATGGGACTTATTAAATACATTATGTTCCTTATGAATGGAGCACGTTTAGGTATTGGAGCACAATCTGTAGGATTATGTGAAGCTGCGTATCGCGAAGCATTGGCATATGCTCAAGAACGTCAGCAATTTAAAAAACCTATTATTCAATTCCCTGCTGTATATGAACTTATTACAAATATGAAAGTTCGTACGCAAGCCGTTCGATCTTTATTATATGAAACAGCACGATATGTGGATATTTATAAATCATATAATATAATAGCAAAAAAGCGAGATTTATCTAAAGAAGAAAAAATAGAAGCACGCCATTATAGTAGACTTGCAGATATGTTTACACCGCTTACTAAATTATTTTCAAGTGAATATGCAAACTCAATAGCGTATGATTCTCTTCAAGTTCATGGTGGCTCTGGATTTATGAAAGATTACCCAATTGAACGTATATATCGCGATGCTCGTATTACTTCTATTTATGAAGGAACAACACAATTACAAGTTGTTGCTGCCATTCGTGGAGTTACTACTGGAGGGTTATTAGCACAAATTCAAGCATACGAAAGTGAAACTATAGATCCGCGTTTAGATTATTTACGTGTTACTCTTGCTGAATTAACACATGATTATGCTCAGGCTGTTGAATTAGTAAAAGACAAAAAAGATAATGAATATTTAGATTTCCATGCTCGTAGATTGGTTGAAATGGCTGGTAATATTATTATGGGATATTTATTAGTTCTTGATGCAAACCGCGATGAAGAATATCATGATTCTGCAAAAGTATTTATCAAGCTTATTTATGCCGAAAACAAACAAAAATCGGTGTATATTGAACAATCTGAAGTAAAAGATTTAGGCCAATATAAAATTTAAAAATTTTGTGTAACTTATTTAAAAAAAAGAGGTTGTTTCCAAAGGCAACCTCTTTTTTTATGCTCATACATGTATATTTTAAAATGAAATAACTCTTTGAAAAAAAATAATTGTTTGTAATGTGATTTTTTATTTTTTTCTATAAATAAATATTTACCTTTGTTATGATGTAAGCTCCCCCAAAAACTGGACAGTTTAAAAGTATAAAAAAAAGTATTAATTTTAAACTGTTATTATGAAAAGAAAAAGATTTAGTTCCCAAGAGATTGCCACCATACTCAAGGAGTTTGAAAAT
>Ga0265293_10012162_pt1 | contig 11496 bp, 7 predicted proteins | sample Munlanlewell138R_FD_192505 | JGI IMG/M metagenome (GOLD analysis project Ga0265293, IMG submission 192505) | Leachate microbial communities from a municipal landfill in Southern Ontario, Canada - Leachate well 138R | ecosystem: Engineered > Solid waste > Landfill > Unclassified | place: Canada... | reverse complement strand
AAATAATGACTGATGCTGCGAAGTCCGTGAATAGCGTGATTGCTAAAATCACCAAGGCTGAGACTGAAAATATGCAATCAGAAGTGCCAGGCCTTGTGGTTATACCGCCAATGTTTACCGCAGAAGAGCTGGCAGAACTTATCTCGATGCCTGATTCGAAGATAGATGCCTGGATAGACAAAAACGTCAATGCAGCAGGCTACATAGACGAAAAACTGGAACGTCGGGAGAAGTCCAAGCATCGATGGGCAGGGATCATCGATAAAGGCTACATAGACGAAATACTGGAACGTAAGATCAGGCAAAGGCTCGGTAAAGAATCAGTAGGATCAGATTTTGACCTTGGGGTGTACGATAGTGATGGCCTAATACAGGCCTTAGCGGCCGCCTTTGGTCGGCATACAAAGTATAACAAGAACTTCCAAGCGAGAATCAATACAGCCGTGCGAGATCAAATGAAGCAAGCTATACGTGAGTTTAAGAACAATCCTGATTCTGCTATGGGGCCGCTGGTTGACATTGCAAGAATTCATCTTGACGCAATGGCTGAGCGGCGGCGAAGCAGGCAGTCATAACGTCTTTGGAAACTGTCAATATGTCTGAGCCACAACCAAACAGAACTGCAAACAGATTTGGCACTGCAACGCCACCAGGCGAGCCGGGCGACATGACGCCGCTGATCAATGTGCCTGCGCAACTGTTGGGGTATGCGCCAACAAAGATACCGTTTACTGGCATGAGCATTCCTGGAGGTCCGGTGCGCGGCCTGGTGCAGTCGACTGTCCTTGGCGCACTTCTTGGCAGGGGCGCTGGCAAGACAGTGAATTATTTCAGAGGCGGCACCAAAGACGAGAAGAAACGCAGGCTCAAGAACTGGACCCTTCTTGGCGGTGCAGGATTGGGCGTACCATCGTTGCTGTATAGCGGCGTGTTGGCGGGCGCAGGCATCAGAGACAAGGGATTGCGGGGGCTGGTAGACTATCCTGGCAAGTCAGCGTCGGTGGCCAAGCGTGCGTTTTTTAGTTCACCGCAACAAATGTTCCCCGTCAATCACAGCTTGTCGATGATCAGGTCTGATCCTGCCCTTACGCCGGTCGAGAAGGCGTTGATATCAGATGTGATTCTTCAAGGCTCTGAAGGGAAACGCCGTGGACTGATAAGCGTTGGCGATCTGACAAGAGGCGCCATAGGAGCTGGTTTTGGATATGCTGGCGGCGCATTGCTCGCCAGTGCAATGAACGGACTTATTGGCTTGCCAACACCAGCACAAAAGGCGCTCAAGGCGACTGGTGCAATAGCAGGTGCCTTGCGGGCGGTAGCATTTGGGAGATAGGGCATGAGCGATAAAACAGAAAAGGCTGACCTTTCCGACATAATTACCGACGAGATGCTTGATTGGTTTGATAAGCGAACCAAGAGGCACATCGAATTGGTTCAGAAGTATGCAGCCAAAATCGCAGAAGCCGACGATCGCTTCAGCGAACTGCCTGCGATCACCGAGCATCATGATCAGAGCAAATACGAGTCGCCGGAACGCGACCCATACGTGCTGATAAGCTGGGACTATCACTGCAAGGACACAGGCAAGAAATTCAAGTGCCCCTCGAACATCAAAGAACTCATGAACGATGCGACCGAGCATCACGTGCATTCCAACGCACATCATCCCGAGTCTCATGCTGGCGGCGAATGCAGCACAATAAATCGCGAAGACCGCGATGCGGTGCCCGAGAAGATTATCGACGCCACGTCGATGCCTGATATCGCCATTGGGGAAATGGTTGCTGACTGGCTGGCGATGAGCGAAGAAAAGAGCACTGATCCGGTCGAATGGTGCGACAAAAACATTGGGAAGCGATGGAAATTTACAGATGATCAGGAAAAGCTTATACGCGAACTGATAGACAAGGTGTGGAAGCCCATGAATACAAAAGACGAAGCCCAAGGCAAAGGCGTGGTGGACGAGGCAAAAGTAAAATCTGCATACAAGATCATGGTCCTTGAGGCAATGGCCGAAAAGGGCTTGACGCCTTCTGATCTTGGACGGATGGCCAAGCAGGCGGGCATGACCAAGCAAGCGTGGTTGGGCGGAGTGATTGGCGGGCTTGGCAGGTTTGCAGGAGGTGCAGCGGAGGCTTTGGCCAACATAGGCGGCAAGGTTCTGACTGTCGTGCTCCCGGTAGCAGGCGGCGGCGCCGGGTTGGCCTCTGGCTATTTGGCCGAGCAGCTCGTTGGACCCACTGAGGCAGATGTGGCAAGAGAGATTACAAGGCATCAGATACAGGAGTTGAGGGCAGCAACTCTCAGGCAGCAGGCTATCAACGAAGCGAAGAGGGAAGAAGATGAAGAAAAAGGAAAGTCAAAACGAAGGGCTTACCCCCTTCAAATATCGTCCGCCATCTAAGAGCGCCTATATAAGCGACGAAGAGAAGACGAACATTGTTCTGGTGCCTGGCTTTCAGGGCGTTCCGATAAGGAACGTTAAAAGCAGAGGCGCCATGACTCGTGAAGATGTAAGCAAGCTGGTAGTGACATGGGATATCCACTTCAAGATATTTGACATGTCAAGCCCCGGCGATGTGGCAACGTACGAAAGGTTGCAGACGGCAGCAGCTACGTTAGGCCAACATGTGCGAGTCATCAAAGAAACGTACCCTGAAGGGTTTGGCAAAGAACATTGGAAAATCGCAGTTAAGTGGGGCGAGAGGTATCTCGAGCCACAGCCATACAAAGGCGTCAGGGTTTATGCAGGTAGCCCGACAGAAGGATAAATTGCCATGGCAAAAGACAAAGATCTTTTATTGGATGCCGCGAAAGGCATTGAGAAACGTTATAAGGACCTCCAGAACAGGCAGGCGTTCAATGATATCAAAAAAACCGTCGGCCTGTCTCTGGCGTTTGGAGGTGGCCTTGGAGCGCTGGTAGAGCTTTACAAGAGGCTGCGCGAGCCGGAAGACGACGCCAAGGAGCACTCTGGCCCTGTTGTTGAGCTTGTTAAGTTGGATAAGCAAGCCACGGAGCGTTTAGAATCCCCATCTTGGCAGCCATACGTCCAGTATCCCGCTTCGATTGTATCGACGCTTGCGGCATTCGAAACCATCAGGCGGCTGTCTGCTGCATCCAAGAAGAAAGAGCTTGACCAGCAACGGGCGAAGGCCCAGCAAGAATTTGACGAAGCGATTTCGCAGTCGCTGGCTGGAACTCCAGTGTCAGTCATACGCAAGGCCGCTTCTGATGACAAAGCAGATTACGAGTTGGGCATGGCGGTGATAGATGCCCTGTGCAACCACGCCATGTCGACCAGTCCTGATCTCGGTGCCATGCATAAGCGGGCAAGTTTGACGCGATGGATTAAGGAGAACCTTGGTCCGCTTGCTGCTGCAGCTGGCATCACCATGTTCGCAGTTCCATTTGGATTGGGCAGTTATGTTGGCTGGAACGCGTCGAAGAAAAAGAATCAGCATCGCAAGACTATAAAAATGATAAAGCGGCGAGAGGCGCTGAAGTCCATGAATTCGCCGCCGCCAGCCGTCGCTATCATACGGCATGAAGCCGCCCCTGCGCTGTTGCCACCTGACGAGGAAACGCTGAAGGAACTCGAAGAAGAAGAGAGCTAGATGACAACGCAGCCGACCATTCACGACAGCGATTATCGGTCCCCTCTGGTTGACGACGAAGAAGATGCCAAGCCGCCAGTGATGATGCGGGCGCTTGACGATATCGACTCAGCTCGAGACTGGATAATGGGCTCAGTAGAGGCAAGCGTGGCATCGATCAAGCCCGTCGAGTATGGGCCATACACGCTTGAGATAAAGGATGTTCACTATACCAAACCAGCATCGCTGGATTATGGATCGCTCAAAAAGTCGATTCTTGGCAAGGGCTCAATAACAACTCCGCTGTGGGGCACGGTAAATCTTTACAAAGATGGAGCCCTGGTCGACACCAAGAGCAAGCTCCTGGCCAACGTCCCTACAATGACCAAGCACGGCACGTTTATCAAGCGCGGTATTGGGTATGGCATATCAAATCAAAGCAGGCTGCGAAGCGGCATATATTCCAGGGTCAAAAGCAACGGATTGCTCGAAAGCCACTTCAATCCAGAGCAGGGCACTGGCCAGCAGTTCAGGCTCGGCATGGATCCATCAACCGGCGTGTTTCATATTGATGTAGCGCAGGCTAAATTGCCGCTGTTGCCTATTTTGCGTGCTGTTGGGGTTGACGACGAACAGATGCAAAAAGCATGGGGCGACGAAATCTTCAGGGCCAACGCCAGCAGGCCATCGCGTGCCGACGTCCTCAAAAAGGCAGTGGCCCGTCTCACATGGGGAAGGGGCAAGAAAGAACTTTCGCCAGACGATGACCCCTCGAAGTTGCTTCGCGAGGCCCTGGACAACGCAAGGCTTGATTCTGAAGTCACAGCACGAACAATGGGAAAGCCGTATGACAGGATATCGCCAGAGGCCTTGCTGCATGCGACCCGCAAGCTGCTGGACTTAAATGGCGGCAAGGGCGAGCCAGACAATCGAGAGTCGCTTGCTAACCAGAGGTTCCTTGGCCCAGAAGATCTTATCGCAGAGCGAATCATCAAGGGTGGGCCATCTACCATTCGCAAGGCCATGCGTACCATCGCCAGAAAGAACTCGCTCGAGGCGCTTCCGGCAGGGGTATTGACTCAGCAGATAGAGGGCGTTTTTCAGCATAGCGGCCTTGCGTCACCCCTTGAAGAGACGAATCTCACCGAAGTCATAGATACCATGCTGCGCGTCAGCAAGCTAGGCCAGGGCGCAATTGGCAGCACAGACGCCATACCAGATGAAAGCCGTGGTGTGCATGCTACGCAGTTTGGGTTTATCGATCCGATAAGAAGTCCAGAGAGTGACAAGATTGGCGTAGACTTGCGATTAAACAGAGGCGTCATGAAGGGTGCTGACGGCCAGCTTTACTCGCCAATGATCAACGTTCGCTCCGGTGCTACGGAGCTTCTCCCATCGGGAAAGGTAGAGGACGTTGTCATTGCGCTTAAAGACGAGCCGGATCCAGATGATGGGAAAATTCCTGCCATCGTCAAAGGCAAGCTTGACAGGGTAGATGCTTCCGAAGTTGACTACCGCCTCAATCACCCCGAAAACGCATACACATTCCAGACCTTGCTTATGCCCGCGCTGAGTCAGACATCTGGGGGTCGAATAGTGCTCGGTTCGAAGTTCATATCACAGGCTATACCGCTAGAGCGCCGCGAGTCGCCGTTGGTGCGAGTGGCCGCTCCGGGTGGCGATGGCAGCATGGAGGAGATCGAAGGCTCTCGCATAGGGGCAATAAAGTCTGATGTTGCTGGCAGCGTCGTATCTGTCGACGGCGACAACATCACTGTAAAGACCGACGATGGGCAGACAAAGCAGTACGACCTTGCAAATTGGCTACCGCACAACAGGCGAAGTTTCATGCTGCATAAGCCAAAGGTCGCTGTCGGCGACAGGGTTGAGCCAGGCCAGATGCTGGCAACAAGCAACATTACAGACGACGAAGGCGTATTGGCGCTGGGCACTAATCTGCGAGTAGCGTATACACCATTCAACCGCGACGGCTCGGTTTACGAAGACTCCATCGTGATAAGCGAATCGGCAGCAAAAAAGCTCGCCAGTCAGGAGATGTACACCAAGAAGGTGTCTCACAAGGAAGGCGAGATCGGAAAGAACCGCTTCCGTGCCATCTTCCCCGGAACATTCGACAAGGCCCAGGTAGACAGCATAGACGACAATGGTGTAGTCAAGCCTGGCACCACGTTGCAATACGGCGACCCGATTGTTTTGGCCGTCCAGGATCGTGGCGCGCCGAAGCCAGGCATGGGCTACAAGGGTTCGTCGCTGAGGTATCGCAATGCCGCAGCCACATGGGATCACGAGTACCCTGGCTATGTTACCGACTCTGCGATTGGCCCCCAAGGCGCCAACGTCGCAATTGCCGTAGTTAAGCCAGCCGAAGAGGGCACAAAGTTATCCGGCAGGCACGGAGACAAGGGTATCGTCAGCATGGTGCTGCCTGACGGGAGAATGCCTCAAGATCAAGACGGCAATCCATTCGACATTCTTGTCAATCCGCTTGGCATTCAAAGCCGTGGCAATCCATCTCAGGTTGTGGAGGCCGCATTAGGCAAGATAGCAAGGGCGACGGGCAAGCACGTTACGATACCCTCGTTCTACAAGGGCGATTACATCAAGATGGCCAAAGAGGCGCTTGCTGAGCATGGCCTGAGCCCCACAGAAGACATTTATGACCCGGTGCTTAACAGAACCATCAAGGGTGTGAACACAGGAGTTCGGTACTACTACCGCCTTCATCACGACCCAGAGAAGAAACTTGCAGGTCGCGGCGAGGGCATTCAGTACACATTTGAGGGTACGCCTGGCAAGGGTGGCAAGATGTCGGCGCCACGATTTGGGCTGATGGAACTCAACGCTCTTGTTGCCGCGAATGCTGGCCGTGTCCTGCAAGACAGCCACCTGTTCCGTGGCCAGCGCAATGAAGACTACTGGCGGATGGTCAAGATGGGGCATCCGGCCCCAACGCCCAGAAATGTCACCATGCTTGGCAAGTTCACCGACATTCTTGAATCGGCTGGCATCAACGTGAGACGTGATGGCAAGCAGTTGCACGTCATGGCGATGACAGACGGTGACATCGACGCGCGAACAGAGGGCCGTGAGATAAAGAATGCAGAGACAGTCAAGATACCATCTCTTGACCCGATAGAGGGAGGCCTGTTTGATCGTTCGATCACCGGTGGCCATGGCGGCAATAAGATGGCAAGGATTGAGCTTGGCGTCAAGATACCTCACCCGGTAATGGAAGAGCCGATACGCCACCTTCTTGGCCTGACCTCTACAGAGTTCCGAGACATCCTCTCTGGCAGCAAGCCCCTTAATGGCAAGAACGGCCCAGAGGCCATTGAAAGCGCCCTCAGATCAGTCAAGGTGCAGCGAGATCTTGATCTAACCAGGCAGGCCGTCAGGACGTCAAAGGCGACCGCCAGAGACAAGGCTATAAAGAAGCTCAGGGTGCTTGACATGATGAACAGGCTCGATATTGAGCCTCATCAATTCATGCTATCAAAGCTCCCGGTATTGCCGCCTCAGCATCGCCCCATATCGCTGATGGAGGGCGTGCCGCTGGTGAATCCGATCAATGCTCTATACAAAGACCTGTTCACCGCCAGAGACAATTATCACGGCGTGTCTCGCAGGCTCGGGCAAAAAGGCGCTGGCGAAGAGATGCTGGCCCTTTACGATTCGGCAGCGGCGGTCATAGGCCTGGGCGACCCTGTCGGAAAGGAATCGCAGGAACGAGGCGCAGCAGGGCTGCTCAAGGTAGTCTTTGGAGAACATGCAAAACACGGGATGTTCCAAAAGAAGATGCTTGGGACTAATGTCGACCTGGGCGGGAGGGGCGTTATCTCAGCCGACCCGTCGCTGAACATGAACCAAGTCGGCGTGCCGGAGGATATGGCGTGGGAGGTTTTCTCGCCGTTCATCATGCGCAGGCTTGTCAGACGCGGCATGAAGCCGCTCGAAGCTGCCAAGGCCGTCAAAGAGCGAAAGGACGTCGCAAAGAAATCGCTGCTCGAAGAGATGAAGCACAGACCAGTGCTACTGAACCGCGCTCCGACGCTGCACCGATACGGAATAATGGGAGCATGGCCTGTCCTCTCGCCTGGCAAGACTATCAGGGTGAGCCCTGTAGTAACGCCGCAATTCGGAGCAGACTTTGACGGTGATCAGCAAATAAATCAAGTGTTCTTGGTGCTTGACAGGAAAATTGTAGGGGCTGATAAAAGTCGGTATGGTAATTTACAGGAGATACCAATGCCGACCTATTTCAAGCAGTCAATCCCGCTCGTAGACGAAAACCACTGTCTTCATATTGTTGATCTTGCGGATGTGCCGCACGGTGAACTTATCGGAGAAAAAGACCACATTCGCTTTTACAAGGCATTGCCTGGCATGAGCGTGGTGGCTGTCGATGAGGCAACCGGAAACCCTGTGCTCGCAGAGGTGCATGGATGGAGCGAGCACGTCGATCGTGAAGTTGAGATCGTAACGCTGTCAAGCGGCAAACAGATACTGACCGACGACGACGAAAGAGCCGTGTATGGCCTCGACGGCGACACATTGCAGTGGTGCCGAAGACGGCCAAGCCAGTCCAATTCCCAGTTTGTGCCTGTTTGGGCCAATTGCCACGCTGATATGCAAGAGATCCAGAGCGTGGCGCTGCCGGGTGATAAATCTTACAGAATGAGGAAGTCCGCATCTCTGGATTTCAATACCGGATATCTTGTCGGCGCCATGGCAGGCAATGGATGGACAGAAGTATTTGACGACGTAAGACGATCTGCGTGTTTCTGCTCAAACGATGAAGGTGCGAAAAAGGCCTTTGTAGATTCTCTGTCGTCAATTTTCGAGGAAACGCCGCACATTGGGACGCGTAATCAAGTAGGCGACGGAACTCGGAGAAAAATGGCAGACTCAACTACCCTTGTTGTATCGTGCGTGGCATTCGGACAATGGATATCGAGCCAAATTGGAGAAGGGGCACGTAACAAGCGGCTCCCTACATGGTGTTTGGCTGCGCCTCGTGAATGCAAGATTGGCATGTTAGCTGGGCTTTGGGATACCGATGGTAGCGTTAGCATATCAAACGCCAAGAGCAAGCCACAGTTCATGCTAAACTATTCATCATCCAGCATTAGGTTGGTCCAGATGATACAGCATGTACTCAGGTCGCTTGGCGTGCAATCGACAATTACGGCGAGCAGCACCCCTGGCGGGCTGGAGTTCTGGGTTCTCAACGTCAGTTCTCCTGATCTTTATAAGATAGGGGGATTGCCACTTCGGCATGGCGAAAAACGCCTTGTCATGGAAGCGTTCCTCAAGGCAAAATCGCCAAGAACTGATGGGGCGTACTCAAGATTCAGGCTGATGCCGATACCAAAGGCGCTTGCTGTTGATATTAGAAAGCTTATTCCTTGCACGGCTGACAGAAAGATGTACAACCTAATATCCGACTGCGTCAGAAATGGCAGCACGTCAAAGAACAGCGCCATCAAGATTCTTGACTATCTTGCCGAGAAAGGCTTGGTCTGCGAGCATCCGCTGTTCAAAATGTGGGCTGCGATCGCCAGGAATTCCTCCGTCCACTTCGAAAAAGTTGTCAGTGTTGAGAAGACTGGCAGGAAGGAAACTGGGCATGATCTGACGGTGCCAGGTTACGAAACGTTCTCAAGCGTTGATGGCGTTGTTCTGAGCAATACCATGGCCATTCACGTGCCTGCATCAGAAGGTGCCCGCAAGGAGATCATCGAGAAGCTCATGCCTGGCAACCAACTGCTTGATGTCGGAAGGTTCAAGGCTCAGTTTATGCCTCGCCAGGAGTTTTCGCTTGGTCTTTGGTATGCAAGTCGCGCGGCCAAGAACAAGAAGGGCAAGCGTTACGACAACATGCAGGATGTCATCCGGGATTTCAAGACAGGCAAACTCAACATAGACGACGTTGTCGATATTGCCGAGCCTCCAAGGGGCAGCACAGTGGATATATCTTCGGCATTGAAGGCCATGTCCTAGCGGGCGTGGTTGCTGTAATGCCAAAAAAGTGAGACAATAAAACTATCGGTATAGTCAGAATGCGATTGGAGACAGCCAGATGAACGAGAAATGCGCCGCTATTGTGGCAAGGGCAGATGCCAGATTGAACAGAGCGAGCATAGCGGTTGGTGAATACCTCAGAGAGATGCCTGTCAAGCTGATCAAGCTTGCATGCTCTAATGGATATGACAACCTCTCGGATTTCGACCCGCACATGATAGCCTTTGGCATGAGGCATGGGTGCGGTGGTAGAGTGTCATGGCTCATTAACGAGCGCGATCATGGTCGAAAACTGACTCAGAAGGTGGCTTCTGGCGACGACAAGGCTTTTTTTGACGTTCTCAAGCGAGGCTATGCACTGGGCAAAGCGTGCAATCTGTATAAAAGCTCTATCAAGCAGGCCATGTGCGGTTCGCTCAATGGAAGGACGATACATGAATTCCTGGCCGACACGGCATCAGATATCATAGGCACAGGCGATGCAGGCACCCCAGGCTTCAGGCGGTTGATAGGGCTTCCGAAGGAGTCACACGGATACGGCAATATCAGCAAGACCGCTGCTGTCAAGGTAGCATCGGCACATGGCAGCGGGTCTGGATCGATGCTTCGTGGCCTGTGGTGGGCATATCCATCGCTGCGTAAGGCTGCGCAGGCAGTTGCCATCGCTCAATACGAGCGTGTTCGCAACAGTGGCGTTAAGTCTGCAAGCGCCAAAGACATCGATTCTGCGTTATTTGACATGGCATTATCCAGCCACGATGACGGTCTCGAGGACATCAGCAATGCGATTCTGGCCAACGATGAGATTCGTCGGCGTAAACAGCGAGAGGTGTTTGAGAAGGCTGGCGCCGCTGCCCTTGTACATCATGACCCGCACTCGCTTGCGCTTTGCGTGCATGGCCTGGCAGTGGACGGTGCGTTTGGCTTGCCTGCCCAGTTGCGTGCGATGAACAAATTGGCCGCTGAGGTCGATTTGGGCGGCAAGGACGATGTTAAAAAGACGCCAGTGATGGCCCACGGTAGAGCCTCGTCAGCAATCTCGCTCAACCAACTTCGGAACAGATTGGCAGATACGCTGAGGTCGATTTGGGGGGCAAGGTCGATGCGTCAGGTAAAGACAAAGGGATAATCGATAATGTCAGACGAACATATCATCAAGATACCGTCAACTCAGGAACAGGTAATACTCAAGTCGGCTGGCGATGCAGTTTGTATATGCCCATCCGACACGTTTGATTATTCCGATTCGCGAAACCTAGTGGGCCTGGCTACTGTCATTGGCCGTATTCAGGATGGTACCTTGCGCCTACCAGCATCGATGACAAGCGCCAAGCGTGCGTTCGTTTCAGTGCCTGGTGGTGCCATAGAAGAGGCTGTCGAACAGCAGGCGCCTCAATTGGCTACCACCCAGCAGCTCGAGGCAGTGGCTGGCAAGGTATCACAGATCGAGCAAATGCTTTCTCAGATAGTTCAGCAGTTGCAGCCGCAGCAGCAGGCGCCACAACCGCAACCACAGGCGCAGCCGCAAGCATCGCCGCAAGCATCGCCGCAACAGCCTCCGCCACCGCCTGACCAGGGCGCGCAGCCCAAAGCGGCATCGAGTCCGTTGGTTGACGATTATGTTTCACCACTGCTAAAGGATTGACCTGCGATGATTGTGGGCTTGAACATAGGCAAGACATTCGTGCGACCATCTGTGGTTAAAGATGTTGCATCTACGAAAATCTACAACGACGACGGGCAACTCATAGTTATTGCGATTGAGGTAGATGGTTGCGTCATGGTTAGTTGTGCAGGTGACGAAGACTTTGAAATGCTTGCCAGCCGATATGGCTGCAAAGGCACCAAGACTGATATT
>Ga0265293_10012161_pt1 | contig 11497 bp, 8 predicted proteins | sample Munlanlewell138R_FD_192505 | JGI IMG/M metagenome (GOLD analysis project Ga0265293, IMG submission 192505) | Leachate microbial communities from a municipal landfill in Southern Ontario, Canada - Leachate well 138R | ecosystem: Engineered > Solid waste > Landfill > Unclassified | place: Canada... | reverse complement strand
TATCCGCGAACGCAACAATGTGTGCAAATATTTAGATATCGCACTCCAACATATCAGTGATACTATGTTGACGAAAATGCGCCGCAATATTTCAAAAGAAAATACTATCAAATTGATAGAAAAAATAAGAACGGAAGTTCCCGGAATCCATTTGCGTACCACATTGATGGTGGGTCATCCGGGAGAAACCAATAAAGAGTTCAACGAATTATTGGAATTCGTAAAAGAGACGAAATTTGAACGATTGGGCGCTTTCCCCTATTCCCACGAAGAAGATACATTTTCCGATAAAAACTACACCGATGATATTTCACCTGAGGTGAAAAAGGATCGGTTAAATAAGCTGATGGAAGTGCAAGAGGAAGTGGCATTGGGCATTAATGAACAAAAAATTGGTCAAACATTGAAGGTGATAATCGATGGTGAAACACCCGATTATTATATCGGAAGAACGGAGTTCGATTCTCCCGATGTGGATGGAGAAGTGCTTATCAGCAAAGAAAAGAAATTATCAATTGGGGAGTTTTATACTGTTTCAATTACTTCGGCTTTGCCGTTTGATTTAATGGGGAAAGTAATTTAATTGAAAATTGACAATGGATAATTGACAATGTTTTTTGTGCTATTGTCATACTGAACGCAGTGAAGTATCCGTTTACATTTACAATCCATAGATTTAGAACATGAGTTAATCTTCACAATATCAAGCAATCAGCCATTGACACAAAATATGAACATGAAAAGTCGAAATAGCTAATAAACGAAAAATAAAAAATCATGACAAACAAAGAACTCATTACCGAATTATCGGAACGTTTGGGATGGACTCAGATTAAAGTTTCGGAAGTGTTAGCTGAAACTATAGAACAGATGAACACCAAACTGGCTGAAAATGCATCAATAACCATTCCCAATTTCGGAGTTTTCCAAACTCGAAAGAAATCAGAACGCATATCAGTAAACCCTCAGACGCAGCAACGGTTTCTTGTACCTCCAAAAATATCGGTTAACTTTAAACCCTCAACCATTCTCAAAGAAAAATATAAATAAACAAATGCCATGAGTCATAAATTAAACATGCAGGACTTAATTGATCTTTTAACCTCTGACGGCACACTCACCAAAGAGGAAGCAGAAAAATTTGTGATTGAATTTTTCAGTGTAATTGAGCAAGGGCTTTCGAAGGATGAGTTGGTTAAAATTAAAGATTTTGGCACATTCAAACTGACACCAATTCAGGAACGCGAAAGCATTGATGTAAACACCCAAGAGAAAATAATAATTCCGGCGCATCGACGCGTAAGCTTTCTACCGGCTCAGATATTGAAAAATCTTGTAAACAAACCGTTCGCCCATTTCGAAACTACTCCACTCAACGATGGTATTGTCCTTGAAAATGTTGAACAAGAGGTTGCTTTCGGAAATAATAATGGCGAGGATTCGCTAAAAGAGGATGATGAAAAAGATCTCCATGAGGACAAAAACGATACAGTGACTTTTATTCCGGCTAATGCGAAAAACGATTTATCCGATTTGACAGAAAAGGAAGCGCCACATTCAGATCAGAAACAACCAATTGCAACTACAACTAACAACCAACCGGCTAATTTTGACGAAAGAAGATCCTCCGATGACAAACCGCCTATCGACATATCAACTGAATCTAAATCCAATAAAAAACCAAAACGTCCGTTTTTGTGGTTGTACATAACAATGGCGCCGTTTATGATTCTTGTAGTTATTTTTGCATACAATTTCTACAAAGCAAAAGATCATCCTGCAAAAGAGGATATCGAAGAGAGCGCTATTCCAAAGCCGATTCAAAAACCTTCTCCCGCCATCTTAGACACGCTATCGCATGAACCTACACCACCCGTCGATTCTGTCTATTCTGTCAAAACAGTTAAGATGATTAGGGGTAAAACACTCCGTCTCATCGCTTTAGACGAGTTTGGCAGTCGCGAATTTTGGGTGTACATCTATTTAAAAAACAAAGACAAAATTAAAAACCCCGACGTTGTTCCTGTAGGATTAGAATTGGTTTTACCTCGTAAAACCGAATATGCGATGGATGCCAAAAATCCCGAGGATGTTGCCAAAGCAAAAAAGTTGGGGGATGAGGAGATGAAGAAGTTTTGGTAGCAACACTCAAACTCGAATTCTTAACTTAAGCTCCATTCAAACCCCTCCGCCGTATCCTTAATCGTAAACCCAATCTTGGTAAGATCGTCTCGGATTTTATCCGACGTTGCCCAATCTTTGCGCTGTTTCGCCTCTTGTCTCATTTCCAAAAGCATATTCACAGCTTTTTCAAAAGCTTCGTAGTTGGTGTCTTTTAAATCCGATTCGTCTTTAATTCCCATCAAATCGTGCAGAAATGTCTGGAACAAATCTGCCAAAGCAGTTATATCTTCCTGCGTTAATTTCTCAACTCCTGCAATGGCAGAGTTTACAATACGCGCTGCTTCAAAAAGATGTGCTATAAGTATGGGTGTGTTCAAATCATCATTGAGCGCATCGTGACATTTCTTATTTAGTGACTTCACTTCCACTGTTGAACTTTCGCTCATCGGAATTTTTGAACTGTTGCGCGATGCATCCATCAATCTTTTCATTGCAATTTCAGCAGAATGCAAAGCATCGGTACTAAAATCAACAATACTGCGATAGTGTGATTGCAAAATAAAAAAGCGAATCGTCATCGGATCATATGCTTTATCCAGCAGTGGATGGCTTCCATCAAAAAACTCATCCAGATTGATAAAGTTCCCCATCGATTTACCCATTTTGGTGCCATTCACCGTAATCATGTTGTTGTGCATCCAGTAGTGAACAGATTTTTTGCCATAAGCAACCGTATTTTGAGCTATTTCACACTCGTGATGTGGAAACAACAAGTCTAATCCACCGCCGTGGATATCAAATTCATCTCCCAAGTAGCGTGTACTCATCACCGAACATTCTATATGCCACCCGGGAAAACCTTCGCTCCACGGAGATTTCCAACGCATAATATGTTCGGGAGATGCCTTTTTCCAAAGAGCAAAGTCAATACTCTTACGTTTTTCGTCCTGACCATCCAATTGACGGGTATTTTCAAGTATCTCTTCAATATCGCGTCGCGATAAAATGCCGTAATCATGCGATTGGTTATATTTTTCTACGTCAAAATAGATCGATCCATTGCTTTCGTATGCAAAACCTTTGTCCAATATATCTTGCGTCATCTCTATTTGTTCCATCACGTGTGCCGAAGCACTTGGTTCTATGGAAGGACGCAGCACATTCAGTTTGTCCATAGCCGAATGGTAGCTATTTGTATAGAATTGCACCACTTCCATTGGCTCTAACTCTTCTATACGCGCTTTTTTAGCTATTTTATCTTCACCATCGTCAGCATCATTTTCCAAATGCCCCACATCGGTAATGTTGCGCACATAGCGCACTTTGTAACCAATGTGCTGCAGGTAACGAAACAGCAAATCGAACGTAATGGCCGGACGAGCGTGTCCCAAGTGCGGATCTCCATATACCGTAGGACCACAAACATACATCCCCACATGCGGAGCATGCAAAGGTTTGAAAATTTCTTTTTCGCGGCTAAGTGTGTTATATATAACTAATTGTTGGGTCATGATAACTAAATCTTATAATGTGTTGTGTATTAACTTTTAAAACAACCAATTAAACCAAAAGTTGCGGATATTATTTATAAATGACAAAAATACAAAATAAAACTTCCTTAAGCGATAAAATCTTATTTCTTTATTGAAAGTGCATGAGAGAATGTGAGGATTGGCAACAATTGACAGTTGACAGTTGACAACGAGGAACAAAAGTGCACGAGTTAACGAAAGTTTTATTTGTCCGATGTCATGTTGAACGAAGTGAAACATCCCTGAGTTATTTGTACACACAGGTTCCTCACATGCGTTAGAAAGGGCATGCGCACTACTTTTCGTTGTTGAACTGCTGTTTCGGTTTTGTTGTAAGTGTTTACTTATCATGTTTATATTGCGTTACAAACGCAAAACCATCAGTCCCTTCCCGTTATATGAAGGGTACAAACAAGGGGGAGTGGATAAAAATCGCTCGCTCACATTTGCAACGCCTGTGTCGCGTAGCAAGTTTTTTGCTCTGCCGCTCGCGCCAATTTGTAATTGGTGTGTCGCGTTAGCGAATGATGTATCTTTAAATCCTTTTCTTTATATTCTCTGCTTCGCAGCACACCGATTCGGAAATCGGCGCGAGCGGGGAGTGCTACTTGGAGTCGCGCCCCGAGTAAAACGGTTAGAGTGAGATAAATTATGATTATTACGACTTCTTAACATTATACCTTTCCCAAAGTTCTTTTAAATGGCTATCTTAGGCTTTCTTTATTAATTTAAAACAAATAATATCATGTCAATCAAATTTAAAGTTATTGAGCGAGGAGAACCCGGCGTGGTGGGTGGCGGAACTAAAAAGTATTATGCATCGGCAAACATAACCGGTGAAGCAACAATTGAAAAGTTAACCCGGCGGATTGAAAAAATCAGTACCGTGAGCGGAGCCGACATACGGGCGGTATTGTATGCTTTGGTGGATGTGGCCGTTGAGGAGTTGGCTGACGGGAAAGCAGTGAGATTTGATGATCTGGGCAGCTTACGGGTTAGCCTATCAAGCTCGGGGGTGGAAAAAGAATCGGATGTAACACCTGCTATTATTACAAAATCGAAGGTGATATTTACTCCCGGCAAAAAGATTAAAGAGATGCTGAATAATGTGAAGTACGAGAAAATGTAGTTACAGGTTTTAAAGCGATGCCTATAGGAATTAAAGCGATGCCTATAGGAATTAAAGCGATAGCTATAGGATTGCAAAGCGATAGTTACAGGTTTCTGAAACTGTAATTACACATAAAAAAAGGTATCCATTTGGCTTATAAACCAATTGCATAGAACATAACAAAGAGAAACATCTTATTGATTAATAAGATGTTTCTCTTTTTTATATTTCCGATACGTTCAATGGCACGGATAGATATCCGCGCCAGCAAGGGATTACATACCCCATAATGAACTTTCACCACAAAGCTAAGTATCAGGCACACTAAAAAAGGGAATGTCCGTTAAGACACTCCCTTAGTTTTATAATAGAACGTTTTCTAAAAGCTACTTATCGTATTGTTGCTCCTTTTACGTTCCTTCTCAACTGTTTTACAATTTTACTTGAATCAATTTTAGCTTTTCTAAGTGATATTGTACTTAGGTCTGTTATTTCATCATCAACACTATCAACAGCATATTCAAAAGAATCATAATCTACTTCTTGAATATCACCATCTTCATCATATGACACTGCTACAAGCAAATAGTCACCATCCACTTCACAAGAGATATTATAGCTTCCAGTTTTTTCAATAACGATAGCTTCAATGCTACCATCATCCATACCTTCAACTATATCATCTAATAAAATTGGATTTTCAGGATCGTTTTCCACTAGTGCAACTTTTGCACTTCCTACATCTTCGCCTAATGTTACACCGGCTACAACATAATTAGATTCACTCGTATCAATAAAACGTCCAAGATATTCAACCTCAATAGAATAATCAGCTCTAACAACACCTGGCATAACTACTATGAATGCTCCTGCCCCATTAGCACCATACAAAGCTCCATCATTATAATCTGCCATACTTGCTAGCAAAGATCCTGCTGGAAATGTAATTACACCATCTTCGAATGTTCCAGTAAGACCATCTTCTTTTACCTCCGCAAGTGTTTTACCTTGAGACATACGAAGCCAAGCTATACTACCAAATGAAAACATTCCATATCCCCAGTCCATTCCAACTTCTTGAAGATTGATATAAACAGCAGTTGGATCTTCAGCATTTATTTCAAAATACCAATCTTGTGAGTCATCCCAATCTCCTGGATCATTGTATGGGTAAGCTGCTCCATATGGATTAACAAGTCTGAATAATCCAGGGCGCAATAGATGTTCTTGTATTTCAACTTTATATTCGTCATTGTCAACACCAAACCATGTGGTTACAAAGTCATCGGCATATGTTGCATCACCTAATGATTTCCAAGGAGCAGGAATTCCAATTTTAAATGAATATTCTGATTTCCCATAAACACTTGCATACTGTTCATTAATACTTATGGACAAATCACTAAAAGTATCAAATCCAACTTCATCTGCATCGTAAGTTACCTTAATAGAAGCAGTTGATTCACCTTGTGCAAAATTTACAGATGAAGGAACATTATAAAGATCAGTATCTCCTGTTGTAATCAACGGAACTGTTATTGCATTATCTGTTTTGACTCTTGAAACAACAATATCATAAGAACTTTCCACACTTGACAACTCAACTTTCGAGGAATTAGTGCTAGGAAAATAAACTTGTTCTGAGTCAACTTTTTCCGAAGGAGTATAATCTGGTGCATCATCTTGACATGAGTATACTGTTGTCATGCCAATCAACACTAAAATTACACCTACTATATTTTTTATTTTTTTCATATCTATAATCTTTTATTAATTAGCAAAAGTACCTATTGGTGTTGGACCTGTTACTGTACCAGTTGGATCAGGATTATTTAATCCGGTTAGTGCAGAGTTAGCCTCCATTTCATCGATTGGTATTACTAAATTCCAATTCGGCTTGATTCCTTTCATATTTATCTTAAAGATATCGCCAGGTGCATTTGTTCCTTCATAGTTTTGGATAATATCGGGTTTGATACGTTTAGCAGAAGGAAATGCATTTCCTTCACCCCAAAACTCTATTCGCATTTGTGTGAGAACTTCTATCTGGAAGCTACGTAAATCGCCAGTTGAATAGTTATAATCTGGTTGACGATATGACTTCATAAAAGAGTTCAATTTATCTACACCAGCACCCACTCCATTAGCCACTCCGGCAGCCTCAGCTTCTATAAAATACATTTCTTCAATTCGCATTATAGGAATATCAGATACTCCACCTATACTGTAAGTTTCCCAATTACCCTCTCTGCATCGAAACTTTATTGATAAATAAGCAGGTGCATCAATAATGAAGTCTTCATCACGTACTGTTTTATAATTATAATAATCAAGTTTGTCAGGATGTAAAAAAGTACGTTTACGGAAATCTGTCTCTGCAATTTTATCATACAAAGAGCGATCAATACCAGGTTTAGATAAAGGTGAATATGACCAATCAGCCTCTGATGACATCCAACCTGTAAAGTTAGCTAAGTTACGCATATTTTCTGCTGAGTAGGTTGCATACCACATCCATGCTTGATTTACGGTATTAAAACCGGTTAGCTCATTATCCCATTGTTCTTCGGTTATAGGTGAACCATTAAATGTATCAATTGCCTTACGAGCAAACTCAGCTGCTTTATCATATTGCTCATCCCATAAATAAACCTTTGCTTTAATGCCATAAACTACGGGCAAGCCAGGGAATAATTTAGATTTAGGAGTATAATCTTCCATCAATTCCTCTGCCTTATCCAAATCTGACAATATGAATTCAATCATTTCCTGGCGAGAAGCTCGAGGATTGTTTTTTGCATCATCTCCTGTAGTAGCCTCTGTAACAATAGGTACAGTCAGTCCTTTAACTTTTGAAACATCTGTATAAATATTTTCTACAGGTTCAAAAAAGACTGTTGCCATATAATAGTTGAACGCACGGTTTGCATAAGCTATACCTGCTGCACCCCTTATAGATGTTGGCAAACTTTCATCCTCAATATCAACAGCAGCTATCACATCGTTTGCTGATTTTATGAGTTTATAAAGAGTAAAAAATGGGAGATAAGAGAAATAGCTATTCTCACCAAAAGCTCCATTAAAAGTGTTGTAGTTTCTATACCAGTCATAACCAGTATTACTACCAAGTGGATACATATCACCCAACATCTCTGTTTGGGCAATCATAAATTGTGGATAAGACATATCAGTCTCGTGAACCTGATCATCATACACATAATAACCTTGAGTCATTTGAGATGGGATACCATTTAACGAAGCCTCTAAAGCTGAAGCAGATGCACCAATTTGCTCTGAGGTTGCTAATGAGCCTTCGGGAAATGTCTCATCAATACAGCTGTTAAACATCAATAAAGATGCAGCTATTAAAAATAATATATTAATTTTTTTCATTCCTGTTAAAGTTTAAAAGTTTAGCGTTATTCCACCAGAAATAGTTCTCATTGGTGAATAATAAGTGGCATTGGTTGTAGTACTATATGATTGACGGGGGTCAAATCCTTTGCGTTTGGACCAATAATACACATTTTCTGCCGACACATATATACGTATAGAGTTTACATGTGCTTCTTTAGTCAATTGCACCGGAAGAGTATAGCCAAGATTTATATTCTCTATATTAAGGTAGCTAGCATTTGTTAAAAATCTAGTTGACGCTCCTGCGCTATAGGTATCACCAAACATAAATCGAGGTATTTCATTTGATTTATTTTCAGGTGTCCAGGAGTCTAAAACATCAGCATGAAAGTTGTATCCTGTACTAGACCCTGTAGGGGAGGACATAAACCTTGCATATGTTCCATCATATTGTTTCCCACCAATTTGATAAGACAAATTGATATTGAAATCTACACCATAAGCCCGTAGGGTAGTGCCAAATCCCCCAAAGACCTTAGGAACAGAAGTTTCGTTAGTAACATAATAATCGGCATCAGCATATTTAGAGGTCTCTTCACGTCCTTCAAAATTACCATCATCATCTAATATGTTTTTGTACCACATTGATTCACCCTCTTCATTAACTCCGGCAAACTCTTTTAATCTCCAAGTATAAATGGACACATCTTCACTTATAAAGAAATTACCACTTGCATATCCCTTATATTCATCTCCTGACGAGCTATATAAAGATGCAGTTTTCTTATCCTCATGCAACTTTGTTATACGATTTTTCAGGGTAGAAACATTTAAGTTTACATCCCATGACATGTCTCTCATTTTTATAATATTTGCAGCGAGTTCCAGCTCCAAGCCTCTATTATACATATCCCCAATATTATCGAAATAGCTAGAATACCCTAAAGATGGTGCAACTGAAAATGAGAATAGCATATCGGTTGTTTTACGGTTATAATACTCTAAGCTACCTGTAATACGTTTAAATAATGAAAACTCAGTTCCAATATTAAAGTTAGCGTTTGTTTCCCACGTAATATCTTTAGTTCCTTTTGCTTCAAACGATGCTCCTATCTCTCCATCTGAGTTTTGTATATTAAATGTGTCTGTATAGCGGTAGCGTCCAATTGCATCGTTACCCTGCATACCATAAGAAGCTTTTAGCTTCAACTCATCTACCCAATTGATATCAAACCAATCTTCTCTATTGATAAGCCATGCACCACCTAATGACCAAAAGTTACCCCAGCGATGATCTGGATGAAATTTCGATGAGGCATCTCTACGGAATGATCCTGAAACAAAAAATTTGGTATCATAATTATATTGTAAACGTGTAAGATAACCTTCATTATTGTCGCGATTTTTAAAAGAGTCTGCTGATTTTTCATCTAATATTGCACCACCAAGCTCCTTATTATCTTGTGAGAACATCTTTGATTTACTAGCACTTAACTCAGAGTATGTATAGTTATAATATTCATGTCCTAAGAGAATATCAAAGTTATTCACAGAATTAAATGTAGTTGAATAAGTTAGTAATTGTTGGAGATTATAATCATATGTTCTCCCATGCCATTTAGTAACCAATCCTCCGGTTGAGTCAAACTGTCCGTAATAGGGATTGTAAACATATGTGCCTCTAGTTTCATCAAGATTATACGAACCATTTAATGAAAGTTTTAATTCTGGAATAAAAGTGAAGTCCATAAATCCACTACCTGAAGTTGCATTACCCTCAGTATGATTTGTATTCAATTTGCTATCCATAATAGGATTTGCATCTGAAATAAATGGGCGAGCATAACCAGCATTCGTACCATCACCGTAATCCATAATTTCAAACTCATCACTATCCACTTTTATGCTCCCATCAGCATTTCTTATATAAGCAGGATATATAGGAGCCATTTGAGATGTAAAAGCCCAAATATTCCCGGAAGATGTACTAGACCCATTGTTGGCAAGTGAATTATGTTCAAATTTTGCATAAGACATATTACCACCTACTTTCAACCACTCCCTAGCCTGATAATCACCTCTTAAGCGAGCAGTTAAACGATCCATGCCAGAAGCTTTTGTAATACCCTCATTGTTTAAATAACCTAAAGATAAAAAGAATGATGATTTTTCACTACTACCACTCACTGATAAGTTATATTCTTCACGGGCACCTGTACGAGTTCCTATATTTTCCCAGTCATCAGGAATTAAAAGATACTCTTCTCCTTTATAGCTCTCAACACGACCTAAAGTAGCTTCTGGATTTAACTTACCATTTAGACCAATTAGCATTTGACCTTCTGGATAAGAGTAAACATTATATCCTAAACCACCATTACTTTGATCACCAAATAAATTATTGTTTGTCCTCTCCCAGCTTTCAATTGCATTAAATCCTTGATTCATATAATAGCTTGATAAAGCTCCATAATGTGTTTCATAATATTGTGCCGGGTTTTCAATAACATTATATTGTTGAAGAGCTTTCGTGTTTGCTCCGTATTTTGCATCAAAAACAATGACTGCATCGCCTCTTTTTGCTTTTTTCGTAGTAATCATAATAACTCCATTAGCGCCTCTTGCTCCATACAGTGCGTTTGAAGCAGCATCTTTTAAAACAGTCATTGACTCTACATCATTTGGGTTCAGATTGCTTAAGTCGCCACTATAAGGTGCACCATCTAAGATAATTAATGGATCATTACCAGCATTTAAAGAGCTGAAACCTCGTATCTTAATACTCGATGTAGCACCAGGAGCACCATCATCTGAAGTTAATTGTAAGCCTGGCACAGAACCTGCTAACGCATTTGTAATACTTGTAACCTGTGACTTGGAAAGCTGCTCTGCATCAACAACTTTTGCAGAGCCTGTAAAGGCTGATTTTTTAGCTGTACCAAACGCTACAACCATAACCTCCTCTAAAAGTTCTGAGTCTAATTGCATCACAATTCTCATAGTTGGTGTGGCTGCAACTTCTAGCGTTACCATACCTACATACGATACAACTAAACGTGCATTTGCAGGAACAGTCAACGCAAAATTACCGTCAAAATCGGTAACCGTGCCTTGCGAAGTTCCTTTAATCAGTATAGTTGCACCAACAACCGGTTCTCCGGTTTCGTCCACTACTACCCCTCTCACTTGAGTCTGGGCAGTTGCTATCCCGATACTTATAAAAAGCAGGGACAAAAATAGCATTAGTTTTTTTTTCATAAAAATTCTACTTTTAAATTACACTTACTATTAATATTCACTTTTACTTTAATATTCACTCTGTTTTTGTTACATGTTTGCTTATGTAAGGTTGCGTGCTAAAACATCCTCCACA
>Ga0265293_10012160_pt1 | contig 11499 bp, 7 predicted proteins | sample Munlanlewell138R_FD_192505 | JGI IMG/M metagenome (GOLD analysis project Ga0265293, IMG submission 192505) | Leachate microbial communities from a municipal landfill in Southern Ontario, Canada - Leachate well 138R | ecosystem: Engineered > Solid waste > Landfill > Unclassified | place: Canada... | reverse complement strand
GACGAGGGTCCCGGCCCGGAGGAGGTTCTCGACCAGACGGTCCTGGCGCATCGAGCCGATGCGGGCGCGTAGCTTGGCGTTGATGAACCCATAGACATCGACGGGATTTCTGCTGCTCACTTGGCCGAGCCCTCATCGAAGTCGGTCATGCAAACCTTCTCTACGATGAGCGCGGCGACCTTGTCCAGCAGATCTCGATCAAGGTGCTGGCCACCTGCGAGGCTGGCCTCATATTCGGCGAGCTGGGCATCCGCATCACCCTGGGCTTGGGCGATGACGAGGCTCTCTCGTTCCCGCTCAGCCTTCAGTGAGGAGCGCACCATCTCATTAGCCTTGGCTTGTGCATCGGTGACTATGTCCCTGGCGCTGCGTTCGCTCTCTCTAATGATCTTTTGTGCACGATCCTCAACACTCAGAACCTTGTTGATAATCTCGGTTTGCACGCTTTCACTTCCTTGTTCACGATACGTATCGTCTCTGTTAGTCTCTTCCTTTTGTTGACAAGTGTCAAGGAGAGTCAGGGTGCTGCAGTCACCACCTGGGTACCATTCTCGCCCTCATCGTACGGGCCGACGAGCGCATCGAAGATCGACTCGTCGAAGAAGAAGTCATCCTGGGTGACGAAGTCGTCGTCGAACTGCTCGAAGGAGAAGGCGCTCTCGTCGAAGGGCGGGAAGATGAGCGACCAGAAGCGCTCCTCATCGATGCGGTCGACCACCTCGAGGGCGAGCTCGGCGTCGTATCCGGCGGCCAGTTCGGTGCCGAAGATGTCCTCTTCCTCCTCCTCTTCGATGACGAGGGCGCCGAGAGTGTCATGGTGGATGATGCGCTCCTCCATAGCCGGATCCCCGACCATATAATCCTCGAGCAGCAGGACGCGATCGAGGCCGACCTTCTGCCCCTCCGTATCCGGGACGGTGAATTCGATGGCGTACCAGTCGTCCTCGACCTGCAGGTCGAAGACGTAGGTCCCGCTCTTCACCTCGCTGAGAATGTAGCGCCCCTCCTGGTCGGTGAAGAGGTAGAGCGTATCCTCACGGATGAGCTCCTTGTGATCATCCTCGCCGTACTCCACCCGGTAGACCGGCGATGAGTACTGGATGTACGGCTCGCCGTCGGCGTGCTGGAGCACGCCGCTGACGGTGAAGGAGGGCTCGACAACGAGGCGGGCGACGAAGGATTGGCGACTGCGCGGGGTCGCCTCGAAGACGAAGGAGTGTCCGGCCGAGTAGTCGGTCGCCCCGGTGGCGAAGACGACGACGCTGTTCTTCACATTCGGCGAGATCGAGTTGTACAGGGCGCTTCCCAGCGGCCGGCTAAGGTAGGAGGGGGCGCTGTCCAGAGAGCGTGCCACCGAGATGTCGCTTCGTCGCAACTCCCCCTTGGGCTTGACCAGGAGGAAGGAGTCGTTGACCGATCGCCCCACTCCGAACGCCCCGCCGGCAAAGGCCAGCGAGGTGTTGGCGGTGAAGGTGGTGGTCATCATGCCGGTGCTGTTGGAGATCTGCTGTCGGATGCTGAACGAGGAGAGGGCGCCGTTGTGGTTCCAGTATCCGCTGATGGTGTTGTTCGTCGGGTCGTTGAACCGGAAGGCGCTGAGGGAGAAGTTGACGCTGTCGTTTGACGAGGGGCGCCAGCTCACCCCCATCGAGGTGGTGGCCGAGACATCGGCGCTCTGGGAGGCGATGTTCTGGATCGAAGTGGAGGTGTTGGCGCTGAGCTTGGAGCTGAAGGAGTACGAGCCGCTGATCTGGGCGCTGAGCACCGGCTTGGCCGCATTCTGAGCGCTGCCGCCGGCACTGATGGAGCCGCTGATGGAGAAACCCTTGAAGGGGGAGAAGCCGGTGGCGAAGCTGGCGCTCCACGACGGGTAGCTGTACTGGGTGTCCCAGCTGATGCTCGACGAGAGGGTGTAGCGCACCTTCTCGGTGATGCTGCCCGAGTAGGAGAGCGAGAGGGTCGAGTTCGACCGGTAGGCGGCCCAACTGTCCAAGGCGGGGATGCTGTGGGAGAGGTTGGCCGAAAGCGATCCGAGGGCGGCGAACTTCAGTGAGCTGAAGCGATGGCCGAGGCTGGCGTTGATGGAGGGGATCGCCCGATTCTTGTCGATGCCCACCGCCAGTTGCAGCTGACTGGTGCCGACCATGGTGGCGAGCACCCCGCTGAAGGTGCCGGAGAAGAGGCCGGGGCTGTAGGCCATATCGGCGCTGAAGGTGAAGGTGTCGAAGACGCCGACCTGCTGGCTGTAGGTGGCGGTGAAGAGCTGCGGGTAGTAGGAGAGGTACTGCCCCTCCAGCCACGGGATGTTGATGAGGCCCCCATCGGAGGCACTCTTGACCCGGGGCATGCTGAGGCCGAAGCTGTAGAGGGTGTCACCCTTGCCGAGGAGGCGATAATCGTAGCCCATATCGACGTACTCGGTGTGCACCTCGCCGCTGTCGGCGACGGTGCGGATGAGGATCTGATTGGCCCCCTGGGTGAAGACGAAGTCGCGAAGCCGGTAGGTTCCGGGCTGGAAGCGCCGGTTGAAGACCTCCTGTCCGTTGATCTCGATGATCACGGTCGAGGGCTCGACGAGCGTGATGCGGTGCTCGAACTGGCTGCCTTTGGCGCTTCCGGTTCCGTAGGCGTAGTTCTTCTCGAAGGTGAAGCCGATGCTCGTCGCCCCGGGCACCGAGTTGAGGAGGGAGCCGACGTTGCCGAAGGAGAGGCGCTGGTTGCTCTCGACGAAGTCGTAGAAGCCGCTCCACGAGCCGAAGTTGAAGATCTTGGCGTTGCTGTTCTTGCCCGTGAGATCCGGGGTGATGGTGAAGTAGAAGTTCACCCCCACCCCGAAGATCGAGGCGCGGTTGGAGACGGAGAGCGAGAGCAGGCGGTTGTTGATGGCCGAGAAGTCCTTGGGATAGTCGACCATGCCGTAGAGGGAGAGCGAGCTGGCCAAGGCGAACTTGACCGGCTTGAGGACGATGGCGCCGCTCATCCCGTACTGCTGGCGCCGGTTGATGGAGCTGGTCGTGATGCTGACCATCCGCTCGGGCATATCCTCGAGGCTGAAGGTCAAATAGACAGCGAACGCACCGCTGTCATACGAAGCCTGCACCCCGCGCTCGTTGAGCTGCTCGAGGGAGATAGCCGAAAGATGATCGCCGAAGATCCGCTCATAGGCGGCTCGGGTGATGTGCGGGGTGACGTAATAGGAGAGCTCCTCGCTGTTGATCAGGCGCGCCTCTCCTCTGAACTCAACCTCTACGTCCCCTACCCGCTCGTCGTTGACGAAGAGGTTGAGGAAGTAGAAACCGTCGTCGTAGGCGACGGTGCTATCCTCGCCGACGATGAAGAAGTCGGCCCAAAAGTCATCGTCGGCACTGCCCAGATCATCCGGAGGGGCGTAGAAGATATCGTACTCCTCCTGGCTCATCACCATCGGCTCAAAGATGAAGGGGACGGGCGGGACCGGCGGAACCGGCGGCGCTTCCTCCACCACCGGTGGCTCCTCCTCGATGATGGGCTCTTCCTCTACGATCGGTTCTTCTTCCACGATCTGCCGCGACACCACCGGCTCGGGCTCTTCGACGACCACGATCGGCGGCATCTCCTCCACCACCGGCACCACTGTCGGCACCACCGGTTCGATCTCCTCTACGATGGGGACAATCGGCTCTTCGATGATACCCGGTTCCTCAACTACGGGTGGCTCCGGTACAATTTCCTCGACAACAATCGGCTCTTCGACGATGGGAGGCTCCGGCGCTATTTCCTCAACAACAACCGGCTCTTCGACGACGGGAGGTTCCGGTACAATTTCCTCAACAACGATCGGCTCCTCGACAATGACCGGTTCTTCGACAAGAACCGGCTCAGCAACTTCGATGACTGGAGGAATCTCTACAGGTATGACAGGAGTTATGACTGTCTCTTCTGCAACGGGAGGAACGTGTACGATCTGAGGTTCTTCTGTTTCAATAGGAACTTCCGGGGAAAAACACGTCTGGGCTAGCACGAGGGTCATACCGATAAGTAACACAACCAATGCTGTTATCAGCACCACGTGTGACATACGTTTATCCATAATTACCCAGCCCTTACGGTGAATAGCGGAGACATATCTCCCGCTACTTGGTGTACTTTATCGTAGCTTGATACGTGACCCCACTCTCTCGTGAGAGGTTCTCGGGCCAGGCGACCTGTTTGGTCACCGTCTTTTTCGCCAGGATATTCATGCCGTCGATGCCGGAAAGCGCTTCGTTCCCCTGCAGGACCGCGACGTTTCCTCTACTGTCGCGTACCTCGAGGACTGCCGAGATCAAGAGTTGGTGGACGGTGCCCATATTGGAGAGGGTGACGGCGAGCGTCGGCTCCCCTTCGTCATTGGATGCGGCGGTGACCGAACGCACCGCAACGCTCTCCACCACCCGGGTGGGCAGGACGTAGAGGCTGGTGGTGTAGATGTAGAGGAAGTTGAACATCCCCTTGTCGGTGCTCGCCCTCCCCTGTGAATACGGGATCTGCTCCGCCTTCAGGCGGAAGGAGAGCTCGTTGGTCACCGTCCTCGGTCCCCGGTACTGGACGCGGACCACCCAGCTGGACTGTGGTGGAACGACCAGTTTGTTTGGGACGATGGAGAAGTATGCGTCGGCCGGAGAGTTGATTTCGTTGCCCTGGGCATCTTGATCGCGCACCAGCGCGGAGATCGAGATGGCGATGGAGTCGTTGCTGTCATTGACGATTGTGTACGTCTTTGTGCTCTCGGCACCACTGGGTTGGAAGGACTGCTCCAACGGAGAAAACTGGTAGGCGTAGACCGAAAAGATCAGAACGCCCGCTACCAGCAGGGTCATGATCATGCGCTTAAAGACTTTCATCGTCGATTGGTTCATATTCATCTCTCTCATTGACACAGACAACTGTTTTGGACAGTGTAGTCTATCAGGGTGGATTCATCAAGACTGAAATCCCTACCAGTCTTTATGCTTTTGTCATCTGTTTCAGTGCCTCGTCGAGCGCCTCCTCGAAGACCGGCCGGTATTGCGCCACGATCTCATCAATGTCCCCCTCCAGGCCGTCATCGACCCAATCGAGCAGTACACCGACGAGGCCGTGCTTGTAGAAGTTGACCAAGGCTCGTACATTGGCCTCGCTGACGCCGACGAGCACCGCTCGCTGCGCCAGCGCCTGGTAGAGCAGCTTGCCCATCTCCCGGGTCAGGTAGCTGCCGAAGCTATCGCGTCCCATGCTGTTGTAGATGTTGATGGCCATATGGCGATTCTCCCTGAGGTAGGTGCACATCTTCCGGATGGCGTCCCCCGCATCGCCTTGATTCGGATAATCCGGGAACCTGCGGGAGAACTCGTTTCCCTCCTCGATGAAGAGCCAATCGAGCAGCGCCCAAATGTCACGGAAGTGGTAGTAGAAGGTCTGCCTGTTCACCCCGCAACGAGCCACGATCTCCTTGACGGTGATCTTATCCAAGGTCTTCTCACCCATCAGAGCCTTCAGGCTTTTAGCAAGCAAATGCTTTGTCGACGGTGCCATGTATCTTCTCCTTGACAATACTGTAGGCCCAAATCACAGCTGATACAACACAAATAGTACAATATTCCCAGCACCAATGCTACCAAGCGCCATTCATTGACAGAAGTCGCGCATCTATGCTAACTTCACCACTGTTGGTTCACCAACACAACACGGGCTGTAGCGCAGGGGTTTAGCGTACATGTCTGGGGGACATGGGGTCGACGGTTCAAATCCGTCCAGCCCGATAGAAGCTGCAAGGAGATACCTTGCAGCTTTGTTTTTATGATAAGTTGAAGTGGCCTATTCCATAGAACTAATCATTGCCTCAATGAAAGTGATCTCCTTCTCGGACAAGTTATATTTTTCGTACAATTGCCTATCAATTTCAGATATTGTCCTTGTCCAATCAATGTCTGAAAATCTCCCAAAATTTTGATTGGGAACATTTTGCCATGTCTCTCTTGGATTATCTTGTGTCACCTTCAAGGTTCCAAGTAATGCTCTAGCAAATTTCGTTTTGATATAATTCAGTACAGAAGTTGCTTCAAATTCTTCTTGGAATTTACCGATGCTAAGAAAAGTAACGGTGTGCCCGACGCCAGGATTTCCTACAATTGGTGTTGATAGCGCTTCACCGAAAGATCCCGAACCATTTGCTTTTGTAATAATTACCTTGTAACTCCTGTAATTATCAGGAACTTTTATGAATTTCTCCTTAATCCAAAACTCTCTGCGCGTTGAGTCTTCTCTCCCAAGTATAAGTGCATATTTCTCACCGTCATCTGGCTTATCAGCAAAGAAGAGTTCGGGGAATAAATCGAATATATTTGTTCCTACATCATATTTATGGCCTTTTTTTGGACGCCCAACTGCCCAATCGTTTTCAATATAAAATTGATTCGATAATCGGTACAGGTCTCTAGGATAAACATGTTCTGAGAAAGGAATAAATTCACTTTTCAGAACTTTCTGAATTATTGTTTTCATTTCCTCATACGGACTGAATGCACCTATCTTGCCGAAATCAGATTCTTTATCCCAAAGTGTTATTGCGACACCACCTTTAATATCAACTGTTGTAAACACTGATATACTGTCAGGCCAATAAGAGACAACTTTGAAATGGCTATCATTCAACATCTTATCATTCCATTCTTTTGGTGTTTTTCCCGCATTGAATAAAAATCTGGCAGGATGTATAAAGGTGACTCTATCACTGATAAACTGAGAGGCATCATAAAAGAGATGATAGACAGGATTTGACCCTTTGCCGTCGCCTTTATTCATCACCTGATACGGTGGATTCCCTACTATTGCATCGAACTTCATTTCATCCCCCTGCCTATTCCAGTAATCTGCACTCTTGATCTTCTTGACGACCTTTTCAGGTTTGTTCTTAAACTGATTGATCAAGTCCTTGAAGTAATGGGCGTTTATCTCTCCTGACCTGTAGCCTAAGAGAGTTCGTTTCGTAATGTACTTGGCCATTTCCGTCTTACAGATGACGAAGGTATTTTCCTTTATCGTTTGCTGCCAGATTTCGTGTTGCAGCTCTTCAGTTCGTAAGGTATCAGGTATGATATCCAATCGCTTCCTGTAGAGGCTGTAAGTGACATACAATGGATAGAGACCTGATTTCGAGTTGATCTCCAGGATTTTTGAATGGGTGTTTGCCAAAGTCTTCCTTGTAACTTCGCCTTGATCAATGAATCTGGGTTCTTCTATTCCATCGCTAAACTCTTCATCAAAAAAGCTGTACCCACCCAAACATTCCCCCAGATGCATATTGACAACACGCCATGGCGTCAGAACTGTTTCCTTATCAGGATTTTTGAACGTTGCAAAGAGACTTGCAAGTTTTTTCACTCGTTCTGTCGGATGAAGCTCATCAGCTGCCTTGACCTTACGTCGAATCTGGTTTCCTGCCTCAACAAAGATGTCCTTGTCGTAATATTCTATGAAGTCATTGAATTCCTCTTTGGTCACACCCTTGGGCATGAACTCCTTCCAGGATTCACCGTCGACGAGGTCCGCAAATTGATCGATTGTAATATCTTCATCGATCTCCTTCTCTGCACCATACACCAACAGCGGAATTCTAATTGAAATTGCTCTCAGAATAGAAATTGCTTTACTCTTTGCTTCCTTAGCTTCCTTAAGCCTCCTGAGTGCTTCTTTCTCTTCAGCAGTCAACTCCTCACGTTTCTTCTTCTTTTTCTCCGCAGCTTCGGCAGCTTCTTGCTCTTCAGCTCCCAACCCTGATTCAGATATCACAATTGTCTTTTTAATAGCTGACGCATTTGAAGAGCCCACAATATCCTGTAAATCTTCAAACTTCTTTCTGTCCAGATCTGTCAACTGGAGAAGCTTATCGTTATACAGTTTGACATCATCAAATCCATTCTGAACAACTCTGGCAGCATAGTATCGCTTAAGCTGTCGAAGCATTGAATCGACATCGTAGCTCCTCATCGCGGAGCCCTTTATCGCGATTACAGGACAGAACTTAAGAAAGTCCTTCATCTTATCTTCATCAGCAATTCTTCCTGGCCGCGTCCCGAGCTTTCCTGCTTCAGCAACCATTTGCAAGGTTCTATCAGGTGCAAAATCGAAAACAAAGCATCGATCTTTCATTTTTCCGCCAATGTTTGCTGGTGATTGCACTCTGAAAATCGTTTGAAGATACATCGAAGCAGACGTTGAGGTGGAACCTGAAAGCATCAGAACCGCTGTCCACGGTTTTACCGTGACTCCGGTTGTCAGTCGGCCACACGACAGAGTGATTGTCCATGTTTCTTCAGGACGATCTGAGATGGCAGCATGAAGGCGCTGAAGAGCATCAGCATTTTCTCCAGAAAGGGTATCGCCCGCAACATTGACGATGTTAAAGTGCTTGAACACCTCATCCCTTTTCAACAATCCTTCCATTGCACTTGCTTCTTTTACACCCGGCATCATCCACAGCGTATGCCGAAAATATTCACGATATTCATCTCGAGAGAATGGGTAGTTGGAATCCTCGTCCTTTAGACGGAGAAGATGTATGAAGCTCTCTACATCTTGTTCATGAACAAAGCGCCCGATAGCTGACCCTTCTGGTATCAATCGGCCATCATTTTGCACAATACCGGTCCACACACGAAAGAACTCCCGGAAATTGAAGGCTTTATCCTCAAGATCCATGTATCCTGGAATTGCATCGGCAATATCGTAGGTGTAGATACTCAGTTTGGGTAAGCTCTCATAGGGATTACTATCAAGGCCGTTGATGATATCCCACTCCGATTTGGCTTTTTGTTCCATTACATAATCCCACGTGTACACCTCGTCTTCACTAAAATCGTCTACCAGGTTGAACGGAGTCCCTGACAGATATATCTGTTTCGTCTTTCCATAGGATTCTTCCTTGATGATCTCTTTCAACACATCATCACCGAGGGAGGTCTTGGTACCTTCATGAGCTTCATCGATTACGACACAGTCCCACTCCGTTTGAAAGAGCAAATCATTCTTGTCATATTTACCACCAACTTTGTGGGAGCCTCTTAAGTCTTGGATGGAAGCGAAAAGAATGAATGAATCTCCCTTCAAGATATGCTCGCTGACCGTGGTCTCTTCGGTACCTTTCTGAAGATATTGGTATTCGTTCTTCCAGGTAATTTTATAAAAGTCGTCATGCCACCCTTCATCAACCACAGGCCGATGCGTAAGTATCAAGGTCTTTTTAAATTCTTTCCTGTTGATGACTTCCAGAGTACAAAGAGTCTTACCAAAACGCATTTTGGCATTCCAGAGAACCTTGTTGCCCCTTTTGAACCTATCAATGGTCATGTCGATTGCTTCATTTTGCTCCGGTCGGAATGTTATCGGGATATGGCCAAAGCTGACCTCCGATGTGGAAAGGGATTGCCTATTCTCCTTCACAGCCTTGATTGCATTTTTAACCGTTGCGATATCGGTGCGGAACCACTCATTTGCACCACTATCATGGAACCGCACTTGTTCGATTCCTGAGTTTTTCAAGACCAGATGAACCTGGTGATCACTAAAATATTCAAGTGTAATTCTTTTATCTTTCGTCGCCCTACGTTCAGCAAGCTCGGTGTATAAGAGCTCATATTTTATCCCAGCTGTTTTGGTATATGTATCAATTCTCAGTCTGGCAGCCTTGTTAAGAAGTGACGAACCGGGATTCAACAAAGAAGCGTATTCTGCAATATCAGCAGTTTCAGGTTTATATGAAGTCATCCCAATCTTCAGACAGCCACGGTGCGGTTCATCATGAATGGCAAACACGTAAATTAGAGTATAGGAAAAAGTATTTTCGAATTGCTCATCTATCATCGCCCACCCCCAGCAGCGAGATTGCAGGGATGATTTCATCCTTCTGCCAATCTCGGATCATACAATAAATTCCGTTATGTTTATGCACATTATCCGTAGAGCAACCTTCACATGGTGTACGAATTATTCTCTCATCAAACAAGTCCCTATCTATGGTGATAGTATCTTGGCAGGAGGAAGGAATAACAAATTTCAAACCATCCATTTGCCACAGATTCCATGAGATGATCTGGGCTACTTCTCTCATTAGCTCTAATGAAGGGGTGTCACCATTGAATCGATTACGATAGTGATCCAAATATGTGAGGAGAACATTTTCGCGAGCCAAGAGGAGGTTGTCGCCTTGCCATTCATAACCGTATACGCTCATTAGAGCTTTCTTGGACCAGTTAATCCAAACATCCGGCCTCTTGGCATTTTCAGCTACGACACGCAATTTTCTGTCAAGAAGCCCGATTCTTTGTTCTACTGGAATGGTATCTCCAGTGGTAGTGTCGTACCTACTAACCAGATAGGGTGCTTCCCCACATGATATTTCAAGGCGAAGAGCCAGGACATAATCACGCCAGGTTCTTTTCCCGGAAGGTTCAAAATAAATAGCATCAAAGTTGGTCACCCATCCGGTACTTTCTTCAAAGTTAAAGACATCAGGTCTCCCGAACCATGCTTGATCAATGAGGTTGTTCTGCTTGTTGCAAACCCATGATGGAGTAAAAACCTCCCCCTTATCCCGAACTCTATGGGACTGCTCATGCTTCGATTTCGCCACTCGTGGCTTAATGATCAAAGATTTCTTCCCGGTGATCAAGGGAATTGTAATCTCTGACTTTTCTTCATACCCAGGACCATGCTTTTTATAATTGTTTGTCATCCAAAGAATGTTCCTCCCTGTTGTCTGGTCCAGCAACAACAGAGACAGGAGCTCTGAATCAGTATTCAAGAGTATGTTTTCATCCACATCAGGTTGGGCGAGATTATTCATGAGTAGTGTTCTATTCTCCCGTAGGTTCATCGATTACTAGACTACCATATTATAGACGGAAGTCCATCAATGCCGTTCAATCCTTCTCAATCCTCTTTGCCAGCGGTGAGAATTCCTTGCATAAAGGCATCAAAATTGATGTGCAAGAATTGCCAATAGAAGCCTACCGCTAAAAACAATTTGCCACTGATTCCACCACGGCTTGGTATTCATCCGCAAACCCAATGGGGATTAGATTCATCAACTCTTCTCTCGCCTCTCCAATCCGTTTTTCTATTTCTACATTCAGAACCGCGGTTGAGTTGGACTTCAAGTATCGTTTCATACTATTCAGCGTTTCACTACCAAACATATCCTTGAAGAGAGATTGCTGTTCTTTGGAGAACGATCCGGAGTGTACTATTCTTTCCGCTGCGAGCCACAGCGCAAGCTTCTCTTTCGAATGTGCGATAATATCGATGGTCCATCCGTCGACGTACTTCGTGAAGTCGTTCATGATATTCTTGTCAATGGCATTCAGTTCATCGCTACGCTGTGGAAACACTCCTGACATATACCCCTCATGCAGTGAAAACCATAGCAATGCACGGCATCGAATAAACATAGATGGGTGCGTAGCTACTATTGCGCTGCTTTGATTTACACCGCGTAACTGATGG
>Ga0265293_10012159_pt1 | contig 11500 bp, 13 predicted proteins | sample Munlanlewell138R_FD_192505 | JGI IMG/M metagenome (GOLD analysis project Ga0265293, IMG submission 192505) | Leachate microbial communities from a municipal landfill in Southern Ontario, Canada - Leachate well 138R | ecosystem: Engineered > Solid waste > Landfill > Unclassified | place: Canada... | reverse complement strand
ACCGGCAACCACACGGGGGGTATCAATGTCTTCAATACGCAGCAGCCATTGGCCCCGATGGGCGCGGGCATCAAGATAGCTGGCCATGGCGGCCACCAGCGAGCCGTCGTGTAACGGTCCGCTGGGGCTGGGCGCAAAACGGCCAATGTAATTAGTGCAGGAGTTTGGCTCCATCATCGGTGAGCAGTTCTTCCAGTACCAGGTGATCCACTTCGGCCTCCTGGCTCCAGAGCACCATTAAGGTAATGATTTTAAAATGCTCTAGAGACACCGGGGCATCGGGGGTGGCCATGGCGCGGTCGATTACGATTTCACGCAGTGCGGGTGTGATGGCACCGGAGTTTTCCAGAAAACAGAGAAAACCGATGGCTTCAGGACCCAGATGCAGTTGTTCAAAGTTTGCATAAACACGTGTGCTGGTGGCAGACATGTCCGACAACTCACCGCTTTGTTCGGTGGTTTCGGCAAGACCATACAGCCAACCAATGGCATCGCTAATGTCTTCATGTTCGAAGCCAGCAGCCACTAAACGCTTGGTGAGCACGTCGGTAGACGGGCAAGCATCGGGTGTATAGTAGTTTTCAAAGAGATAAACCAGGACATCGAACATAGTGGTAACTTCCGAAAAAGGTTTATTCAAAGGCAGGCTTCATGATAACTGAAAATGACAAAAAAGATCGCTAAACATAAGGGCAAATAAAGTTTTCGGAAGCGATCGTTGTTTCTGCAAGAGACGGGTGTGTAACTTTGCCCACAGAATTGGTTTTTAATCGCACAGTCACAGGGATTTTGACTAAAATGCGGTGTCTGTTTTGTTAAGTTCATTGCCCCTGAAAGGAATTGTCATGGCATTTAATCCTGCTGACGTAAAGTCGTTAATGGAAATCACCTCCCGTCCCGAACTGATCTTTGTTAAAGGGGAAGGTTCCTGGCTAGAGGACCAGGAGGGTCGACGATACCTGGATATTATGCAGGGTTGGGCCGTTAACTGTCTTGGCCATTGCCCGCCCGAAGTGGTGCAGGCCATAGAACACCAGGCCAAAGTGCTGATCAATCCGTCGCCCGGGTTTTACAACCAACCATCTATTGACCTGGCCAATCGCCTTACCAGCGCTTCCTGCTTTGATCGCGTGTTCTTTGCCAACAGCGGTGCCGAAGCCAACGAGGGTGCCATCAAGCTGGCCCGTAAATGGGGGCAAATCCATCGCAATGGCGCTTACAAAATCATTACCTTTGACCACAGTTTTCATGGTCGTACCCTGGCCACCATGTCGGCCTCGGGCAAGGCCGGCTGGGACAAAAAGTTTGCGCCCCAGGTTGACGGCTTTCCAAAAGCCATCATGAACTATCTGGATTCGGTACGTGAGCTTATTGATGACCAGACCGTTGCCGTCATGCTGGAACCGGTGCAGGGTGAAGGCGGGGTGATTCCTGCCGATATGCAGTTCATGCGGGAACTGCGTGCCTTAACCCGTGAAAAAGGCATTTTGCTGATTGTGGACGAAGTGCAAACCGGCATGGGCCGTTGCGGTACCATGTTTGCCTACCAGCACTATGGCATCGAGCCCGATATCATGACCCTGGGCAAGGGCATCGGTGGTGGCGTGCCATTATCTGCCCTGCTGTGCCGTGAAGAAGTGGCATGCTTTGAGCACGGCGACCAGGGTGGCACTTACAACGGTAACCCACTCATGACCGCAGCGGGTGTGGCCGTGTTTGATGTGCTGAATGCACCGGGCTTTATGGAAAGCATTAATGAGCGTGCCCAGTATCTTTCTGACGGCCTGAATGCCCTTTCTGCCAAATGGGGCATGAAAGGCGAGCGCGGTCTGGGACTGTTACGAGCCCTGATCCTTGACCGTGAAGATGGCAATGCCATTGTTGAAGCGGCCCGCAAGCGCGCCCCTGAAGGCCTGCTGCTGAATGCACCACGTACCAATCTGCTGCGCTTCATGCCCGCCCTTAATATTAGCAAGGAAGAAATTGACCTGATGTTAAGCTGGCTTGATGCCTTGATTGCGCAAGTTCGCCAATAAGCATCGGGTAATGAGGCACATCTGATGAGCAATGAAATTGATGAATTGAAAGCGTTGGTGATTGAGCTTTCACACAACCTGAACCAATGCATGGCTCAACAGGCCGCTTTGCAGCATGGCCTGTATGCGCTAATGGCAAACGTTACCGACAGGAAAGCGGTTGCCAATGCGCTAACGGTTTGTGCCGAAGGCTTTATGGCGCATAGCCAGGCCATGGAGCTGCCGGAAGAAATGATGGAAACCTATCAGGATGAAATTGCCGAATTGCTGGACAGCCTGGAAGACCAGGCTTAGTGCAGCAGGCCAATGAAGTGTTCTTTGGCCTGCACGGTGAGTTTTTTCAGCAGACGTTCGGCCTGTTCCTGGCTAACCCCTTCGTTTTTAACGTTTTCAATGAAAACCAGCAATGAAGACTGAACCAGTTTCATGCCACTGGCCTGGTCGGGCTCAAACTGTAGGCCTGAAACATGCTCAAGAATACCGTTGCTGTGACGGCGCCAGCCATTTGGGGCAAATTTGGGCAGTGATGTCATGGTTGTATGTTCTGTTCATATAAATACTAAAGTGTCAGTGTAGCGGTTTTTGTTAAAGGTGTCGGGTTCATTTGCACGATTGCCAATTCAAATGATAAAATCCCAAGCTTAACTAACAATAACAACAAGCCGCTTTAGCTCAGTCGGTAGAGCAGTTCATTCGTAATGAAAAGGTCGCCAGTTCGATTCCGGCAAGCGGCACCAATAAAAACAAGCACTTACGCCAGCCTTAACGGGTTGGCGTTTTGTTTTTAACCAGTATCAAGACTTTCATTATGTATGCCATGTACGGGGTGGCATAGTCCGGATGAGAGTTGATTTCCATTTTTTTACTCACTAGAATAGCTGCATAAGCAATTAACTATAAGTCAATAATTGACCAGGCAATAAATATCCTGTCAATCATTTTCCGTTGATACATGCTTGGTGTTTTTTTGAAAAATTTCAACAGGATAAATCCAATGGAACAAAAAGATCAAAAATTTTCCTGGTTTCTTTTCAGTTTAATGGCCAGTGTTACTTTCATCGCTATTCTTTCTGAACTGGTCCCTTCGGGTATTCTGCCTGAAATGAGCGAAGGCCTAGATATCGAGCCCACGCAAGTCGGGTTCCTGGTTGGGGTTTACGCATTGGCGTCTGCGGTTTTTTCCATTCCCCTGATCAGCATGACGTTAGCCGTTAACCGCAAGAAACTTCTGATGGCGCTGTTAATCGGTTTTTCGGCCTCCAATGTTGTGGTTGGGCTTTCTTCTTCTTATTCAGTGATTGTGTTTTGCCGGGTTGTGGGTGGGATTTGTGCTGGAATTTTGTGGCCCATGATTGCCGCCTACGGTACCCGGCTTGTACCTGTGAGTTTGCATGGCAAGGCCATCACTGTCATTATGTCGGGTTCAACGCTAGGGGTCAGTATTGGTTTGCCCATCATGACTTCCATCGGGACGATGGTGGGCTGGCGGGCCGAGTTTATTGTGCTTGGTTTGCTGGTGGCCCTGATCGCTTTTCTCAGTTACAAATATCTGCCTTCTGTGGAAGGCGAAAAACTGACCAAAAGCAATTCGCCCCTTGCCGTGCTCAAGATGCCCTCTGTGCTGATCATCTTATTGTTGACCTTTCTGGCCGTGACCTCGCATTATGCTGCATATACTTATATAACCCTGTTGGTTGAAAGCATGGCGTTTGCCGGTGGGATTAGTCTGGCACTGATTATTTTTGGGGTTGGTTCCATTATTTCAGTGATGCTTTCCGCCCGCTATATTGACCAATATTTGCAGGCACTGATTGTTTTCATGCTGGGCCTTGGTGCGCTGGCAATGGCCATGTTCATTCTGCTCCGGGGTACACCCGGTGTGGCGCATGTCGCTTTCTTCATGTGGGGGCTGGCATTCGGTCCTTTGGTTACCATGTTCCAGACCGCGGTCAGCAAACAGATTGAGTCTGCCAAGGACATTGCCACTTCTGTACAGTCCAGTATGTTTAACTTTTCCATCATGATTGCCAGTTATGTTGGCGGCCTGTTGTTAACAAATTTTTCAGCCATGAGTATTGCGTACCTGTCGTTGCTGTTGTTTATTCCCGCCACGATCATCGCTGTCATGGCTAAACGTACATTGGGTAATCAGTCTCAGCCTTCGCTAAGGCTGGTTGTGCCGCCGTATGTGGATCCCCATTTGCATCTGGACTATGTTTATACCGGACGTAACGAAGGCGCCAGCAATGCCACCGGCACCCTGTTTGAGGGTATCGAACGCTGGCACCATATCAAAAAAGGACAAACGCTGGAAGATGCCAAGGAACGTGCTTTGCGCGGCATTCGTGAAGAGGTTGCCAAGGGTGTCCAGTTTATTCGTACCCACATTGATGTGGATGATCCGAAGCTGACCGGCCTGAAAGCCATGCTGGAATTGCGCGAACAGTTAAAAGACAACGTCACTATCCAGATTGTGGCTTTTCCGCAGGAAGGCATGTACGCCTATAAGGGCGGTGATGAAATGGTTGAGGAAGCCTTGAAAATGGGGGCGGACTGCGTGGGTGGCATACCGCATTTTGAATGGGCCAGGGAATTTGGTGAAAAATCGATTCATCGTACCGTTGAGCTGGCCGTCAAATACGATAAATTGATTGATGTCCATTGTGATGAAACGGATGATACCCATAGCCGTTTTGTTGAGTTGCTCAATGCCCTGGTTATGATGGAAGGGATAGGTGCTCGCACAGCAGCCAGCCATACCTGTTCTTTCGGCTCTGCCGATAACGCCTATGCATTCCGCATGATGGGCCTGTTCCAGAAATCGGGCCTGAATTTTATTTGTCCCCCAACTGAAAATGCCTATTTGCAAGGCCGTCAGGACAGTTATCCAAAACGTCGTGGCATTACCCGCGTTAAAGAGCTATGGGATGCGGGCATTAACGTTTGCTTTGCCCAGGATTCCATTAATGATCCGTGGTACCCGTTGGGCAATGGCAATATGATGAATATCCTGGATAACGGCATTCACCTGGCACAAACCATGTCATACCCGGAAATTGAAAAGGCCCTGGACCTGATTACTTATAACGGCGCCAAGACACTGCAGGTTGAAGACCAGTACGGCCTTGAAGCGGGCAAGCCAGCCAACTTCCTGGTATTGGATGCCACGTCTGCTTTCGAGGCGGTGCGTCAGCGTGCCGATGTGTTGGCCTCTATCCGTAACGGCGAATACCTCTTCAAAAAACCCGAGCCCAGCTTTGAAGTTGAACTGGACCTGTTCAGGAAAACCAAATGTTAATTAAGCCGAAGGCGTTAAGGCTCGTGTCAGCAAGATGAATCAGATGTTTTTGAGCAATTAATAGCAATTTTTACTTTTCAAAAATTGACTTTAAATTGCTGGTTAAACCCTATGTAAATTGTTACAGTCGTAGCTTAAAATTAACAATCATTAAATTTACACATAATTAATTTAAGATTGTTAATAAGCTCTACTCAGTTAAAGATGACGAATTAAAAGTGTTTATCCATGAGTAGAGTAATTATCGCTAGGCTGGGCAATTTTTTACTTGGCGTATTTATCCAGAAAAGACATTCTTACCGGAGAAAATCATGCAACACCCCCATAATTGCTGTCAGCCCAGTGCTCCAGAAAACCAAGCCCGACGTAACTGGTTCAAGGCCAGTGCCGGTGCCGGCGTAGCTTTGGCAGCAGGTCTGTCTGTTATTCCTGTTACCGCATCGGCCGCTTCGCTATCACAAGAACAGCGCGATGCCATGACACCTGACCAGGTCATTGACATGCTGCGCGAAGGGAATGAACGTTTTCGCAGTGGAAAGATGCAATCACATGATTTTCTTGCCCAGAAAAGAATGACCGCAACGGGGCAGTATCCGGCAGCAGTTATCCTGAGTTGCATTGACTCACGTGCACCGGGTGAGATCATTTTTGATACGGGTATTGGTGATGCTTTTGGTGCACGTATTGCGGGCAATATTTCCACCCCAGACCTGATTGGCAGCATGGAATTCGCCTGTGCCGTAGCAGGTGCAAAATTGGTGCTGGTAATGGGACACACATCTTGTGGAGCCATTGCAGGCGCAATTGGTGGTGTACAGTTGGGTAACTTGACTGGCTTGCTGGAACAAATCACCCCAGCCGTTGCAGCAACGACTTATACTGGCGAACGTAGCAGCAGTAATTATGAGTTTGTTGATGCTGTTGCTCAACAGAATGTGTTGCTTACCATAGAAAACATTCGTAAAAACAGTCCTGTACTTGATGGGTTGGTAAAAGAAGGTAAAATCAAGATTGTTGGTTCTATGTACAATCTGTCAAATGGCGAAGTTACCTTCTTGAATTAAGTCCTTGATACGTTAAACGCGTAACAGTTTGGAAATGTGATGGCCGCTATTGAAAGCGGCCATTTTATTTTTCGAATTAAACAAACAGGCAATATTAAAAAATATCCTGCCAAAATGATGGAGGCCCCCATGCAAACAACACCCCAAGATATTCTTCACTTCTGGTTCGTGGAAAGTACGCCAAAAATGTGGTTTCAAGGCGGTAAAACTTACGACCAAACCATCCGTGAACGCTTTGGCGCTGCTTGCGAAGCGGCGGCACGGGGTGAATGTGAAGAATGGCGCTCCACCATGAAAGGGCGTTTGGCTGAAATTATTGTGCTGGACCAGTTTTCTCGTAATATCTGGCGTGATACCCCGCGGGCTTTCAGTCAGGATGGCATGGCCCTGGTACTGGCCCAGGAAGCCATTAAGCTGCCTGAATACCAAACGCTCTCCACCATGGAAAAAAAATTCGTCATCATGCCATTCATGCATTCGGAATCCCGGTGTATCCATGAAAAGGCCCTGGTTCTGTTTACCGAACTGGGTGATCCGGCCACCCTGGAGCATGAAATCCAGCACAAGGGAATGATAGACCGGTTTGGCCGCTACCCAACCCGCAATAAAACCTTAGGGCGTTCCTCTAGCGAAGAAGAAATTGCCTTTTGCAAAAACTTGACGCAAATGCTAGAGGATTTTATTAGCCAGGCGCAGGAATCACCCGATTAATTTTCAGTGATCCCTTTTGCCAGAAGTGGCGATGGGAACCAGTGTACCCGCCTGGATATGTTGCAGGGTTGAACCACCCATGACCAGAAAGCCGGCATCAACTTGATTGCCCAGCAGGGCATTCATGGCTGGTGCATTACCGTTAAAAGGAATATTTAGCATGTTAAGGTTTGTGGCCAGACGAAAACTTTCCATCGTCAGGTGACCCGGGGTGCCGGGTTAAGCGCGCCTCCGGCCGGATAGTTGATGATGAGCGTGACTGGTTTTTCAGGGTAGGCAGCCAGCGCTTGTACGCCAAAAGTTGCTGTGGCCAGCAATACAGCAGCCATGCCGTTCTTAATCATGAATGCCTGTGGTTTCATTTTGAATTCGTCTCCGTGTAATTATGATACTGATGTTGGGGGTGGCCGGATTTAACAGGCCAAGCCTTCACAGTAAATGCAAGCGCAAAATTAATACTTTTTATTTTTTTGAAATCAGGCCAAGGCCGTCGGGTAAGGGCTTTTGTCGACCAATGCCAGGTTGGTGTAAGCCAGTTTTTCCATCATCATCGCCCTTACACCAGCCATGTCTTTGTTGTTCCATAAGTTGTTCAGTTCGTTGGGGTCTTGTTCCAGATCATAGAGTTCACCCCAGGATGCGGTGTCATAAATAGTCATGCGATATTGTTGCGTCAGCAAGCTGCGGCAGCGAATCCGTGTATTCAAACCCAGAATTACGCGCTGGCCCTCTTCCTCAATGAGCAGGGCATCACGCAACTCGTTGATTTGACCAAGGGCAACGGGCGCCATATCTTTACCCTGGATGCCATTAAACAGGGGAATCCCCGCGCGGTTAAGAATGGTGGGTGCCAGATCAATCGTACTGGTTAATGCATTGGAGCTATCGCCGGTTTTTAGCCCGGGGTCTACAGGATCTGCCCAGATGAAGGGTACCCGGGTCAGTCCGCGATAATGAAGGGGGCCTTTCAGAAGCAGCTGGTGGTCACCCAGAAAGTCACCATGGTCGCTGGTAAAAATCACCACCGTATTATCAGCTAGCCCCGTTTCTTCCAGCTTGTCCAGAACCCTGCCTATCTGGGCGTCAATATTGCTGATTGATCCATAATTCAGGGCCAGGGCTTCTTTGGCTTCACGTTCATCGCAGGCAAAAGCGGCTGTTCCTTTCTTAGCGGCAGTGCCCGAGTCACGTTTTTCATGCAGCCATTTTACGTGTTCAGGACGTTCATGTTCAGAATAAAAAGAGTCTGGCAGCGTCATGTCTTCTGGTTTGTACATGTCCCAATATTCTCCCGGTGGTGTGAACGGGTGGTGGGGATCGGGGAAGGAAACCTGAAGAAAGAAGGGTTGCTTGCTTTGGGCGTAGTCTTCAAGTAAATCCATGCTGCGATTGGCAATATAGGCAGATGGGTATTGATCTACCGTTAACCGTGTGCGCCATGCCTGGCCAACTTTACTTAATTGGTAATCCGGGGTGGGGATGGCGTTTTCAGGGCCAATCAGGCTTTCTCCATGGGGCACATTCTGCCGCAGCCAGTAACGATAATGGCCGTGTACGATATCGGCATGGTCATCCACCAGTTTGACTTTTTCAAAACCGTAATAAGGATATTCAAGATCATAATCATCGCTTTCCAGCCAACGGTCACGTTTTTCCTGGTTGTAGTTGCCGTCGTCGGGCTCAAATGCTTCAAGCTTGGTGCGTTCTTCCGGGTCTAGCGGCCAGAGCGGCTCCATGCTGGTCATGTTCTGCAAATGGATTTTGCCAACCTGGGCGGTGTTGTATCCGGCAAGGCGCAAGCTGTCTACAAAAGTCTTGGCTTTAAGTGAAAGCGGAATGCCGTTATGCCGTGCACCATGCACGGAAGGATATCGGCCCGTCATCATGCTGGCGCGGTTGGGCATGCAAATGGGGGTGGCCACATGCATATTGGTAAAACGGAATCCTCGACGGGCAAGTGCGTCAATCACAGGTGTTTTAACGACCTGGTTGCCATAACAGCCCAAATGGTCTGCACGTAGCTGGTCAGCGATAAAGATTAGAAAATTAACGGGTTTTGTCATGATTTGTCTTTTAATTATTGGTTAGCGATAGCGGGTTGCTGGATTGTTTTTTCCCAGAAGGCCATGTTTTCCTGTACTTTTGTAGAAAATTCATCCCGGCTTGAGATGTTGGGCACCATACCCATCGGAATCAGTTCTTTTGTGAATGATTCGGAGGCAAGTACTTTCTGTACGGCGTGATGCAGTTGGTCAACAATACCGGAATCGGTTCCTGCCGGAGCGAACAGGGCAATCCATGACTGGGCTGCGGTTTCAGGCTGTATATCAGAGAAGTACTGGATATTGTCTACCTCCTTGACGCCTGAAAACATATCGCTTTTTGGGTTGGCGATACCCAGAATCTTAATGCGTTTGTCTTGTAAAAAGGGCATGGCTGGTGCAACGCCGGCCATGACAAGCTGTACGTTTCCGGCTGCCGTATCGGCCATTGCCGGACCTGCGCCTTTATAGGCAACGTGTACGACATCCAGTGCCAGTTTATCTTTGAATTGCTCCATTGCCATTTGATGAACGGAACCAATACCCGGTGAACCAAAACTGTATTTCCCGGGTTCCTTGCGTAACAACTCGATGGTTTCTGTCAGATTCTGGGCTGGAAAATTTGCATTGGCTGCCAAAATAACAATATTTTCCGCGACATCGGCAATGGGTGTGAAATCCTTGATGGGGTCATATTTTAATTGGGGATTAAGGTGTGTGTTGATACCATGTGTATTGGTGGTGCCCATCAGAATAGTACGGCCATCGGGCTTGGCTCTGGCTACTTGTGCAGCGGCAATTGCGCCACCGGCTCCTGGTCTGTTCTCTAATGGAGCACGTCAAAGGCCTGCAAGTGAGCATTGAAGATGGTACGGTACTACCGTTACTGGAAAAGTTGCGGGTCGGTAAGCTGGATCTGGTTATCGGGCGTAGCAGCGAACAGATTGACCTAACCGGTTTTAACCGGATTATCCTTGATTATGAACCCATGGTACTGGTGTGTGGCCGTCAGCATCCCCTGGCAAGCAAAGCCCGGATTACTTCAGATGACCTGCATCAGTGCAACTGGATTTTTCCGCCAGAAGACACATATGCCAACCTTCGGTTAATAGAGCTGTGCGACCGGTACGGGCTTAACCAGCCGCATATCCTGATCAGGTCAAGCGTTACCATGAGCAATGTCATTTTGCTTGAACGACAAAACCTGATTGCGGCTTTGCCACTGGGGATTGCGCAATATTTCATTGATCAGGGCATTTTACACATACTGCCCACTACCCAAACCGTTAATTTCGGGGAAATGGTTTTGTATACCCATAAAGACAGTATCTATGCGCCCAACGCAAATTTAATTAATAAAGTGTGTGCCATGATGAAGTCTGAAAAAGTTAATTCATAAACTTTTTTAAAAATCTAAATATGCGCTTGAACTCATATGTATTGTGATGCATAATATGTACTCTGATCCATATCGAGAAAACTTACATGTCAAAAAAGCGTGACAACACAGCCATTGCAAAAGCGTCTGAAAACAGCGCCAAAGGCGATGTTTTCGCCATGCAGCGCGCTACGCTGAAACAGCTGCGCAAAATGGTCAAGCTGACACAGGCAGATCTCTCAGAAACCATGGGCGTTGGGCAGGACACCGTTTCCCGTCTTGAAAAACGTCATGACATGCTGCTTTCCTCTATCAGCCACTATGTTGAAAGCCTGGGCGGCAAGCTCGAGTTGACAGCTATTTTCCCTGGCCGGTCTGCCATTTTCATTGATTGTCTTGAAGATGAATCAACGTCTTCATGCAAAAAAAACCGACCTCCCGATTAAGTAAAAGGTACACACAAAAAATGCTTCAAACCCCCTATTACCTGATTGATAAAACCGCATTACAACGTAATCTTGAAATTATTGATTACGTCAGAAAAAACTCAGGCGCCAAACTGCTGCTAGCCCTAAAGTGCTTTGCAACATGGTCGGTATTTGATTCCATGAAGCCCTACATGGATGGCACCACTTCTTCCTCATTGTACGAAGTCAAGCTGGGTTACCAGAAATTTGGCGGTGAAACCCACGCCTACAGCGTTGCCTTTGCCGACCATGAAATAGACGAAGTGCTGGCCAACAGCGACAAAATCATCTTCAACTCTATCAGCCAGCTTGAGCGCTTTGAAGCCAGGGCGGGCAACAAACCCAAAGGCCTGCGCCTGAATCCGGGCATCAGCAGTTCCAGCTTTGATCTGGCCGACCCTGCCCGTCAGTTCAGCCGTTTGGGTGAAGGGAACCCGGAACGTATTCTGGCCATTATCGATCGCCTTGATGGCGTCATGATTCACAATAACTGTGAAAATGCAG
>Ga0265293_10012158_pt1 | contig 11500 bp, 12 predicted proteins | sample Munlanlewell138R_FD_192505 | JGI IMG/M metagenome (GOLD analysis project Ga0265293, IMG submission 192505) | Leachate microbial communities from a municipal landfill in Southern Ontario, Canada - Leachate well 138R | ecosystem: Engineered > Solid waste > Landfill > Unclassified | place: Canada... | reverse complement strand
CAGCCGAGCCCGGCGTTGGAAAGCCGAACGTAGGCACCCAGGGTGATGACGGCGAAGGTGAGCACTAGGGTGGTGGAGATCAGCGACGGACGCGGCATGGCAAGGGCGTGAATGAATGTTTTTGGGACCCTAACTAATAGACGCCCGCAGCGCCCTGCGCGAGCAAGGAAATTGCCGCACCGAGACACGACGAGCGCAGCGCCGCCAGGCTTCGGGTCACGCGCACCAAGGCCGAACGTGTCTTTCCAACCCCACATTTTTCCTCTGCGACCTCTGCGGCTCTGCGTTGGCTCATTCCCCGCCACAGCACATTCATCGAAATCGTGACACACCGCTTGACTGCGCGCGCTGCTCGGCCATGGTTGTTCGCATCCTCGAACCGGCCCGCGTGCATGGCTAAAGAAAAAGTCGTCTCGCCGATGCCGTTCCCCCACGACCGGCCCGCCTGCATCGTGGTACCCGCAGGGGGCGAGCGTTGGCTGGAGATGTTCATCGTCCAGGTGCCCGGGCGCATGGCGCAGGTCAGCGAGGCCTCCTACCTCAATTTCCTCGCCGAACGGGTGGCGTGGATGCTCCGCCGCTCCGGCGAGGAGGAAGAGGCCATGGAACGGTTGTGGGATTCCCTGAAAGCGTGCCGGCTGGCGCGCAAGCAACCCCGCACCAGCACGCCGGGATTGTTCTGCATCGATTGCATAGCGACCAATGCGATTTTCCTCTCACGGATCCGTAGCACTTTGCATGAATTTCCTATCGAGACCCGGGGCGGGGACAACACCGCAGTGACCGTGCTGTTGCGCACCGGAATCGACGACTGGATCGCCTCCATGCGCGCCTGGGCCGCGGCGAACCCAGGGCGCCGGCGCAGTGTCACGGCGCACTGAAGTCAGCGGTACAGCCCCGGCGCTGTGTGGGATTGGCTGAAAAACCTCCGCGAAATTCTGCGTGCTGGCCTATGGCTCGTGCCGGCGGTGCTGATCGTCGCGGAGTCTCTGCTCGCGCTGGTGGTACTCGCGTTGGATCGGACACGTCGCCTCGAACCGAGTGGTGACTGGCTGTTCGGCGGCGACAAGCAAGCCGCCCTCGCCATCGTCGGCACCATCGCCGACGGCGTGCTCACCGTGGGCGGGGTGGCCTTTTCCATCACCGTGGTGGCGCTGGCCTTGGCGGGCTCGCAATACGGCGCCCTGCAGATGGCAAGCTATCTGCGTGATCGTTTGAACCAGTTCGTGCTGGGCACCTTCGTGGGGACCTTCGTCTACTGCCTGATCGTGCTTGGCAACATGGACGCCGCCGGCGGCAGCGACGGCGTGCCCGAGTACGCCGTGACCCTGGCGGTAGTGCTTGGGCTGCTGAGTCTGACCGCGTTCATCGTGCTGTTTCATCACCTCAGCCAATCGCTCCAGGCCGAACGGTTGGCGGCGCGCCTGGGCGCCGACCTGCTTGCCAAACTGCGCAGCATGTATCCGGAGGACGCGGAGCGCCGGCGTGAGACGGCAAACGATGGTCCACCGGATGAAGCCGGGCCATGGACTCCTGTCCTGGCGCGCGAGACCGGTTACCTGCAGACCATCGAATACGAACGTGCGCTGGCCATTGCGATACAGCACGATGCAGTGGTGAGACTTTCCCAGCGTGCGGGCGATTTCATCACCGAAGGCAGTTCCATCGGTCGCCTGTGTCACGACGCTGCCCGGGATCGCGCCGACGTGGCGGCGGCCATCGCGCGCTGCCATCTGATCGGGCACATGCGCACACCGACGCAAGATCCGGAATATCCGGTCCATCAACTCGCACAGATCGCAGTACGTGCGCTGTCGCCGGCCATCAACGACCCCTACACGGCGCTCATCTGTCTCGATTGGCTGGAGGCGGCCCTGCGGGTGCTGGCATGCGGGACCGTTGCCCCCATCGCCTGCCGCGATGCGAGCGGCAGGCTGCGCATCATCGCGCCCCATGCGGGATTTGCGCAGGTAGCCGACGCGGTGTTCAACAAGGTGAGGCAGGCAGCACGACCGCACCGCGCGCTGATGATGCGGCTGGTGGCCATGGTGGAGAACGTGGCAAGCGTGGTGAGCCGTGACGAGGACAGAGTCAGCTTGCTGATGCACCTGCGCCTGCTGGACGAGGACGGCGCACAGGGGCTCGCCGTGGAACGCGAGCGTGTCGAGCTGCATGCGCGGTGCGTGGCGGTGGAGACATTGCTCAAGAATGGAACGTCCCAACACAGAGGCGCAGAGGGTACAGAGACCGCAGAGACGGAAGACATGTAACGCACAGGATAACGAGGCGGCCCGCCGCCTTCCAAGGCTATTCCTTGCGAACGCCGTGACCGCTTGGCAGTTTCCCGTTCTGACCGGCAGCGCCCGAGCACCGCGCGCTTGGCTAGGATGAGGAAGAGCAAAACGCGGAGCGCACGCAGCCTATGCGGTTCATGTCCTGTTGGACGGCGCCGTTGGAGCATTGAGCATGGAGCGCACCCCTGTCGAGGAGGTTGGTGCAACCGCCTACGCGCTGCCGGGAACGGACGGCAGCACGGTGGCCGGCGTGACCACGCTGATCGTGGTCGAGGCGCGTGTCGGCCCGGTGTGCGGATTCGGCTACAGCTACACCCATGCCAGTGCAGCGGCGCTGGTGAACGCGCACCTATGCAGTTGTGTCATCGGGGGTGATGCCATGCAGCCCTCACAGCAGTGGCATGCCATGCACAAGACCGCGCTCCGGCTGGGCCAGGCGGGCATCGCCGCGGCGGCGGTCAGCGCGGTCGACACCGCGCTGTGGGACTTGAAGGCGCGGCTGCTCGGTGTGCCGCTGGTGCTGCTGTTCGGGCCGGTGCGCAGCAGCGTGCCGGTGTACGGCAGCGGGACGTTCACAGCCTCTATGGCGGATCTGGTGGAGGGTCTCGAAGGCTGGCGTGACATGGGCCTTGGCGCGGCGAAGATCAAGGTTGGCCAGCATCCCGAACAGGACTTCGCGCGCGTGCGTGTGGCGCGCGAGGCCATCGGCAGCAAGGCGGCCCTGTTCGTGGACGCCAACGGCGCCTATGCACCGCGACAGGCGCTTGAGAAGGCCGAGGGCTTCGCCGAGCTGGGCGTGCACTGGTTCGAAGAGCCGGTATCCTCCGACGACCTAAACGGCCTGCGCTTCGTGCGCGAACGCGTGCCGTCGGGCATGCTGGTGAGCGCCGGCGAATACGCCTGCAATTCCCATGATTTTCATCGTCTGCTGCAGGCCGGCGCCGTTGACGTGCTACAGGCAGACCTGACCCGCTGCGGCGGCTACACCGGCTTCATGGTCGCTGCGGCACTGGCCGACGCCTTCCGCATCCCGCTATCGAGTCATACCGCGCCCGCCCTGCACTTGCCCATCGCCTGCGCGACCCGGGGCCTGCAACACATGGAATGGTTTCAGGACCACGCCCGCCTCGAGGCCCTGTGCTTCGACGGCGCAGGCCCGCCGCAGCAGGGCGCGCTGCATGTGGATTTGTCGCGCCCCGGCCATGGGCTCGAACTCAAGCGGCAGGACCTGCGGCGCTACGCCATGGGCTGATGGCTGCGGTAATGCTGTTCGAGCGAACGACGGGCCATCGGGGTCGCGCTCGCAGCCACCGATTCCGCCGCCGCACGCGGCATTGATCGTGTTTGCGCGTGCCGCGCCGGGTGCCACGATGCGCAGATAGTGACCGAGTGCTCTGCTAGGCTGAATCTCGCGGAGGAGCCGTCATGGAAGAGCAAAAACGCAATGGAATTGGCCTCGCCTAGAAGTGGTTCGGGAGTTGCTGGTGTTCACGGCCACCGTGTTGTTGTTCGGTGAAACGGCGCCTTCTGTGATCGAACCCAACGCGTTTCCGAACACGGCATGCGCCCTTGGGGACTCGTCTGCTATCTGGGCGGTTGTCGTTGCGAGCGCCGCCAGGGCTGATGCCTTATGCATGAACAAGGTGAAACCTGATGACGGCGATTCCCGGACCCGGCTTTCCGTACTGAAAAACTGGACTATGTTTCAAAAACCTGGCTGAACCTATAACCCCGGCGCAAAGGACCGCGCGGCGCGAGCACGCGCATTGTTCGAGGGATTCACGATGCGGATCGGCAAGTCACGCGGCGTCGCGCTCGCGACGAGCTCGCTTCTCTTCGCGTGCGAGGCGCATGCAGACCTCAACATCAATCTTCCGTCGCCGGCCAGCGCCGGCGCCCGGCAGATCTACGATATTCACATGCTGACCCTGGGCATTGCCACGGTGCTGATGGTCGTGGTGCTTGCCGCGGTGGTGTATTCGGTGCTGACCTTTCGCAAGGACCGCGGTTATGTCGCCGATCAGCACTTTCATACCTCCAAATACGGTGCCTGGTCGTGGCTCGCCGTACCAGTGCTGGTGCTCGGTGTGGACCTGGCCATCGCGGGGAACGCCAAGAAGGTGCTCGCCTCGTTGTGGAACGTCCCTGACCAGGAAATGATGGACGTGAAGATCACCGGCCATCAGTGGTGGTGGGAGTTCGACTATCTGGACGAAGGGATCAAGGTGGAGAGCCGCTTCACCCCTCAGGAACAGGCCGGGGAACTCTACCTGCGTGAGGTCGACAACCGCCTGGTGCTGCCCACCGACACCCCCATCCGCTTCCTGCATACCTCCGCCGACGTGCTGCACGCCTTTTGGGTGCCCGAACTCGGATTCAAAAAGGACGCCATCCCGGGTTACGTGACCGAGACCTGGACCACCATCGAGAAAGAAGGTGTGTTCCGCGGCCAGTGCGCCGAGCTGTGCGGTACCTGGCACGCGCGCATGCCCCTGGTGGTGGAGGCCGTGAGCCGCGAGCGCTTCGACGCCTGGATCACCGAACGCAAGGCCCAATTGGCCGCACTCGCGTCACAGGACAGTGCCGATCGCGAATGGGCGCGCGACGAACTGGTGGCACGCGGCCGGACCGAATATACGACCTATTGCGCCGCGTGCCACCAGCCCGGCGGGGAGGGCATGCCGCCGGCATTTCCCGCACTCAAGGGCAGCGCTGTGGTGAAAGGGCCCTTCGAGGAACACCTCAAGCGCGTAGTGAATGGCGTGCCCGGTACGGCCATGCAGTCGTTCGCGCACCTGAGCGACGCACAGATCGCCTCGATCATCACCTACGAGCGCGCGGTGTTCAACGAACTGGATGAAACCGTTCAGCCTGCCATGGTGCGGGCGACGCGCTAGGCAAAACAGCGGGAATGACTCTCGCCGGGACGCGAAGACGCCAAGCAATGGCACGGGGATTGTTCAGTTAAGGAGTTGGGCGATTATCCAGGGAGCCGGTCCATGAGCACTACCGCCATCGCCATTGAGCAGGAGCATCACCACCACGGTCGGCCGCGCGGCTGGCAGCGCTGGCTGTTCTCCACCAACCACAAGGACATCGGGACCATGTACCTGGTGTTCGCCTTTACCATGCTGTTCATGGGCGGCGCCAGCGCCATGGTGGTGCGGGCCGAGCTGTTCATGCCGGGCCTGCAACTGGTGGACCCGGACCTCTACAACAATCTCATCACCAATCACGCGCTCATCATGATCTTCGGTGCGGTGATGCCGGCGGCGGCGGGCATGGCCAACTGGATGATCCCGCTCATGATCGGCGCGCCGGACATGGCCCTGCCGCGCATGAACAACCTGAGCTTCTGGCTGCTGCCCGCGGCGGCGTTGCTCATGACGCTTTCCTTCGTGGTGCCGTTCTTTCCGGGCGGCGGAAGCCAGATCAATACGGGCTGGACGCTTTATCCGCCGTTGTCGCTGCAGGTCGGCATGTCCATGGATTTTTTGATCTTCTCCCTGCACCTGCTGGGCATTTCCTCGGTCCTCGCCTCCATCAACATCATCGTCACGCTGCTGAACATGCGGGCGCCGGGCATGACCCTGATGAAGCTGCCCATTTTCTGCTGGGCGTGGCTGGTGACCGCGTTCCTGCTGATCCTGGTCATTCCGGTGCTGGCCGGCGGCATCACCATGCTGCTGTTCGACCGCCACTTCGGCACCAGCTTCTTCACCGCGGCGGGCGGCGGCGACCCGGTGCTGTTCCAGCACCTGTTCTGGTTCTTCGGCCATCCCGAGGTGTACATCCTGTTGTTGCCGGCCTTCGGCATCCTGGCGCACGTCATTCCCACCTTCGCGCGCAAACCGCTGTTCGGCTACCGGGTCATCGTGGGTGCGCTGCTCGGCATCGCGGCCATCGGCATGCTGGTGTGGGCGCATCACCAGTACACCATCGGCATGTCCCTGGCCGCAGTGACGTTCTTCATGATGGGCACCATTCTCATCTCCATCCCGGTGGGGCTGATCGTGTTCAGCTACATCGCCACCATGTGGCGCGGCTCCATGACCTTCGAGACGCCCATGCTGTTCGCCGTGGGCATCCTCATCATGTTCACCTTCGGCGGTCTGTCCGGGATCATGCTCGCGGTGGTGCCCGCCGACATGCAGTACCACGACAGCATGTTCGTAGTGGCGCACTTCCATTACGTACTGCTGCCGGGCGCCTTGTTCGGCTTGTACGCCGGCGTGTTCTACTGGCTGCCCAAGTGGACCGGGCATATGTACGACGAGCGGCTCGGCAAGCTGTTTTTCTGGATCAACGTGATCGGTTTCAATGTCACGTTCTTCCCGCAACACTTCCTCGGCCTGGCCGGTATGCCGCGGCGCATTGCCGACTACAACGCCATGTTCGCCGAGTTCAACATGGTGTCGAGTATCGGCGCCTTCGTGTTCGGTCTCTCACACCTGCTGCTGCTGTACATCGTGGTGTCGACGGTGCGCGGCGGCGTGCGCGCCGATGACAAGGCCTGGGAGGGCGCGCGCGGGCTGGAGTGGCAATTATCGTCGCCGCCGCCGTTCCACAGCTGGAGCAAGGCGCCGGAGGTGGCCTGATGGACGCGCAGCTGCGTCGGCGCAACCGGCGCCTCGCCTGGGTGCTCGGCGTCGTGGCGGTTCTCGTGGCGTTGGCGTCGGCGGCATTCTGGATGCGCATTGGCGAGGCCATCTCGTGAGCCGCCCGCACACCGCCTTCAAGCTCGGCCTGATGGCGTTGGCCATGTTCGGCTTCGGCTTCAGTCTGGTGCCCCTGTATGGGGTGTTCTGCGAAGTGGCGGGATTGCAGCGGGCAGGGGTGGTGCAGGCGGCTGCGGGTATGCCCACGAGCGCGTCGGATCGCACCGTGACGGTCAAGTTCGATGCCACCGTTCAGGCGGGCCTGCCGTGGGCCTTCGAGCCGGCGCTGGCGCGGCGCACGGTGCGGCTCGGCGAGGCGACGGAAGTGAGCTATCGGGTGCGCAACCTCACCAGCCGGACCATCACTGCCCAGGCCGTGCCGAGCGTCACGCCGTGGCAGGCGACGGAGCATTTTTCCAAGATTGAATGCTTCTGCTTCGAGCGCCAGACCCTGCAAGGGAGCGAAGCGCGCGACATGCCCTTGCGCTTCATCGTCGATCCCAATCTGCCCGAAGGCATTGATTCGCTCACAGTGACCTATGCCTTCATGGGCCTGCCCGAATGACAGAGGAAGACGCCATGAGCCCTGCCCAGGACGGCTATTACATCCCCGAGCCGAGTCACTGGCCGCTGGTCGCCACCACTGCGGTGTTCGGCATGCTGGCCGGCACGGCGCTCGCCATCAACCAGATCCCGGCCGGCTTCTATTTCCTCGCCGCGGGGTTGCTGCTGTTCGCGGTGCTGCTGTTCGGTTGGTTCGGCGACGTGGCGCGGGAAAGTCTCGCCGGGTTTTACAACGCACGCGTGGACCGATCCTTCCGTCAGGGCATGTTCTGGTTCATCGCCTCGGAGGTGTTCTTCTTCCTGGCGTTTTTCGGCTCGCTCTATTACCTGCGCAACATCTCCCTCGATTGGCTGGGCGGTGCGGGATACCTCGGCGTAACCCGCGAGCTGCTCTACCCGGGCTTCGAGGGCCAGTGGCCGACCGCCGGACCGGAGCAGGTGGGCGGGCCGTTCACGCCCATGGCCGCCATGGGCATTCCGGCCATCAACACGCTGATCCTGCTGACCAGCGGCGCCACCGTCACCTGGGCGCACTGGGGACTCAAGCTGGACCGCCGCCCGCACCTCCTCGCCGGGCTCGTCGCGACCATCGCGCTCGGCCTGCTGTTCGTGGTGTTGCAGGCGTGGGAGTACCGCGAGGCCTACCAACACCTGAACCTCACCCTGCGCGCAGGCGTATACGGCTCCACCTTCTACATCCTCACCGGTTTCCACGGTTTTCACGTGACCATGGGCGCGATCATGTTGCTGGCCATTCTGGCACGCAGCCTGCGCGGTCATTTCACGCCGAAGAATCACTTCGCCTTCGAGGCGGTGGCGTGGTACTGGCACTTCGTGGACGTGGTGTGGCTCGGGCTGTTTGTGTTCGTCTACTGGCTGTAGCGACGGCCGCGCGGGAGCCAACTATGCTCGATGGACGCGCCATCAGTCCGGGGCGATGAGCCCGACCATGGCGCCGGCCATGATCAGTGCGAACAGCACCAGCGACAGCGCAATACGCGCGGTCAGTGCCTTGACCATGCGGCGGCGGTCCACACGGCCACTGTCGCGGGTGAGATACCACATGGCCTCGGCAAGGGACAGCACGATGAGGCCGAGCACCACCATGAGCAGGATCCGGAAAGCGGCTTCCACGCGTACTCCAGGGGCATGAGAACGGATAGACAGAATATAGGCGCGCGGGCGCGCTACGCCGCGATGGCAACCCTGCTGGCGTGTGCGCCGGTGTTCGTCTTGCTGGGCCTCTGGCAGTTGGCGCGTGCAGATCAGCAGGAGGCCATGCAAGCGGCGGCGCAGGCGGCGCGGGCAGCGGCACCGCTCGATCTGCAGCGCGAGCGCATCGTCCCCGGGCACGCCTATCGTCGCGCCATCGCCACGGGCGAATTCCTGCCGAGCCAGTATTTCCTGCAAGGCCGCAGCGAAGCGGGGCGCCCGGGTTACGGCATGGTCGCTGTGATGCGCGCGGGCGGCAACCACGTCCTCGTGGACCGGGGCTACACCCCCAGGGCGGAAGGCCTCGCACCGCCGGGGCGTCGGCGTGTGGAAGGGGTGCTGTTGCCCGCGCGCCTGCCGCCCCTGCAACTGGGCGAGCTGCGCGGCGCGGTGCGGCCGTTCCTCGACCCGCGGGCCATCGGAGACGAACTGGGCATCGAACTGGCGCCGCTGGTGCTGCACGCCAAGCCTCCGCCACTTCCGCCTCTGAAAGGCGTCATGCACGTCGGCTATGCGATCCAGTGGTTCGTGTTTGCCGCCGTGGCACTGGTGGCGCTGGTGGCCCTGATGCGGAACCGCTGACATGCGTTACCTGCCCGTGATCTGGTTGGTGATCGTCTTTGCGGTGCCCATCGGCGCCGCTTGGACCTTGGTCCTGCAACCGCAGTGGCATCCGGACAGCGGCAATCACGGGGAACTCATCCAACCGCCGGTGCCGGTGGGCGGCGGACGCGGCTGGACCCTGGCGGTGCCCGCGAGCGGCCCATGCATTGAGGCGTGTGAACAGACCCTGCATTTGCTGCGACGGGTGGAGCGTGCATTGGGTGTGGAATCCCGTCGTGTCCAGTCGATGGCCTGTCCGCCGGCGTCGAATGAGGGTCCCTGCGCGGGGCTCGCCCGGGCGCTCACCGAAGGGACGGCGCTGGTGGTGGTCGACCCCATGGGCAACGCAGTGCTGCGGTATGCGCACGGCTTTTCACCTTTCGATCTACTCGACGACCTGGAGCGCCTGCTGCGGGTTTCCAAGAACTGGAGGACGGATGGCAAGTGAGATCGCAGCGGCCGGCGCCCGCCCGCATACCTGGTGGCATTACTTCGAACTGACCAAGCCGAAGGTGGTGTCGCTCATCGTGTTTACCGCCCTGGTGGGCATCCTGCTCGCCATCGGCGACGGGCCAGTGCCGTGGCAGCAGGCCGCCGCGGGTCTCGCCGGTATCGCCGCCGCGGCCGCGGCCGGGGCGGTGTTCAATCACGCGGCGGAAGGGCGCACTGATGCAGTGATGGAGCGCACCCGCGGGCGCCCGCTGCCGAGCGGCCGGGTGGAGGCACCGCAAGCGCTCGCCTTCGGCGGCATGCTGGTGTTGGTGTCGATGGCGCTGCTGGTGGGCTTCACCAACCTGCTCACGGCGCTGCTGACCCTGGCCTCCATGGTCGGCTATGCGGTGATCTACACCGTCTATCTCAAACGCCACACGCCGCAGAACGTGGTATGGGGCGGCGCGGCGGGTGCGGCGCCGCCGCTGCTCGGCTGGTGCGCCATCACGGGCAGCATCGAAGCGGAACCGCTGCTGCTGTTTTTGATCATCTTCACCTGGACACCGCCGCACTTCTGGGCCCTGGCGATCCGACGGCGCGAGGACTATGCACGCGCCGGCCTGCCCATGCTGCCTGTCACCCATGGCGTGGCGTTCACCAAGCAGCAGATCCTCATCTACACCATCATGCTGCTGGCCGTGAGCCTGCTGCCGTTCGCCCTCGGCCTGCACGGCCTGGTCTACCTGGCGGGTGCGGTGCTGCTCGGCGCGGGTTTCCTGCGCCACGCCTGGCGGCTGTGGCGCAGCGAAGGCGACGCGCATGCGATGCCGACATTCCGTTATTCCATCCTCTATCTGACGGTGTTGTTCGTGCTGTTGCTCGCCGATGCATGGCTGCCGACGTGGCACGGATGAGAGGGAATGTTGGCGCGTAGCGCCTGTGCCGTGTGAGTCTTCTGCGCGATTCGTAGTTTCGTAGGTCATGTTGGCGCGCAGCGCCTACGTGACATCTTCAATAAGTAAGCGCTTCGCGCGAAGACTATTAGACGGGGGATTCCGTCCCCCTACGCCGAGTTCCTTTCTTCGAATTCGTAGGTCACGTTGGCGCGTAGCGCCTACGTGACGGGCCCAGCACCGCGAGAGTTTCAGCGCGACTCGTAGCCCGGGTGTAGCGGAGCGGAACCCGGGGATAGCGGTTTCGTTTGATACCGCGGTATTAGAAGGAAGCGCTACGCGCGAAGATTATTTTGGCGGGGGATTCCGTCCCCCTACGCCGGGTTCCTTTTCTTTGCGCGGCCAAAGAAAAGGAACCAAAAGAAAGGCCGCCCGACTGGCTCGCCCCCTTCGGGGGTTCCCTGCGCTACTCAGCCAAGGCGGGGTCTGCACACGGGCCATCCTGGCCCGAGCGCAGACGATGCGCCATCCATGGCGCATCCCCTTCGGGCTGTTTCCGCCTTGGCCTCCGTTGCTCGGCGAGCCAAACGGGGCTCCAAGACCGCTCGCTTCGCTCGCTCAAGTGGCGCTTCGCGCCAAAGAAGAGAAAACAGGAAGAAAAGCTGGACGTACCATCTTGGTGTATTCCGAGCGTCACGATATCGGACGGATTCTTCGAACCCCGTATGCCGCGCCGAGCACCGGAGTCCGAATCGGACAAGGCCCGCAGGGGGCGCGCCAGGGATGGCGCGCCGTCCACGCCGGGGCAGGAGGCCCCGTCGTGGACCCCCGATTCGGACGAGGA
>Ga0265293_10012157_pt1 | contig 11501 bp, 6 predicted proteins | sample Munlanlewell138R_FD_192505 | JGI IMG/M metagenome (GOLD analysis project Ga0265293, IMG submission 192505) | Leachate microbial communities from a municipal landfill in Southern Ontario, Canada - Leachate well 138R | ecosystem: Engineered > Solid waste > Landfill > Unclassified | place: Canada... | reverse complement strand
TGTTAGGGAACTGGAAACAATGCTTTATAATGCGTTGGAGCAGATGTCCGAAAATGTACGCAGAGCCTTCGAACTGAGTCGGTTTGAGAAAATGACATACAACCAGATAGCAGAGGAGATGTCAGTTTCACCTAAAACTGTGGAAGCCTATATCAGTAAAGCTTTAACCATATTAAAAATCGAATTGAAAGATTATCTACCATTGGTATTGATCACCTGTAGTACTGTTTGTTACTGAGTTTTGTGAATCTTATGTCATTGTCTCCAATCAAAAAAATCATTTTTCATTTACAAAGACTTGCTTCTTAGCTCTTGCATCTTGCATCTTGCATCTTGCTTCTTGGCTCTTGAATCTTTTTTCTATTTTCCCATAGGGTATTTCCACTCTCATACGTCAAGTAAATATAATAAGGGGTAAAACATCTTTATTCAAAATACCCTTTGTTGCGGGTATTCATGTAAAAATATGGAAGATGAACGGCTTTAATAAAGATATATACGATTTGTCAGAAAATCTCAGAAAGCAAAAGGAGATCGATACCGGGAGAGCCTGGAATCGGTTATCCCGTAAAATTACGTTTCTCTCTTTCCGTGCAAAAGCGTGGAATATTACCCGTACAGCGGCGGCCATACTGCTTCCTTTGTTTTTATTGCACCAATACGTAATACAACCCATGCTGAATACTATGCCGGTGGAGATGATTACCCTCACTTCAGCTCCGGGCATGGTGACAAAAGCTGTATTACCCGACGGCAGTGAAGTCTGGCTTAACGCGCAGAGCGAATTGATCTATCCGCAAAGATTCACCGGAAAAGAGAGAACAGTCAGTATCTCCGGGGAGGCTTATTTTAAAGTAGTGGCCGATAAAAAGCATCGTTTCAATGTCTTAATGCCTGATGATATATTGGTTAGTGCTTATGGCACGGAATTCAATATACATGCCTATAATGATGAACCTGGGTATCACGTAACGTTGGCTCGGGGAAATATAGAAGTGGAAGCAGCCCGTTTGATGAAAAAAGAAACGTTGGCGGTAGGGCAGAAGGCTGTTTTAATGCCGGAAACGGGAGAAATGAATATTGTACAAACCGATACTTATGTGGATACAGCCTGGAGAGAAGGGAAAATGGTATTCCGACGGGAAAAACTCGAAACTATCACACAAAAATTGTCCCGTAAGTTTGGCGTAGTTATCCGGTTGGAGGGCGATACCTTGAAAGATTATGAATATACCGCCACTTTTACCGATGAAACGCTGGAAGATATCCTGGATCTCTTAAAAAGATCGGCTCCGATCACCTATACCATATCCCGGCAAGAACAACGAGCAAACGATACGTTTACTCATAAAACTGTAATCATAAAAAATAGTAAAAGATAGGATCACCTGTAACGATAAAGGAGGAAGGTTTATGAAAATATAAAATCCGGGATATCCGAGAAAAAGGGAGAACGCTCAATACATTCTCCCCCGATTCGCTTTGTTGGAAAATCTCACCTAACCAACAAGCAAGCTACTAAACTCATCATCATAAATTTAATAACAATGTAAAAATATGATTAATCCATTGAATAAACAAAGGATATGTATCCTTTATGATTTATTAAATAAAATTCCACTGGCCATGAGGATGACACTTTTATTATTGTGTCTGTTTGCCTTTCAGTTGCATTCAGAGTTGACCTATTCTCAACAGACAAAGATTTCGTTGAATATGAGAAATAGTTCTATCGAAAAGATCTTACAGACTATAGAAGAAAAATCAGAATTCTATTTTCTGTATAACAGTAAATTAATAGACGTAGATCGGAAAACCGATATACGGGTGAAGGAAGAATCTATAGCTTCCATATTGAACCGGTTGTTTAATAAGGAAGATGTGGAATATGAGGTGCAAGGTACCCAAATTATTCTGCATCCCAAAGAAATGAACCGGGTCGCTCCCGAGTTGGTAGAGAACGTTGATCAACAACAAAAGAGACGAGTAAGCGGAATTGTGCAAGATGAACATGGTGAACCTATTATCGGGGCTAATGTGATGGAGAAAGAAACTTCCAATGGAACAATTACCGATATCAACGGATCATTTACACTGCAAATAGAGGAAAATGCTATCTTACAGGTTTCGTATATAGGTTATGAATCTGTGGAAATTCGTGTTGATAATCGTTCTACTGTGAATATTCAACTGAAGGAAGATCTTCAAGAGCTTGATCAGCTAGTAGTTGTTGGATACGGTGTACAAAAAAAGGCAAATGTTGTTGGCTCGATTTCACAGATTTCTTCCGAACAGTTAGAAAATAGGCCAGTTACTGCTTTGTCAAATGCGTTGGCAGGTCAGATGCCTGGAGTGACGCTTATTCAGCGGTCGGGAAAACCGGGAGCGAGTCCGGGTGAATTAAGAGTGAGAGGTGTCGGTTCTTTTGGGGCATCTCCTGATGCCTTGATACTGATTGATGGTATTCCCGGTAATATTAACGATGTAAGCCCTGAGGAGGTTGCATCGATCAGTGTATTGAAAGATGCTGCATCTGCAGCTATTTATGGTGCAAGAGCAGCCAATGGAGTTATTCTTGTGGTAACCAAAAGTGGAAGCGAAGGACGGATTAAGGTAGGGTATAATGGATACGGTGGCTTTGTCCGTGCGGCTACACTCCCGGAATACTTGCTTTCATGGGAATATGCCTTGGCCTATAATGAAGCGTCGGGAACCGAAATATATACACCGGAAATGATTCAAAAGTATAAGAATGGGAGTGATCCGGATAATTATCCTAATTCAAATTGGGTTAAAGATCTTTTGGGAGGCCGTGGATTCCAAACAGGACATGACCTGACATTGACGGGCGGAACAAATATGAATAATTATTATTTAGCCCTAGGCTATCTAAGTCAGGATGGAATTATTGAGAAAAATAATTATTCAAGATATAACGTACGTGCTAATATGACAAGCACATTGACTAATAAACTTAAACTGACTACCCGGATAGCAGGAGTTGTATCGGAAATAAAAGAACCGGCTGTGCCCGGAGGAAAGGCTACAACAGGGATGGATGCGATTTTCAGCAATGCTTTCCGTTTTCCCTCAATTTATGCGGGGAAATTGTCCAATGGCGATTATGGTATAGGACCGGAAGGCAACGGAACATCTGCTGCTTGGCTGGAAAGTGCTTCATTTTACGAGGAGCCTATGTGGAGGGCGAACTTTAATGCCAATTTAGATTATAACCCCATTAAAGATCTCACACTCTCGGCAATAGCCGGGTATAACTTTTCACAAAAAGAAACGAAATTATTTAGATCGACGTTTCGGCTCGACGATAATATGACAATGGCACCGTCATCTTTGGAGCAGGAGGGAGTAAGATTGGTTTACAAAACATTTCAGGCAACGGCTAATTACTCCAAAGAGTTTGTAGGCCATACAATAGGAGCCTTAGCCGGTTACTCTTTCGAACAGCAGGAACAAAGAACAATGAAAGGGATGAGAGATAAATTTCCAGGGAATGATTTGCCCTATTTGGATGCCGGTTCTCCCGATAACCAACAAACAAGTGGAGGCGGATATAATTGGACTATCCTTTCGGTCTTTGGCCGATTTAAATATGATTACTTAAACCGTTATTTATTGGAAGCTACCGTGAGACGTGATGGTTCCTCCCGTTTTCCGCCTACTAAGAAATATGGAACTTTTCCATCCTTTGCCGCTGGATGGCGTATCTCGGAAGAGCAATTCATGCAAAGTACCTCATCGTGGCTAACCAATTTGAAGGTGAAAGGTTCATGGGGAATTTTGGGTAACCAGAATATAGGAAATTATCCATGGCAATCGATGTATAATTTAGGGCAGAATTATGCCATAGGAGGGGTTTTTAACCAAGGATCAGCAATGGCTACTTATTCCGATCCGACAATACATTGGGAAAGTACCCGGACTACAGATGCTGGTGTGGAGATTCTTTTATGGAAGGGATTGCTCTCTCTTGATGCCTCTTATTTCTATAGGCATACCACCAATATTTTGTACAAACCCACTTCGAGTGTTTCATCGGTTCTTGGGATGAATCTTTCCGAAATGAATACAGGATCATTGAAAAATACCGGATGGGAGTTTGATATTTCACACCGAAAGTTATTGGGTGATTTTGAGTATAATATAAGTGGAAATTTCACTATTATACGCAATAAAGTGATGGACCTTGGCGTAGGAAACGTACAACAACCCAATGGACTTATTGGTAATGGGAGTGATCTTTTTATCGGATATCCGATGCAATCCTATTATGGTTATAAAACAGATGGTGTATTCCTCGATCAGAACGATATTGATGCATGGTATGAGAAGAATGACCAATCTAGCCTAATGCCGAAGAACAGCGCCCGTCCGGGAGACGTAAGATATGTGGATATTGACGGTGATGGCAAAGTAACTGCAGCTATGGACCGTGTAATCTTGGGAAGCCAGATTCCTACATATACTTTTGCTTTCAATATAGGAGCTAAGTACAAAAGGTTCGACACAAGTCTTTTCTTTCAAGGAGTTGCGGGAGTGAAAGGACGACTGACAAACTATGCTGGCTTTGCCTTCTATAATCTGGGATCAATACAGAGATGGATGTGGGAAGATCGTTTCGATTCTGAAAATCCCAAGCGGTATCCGGCCTATCCCAGACTCCAGATTTTAGGTAATTCAGAAGGAAATAACGGGTATCTTTCTGATTTATGGGCGCAGAATGCAAGCTATCTGCGACTAAAAAATATACAGGTGGGATATACCCTACCCACAAAACTCTTAAATATGTGGCATATAAATAATTTAAGAATGTATATCAGTGTGGAGGATCCGGCGACATGGACGAAATACCCGAAAGGTTGGGATCCGGAAGCGAATACAGGTGGTGATCATTATCCCAGGTTGGCAACGTATACTATTGGTGTAAACTTAAAATTTTGATGAAAATGAAAAAAATATATAATTTCACGCTTATCCTGATAATGAGTTATTGTTTCAGCTCTTGTGTAGGTGAATTAGAGGTCTCTCCGTTGACTAGTCTAGACCAAGATGTAGTATGGAGCAACGAGGCGAATGCAATGACAGTGCTAATGGGTTGTTATAAGGGTAATATACCTTATAACAATACTGGATTTGAATCCGATTGGTTATCCTATAGCGGATTAATGTTTTTAGAGTTTGCTTCAGATAATGCATTTGACCGGCGTGCGACAACTACAGGAAACTCTTCTCTGCATAAATTGTCAGATGGGACACTGAATGCGTCCAATGGTAGTATTAACAACTATTGGAGAAATGCCTATCTTAAGATTGCGAGATGTAACAGATTTATTGAAAATGTGGATAAAGTTCCAACGCAGCAGCCGGTTATTGATAGGATGAAATCAGAGGCACGGTTTTTAAGGGCAGTCCAGTATTTTTATCTTTCACAGTATTTTGGAGATGTACCCTTGGTAACGAATACGCTTACTCCGGAAGAGGCAAATCTGGTTGAGAAAAATACAAAAGCGCAAATCATCCTTTTTGTTGAAAAAGAATTGAACGAGATATCAGAGATTCTTCCCAGATATAAGGATTTGAAAGCTAGTGAACTAGGAAGGTCAACGGCTCAGGTTTCTTTGGCATTTCTTGGGAGACTTTATTTGGCGGATAAACAGTTTACTAAAGCTGCTCAAGCCTACAAAAAGATTATTGATTGGGGTGATAATCAGATTGATCCTGATTATCAAAGTATTTTCCTTCCTGCCAATAAGCATAGTAATGAAAATATCTTTTCGACGCAGTACCTGGAAAGTTTGGCCGGGAACGGATTGACTCAACACGCATTACCTGCCATATCTAAGGGTTGGCATCTCATATGTCCGTTGGGATCACTTTTTGAGGCCTATGATTATGTGGACGGTACTCCCTTCTCCTATGAAAATAGTCTTTATGATCCGACAGATTTAAGTAAGAACAGAGACCCCCGTTTGCGTTATACTCTTTTGGTCAATAATGCTGATTTCGCAGGCAATAAATACATCTGTCATCCGGATTCTTCACGTTCTTTAGATCAGTTGGGGGCTGGAAAACAAACTACCTATACAGGATTCGGGCTGAGGAAGTATTTTGATGAAGGCTATAGTGGTAATTTGCTTCAATATGGTGCAAATACGGTTGTTGTCCGTTATGCGGAAGTCTTATTAGGCTATCTTGAAGCAGAATTAGAGGCCGGAACAGTCATAACAAGGCAACTCCTTGATCAAACGATCAATCTTGTCAGAGGCCGGGCAACGGTCAATATGCCTCCGGTAATAGAAACAGACAGGGACAAACTACGCCCTATTTTGCGTAATGAACGGAGAGTGGAACTCGCGTTGGAAGGACATCGTTATTGGGATTTGTTACGTTGGGGAATTGCACATGAGGTGTTGAATGGTGATTTTTATGGGGCACCTTTTCCTGGTGCCAAGAATATGCGGAAGAAGGGTGGTCAGGCAGATCCAAACGATAGATGGTTTGTGATTACGAGAAATTTCAGGAATCCGCAGGATTACCAATGGCCAATACCGCAAAGCGAGCAGGATATCAATCCGAATCTGAGGTAAATAAGGCAAAATGCAGGGTTATATCCTGTCACAGGGATATGACCTTGCGTCTTTAAGAATTTATTTATATAAAAGCGATGAACACTAAAATAATATCAGTGATAGGAGTATGTGCCTTGTATGGGTCAAAAATGCTTGCGCAACAACCTATTATGCAGGTAAATCACAATGATAGTCCTGTTGTAATGAAGGAGATTGAGAAGGTCTATGGAAAATCTCCCGCGATCGAATCTCTGGTACCCCATCAGCCTAACATTCTTTTAATCACCAGTGATCAGCAATTCTGGATGGGAATGGGCTATAATGATCCAACCCTCAAGACTTCCAACCTAGACCGGCTGGCAGAGATGGGTACAACTTATAACAGGGCATATACCTGTAACCCGGTAAGTACTCCCACCCGTAGTTCCATCATAACAGGCCTGTACCCCAGCCAGCACGGTGCTTATGCACTCGGCACGAAATTGCCGGAAAATGTACCTTGTATTGGTGATTACCTCTCGCAGGTGGGTTACACGTCTACCCTTGTCGGTAAGGCACACTTTCAGCCCCTGGCCGGGAATGCGATTTATCCGTCCCTTGAGGCATACCCCATACTTCAGGACTTGGATTTTTGGAAGGAATATAACGGTCCTTTCTATGGATTTGACCATGTGGAGTTGGCGCGCGATCATGGGGATGAGTCCCATGTAGGTCAGCACTACGCATTGTGGATGATTGATAAGTTAAAAAAAGAAGGACGCGATCCGGAAGAATGGAAACAATGGTTTATCAGGGCAGGTGTGGTCGGTTATGCGAATGTGAGTGCAGAGATGCAAAAAATAATGGATAAAAACGGAGCGCAGGGAACCCCACAACGAGGTGTCTGGAATATACCGGAAGAATATCATCTGAATGCCTGGATCGCAGAAAGGACGAATGCGAACATAAACGAAATGCTAAAAGAAGGAAAACCTTTCTTTATATGGGCCAGTTTTTTTGATCCGCACCCTCCCTATCTGGTACCTGAACCTTGGGCTTCCATGTATGATCCTGCAGAAATAAAATTACCGGAGGTCGATCCTGATGATCTGGAAGATATGCCTTACCATTACCGGATGACCCAGACAGGAAAAGCTGGATGGGGCGCAGAGTTCGATGAGGACGGTTTTAGTATCCATGGGCTACATAACCAAAAAACAACAAAAGAACAACTGGCTGCAAACAAGGCAATATATTATGGGATGATATCTATGATGGATAAATATATAGGTCAAATACTCGATAACCTCGAAAGAGCAGGCCAACTGGAAAATACGGTTGTTATATTTACCACTGACCATGGACACCATATAGGGACGCATAACCTGACAGCCAAAGGGGGATTTGCCTTTGAGGAAGATTTGCGTATTCCATTTATTGTATCATGGAAAGATCATTATCCGCAAAAGCACCAATCGGATGCCCTGATTTCTTTGGTAGATCTCGTCCCCTCTTTCCTGAAATTGGCGGGTCGCGAGATTCCGATGACAGTGGCGGGAATAGATGTCACACCGATCTGGGCAGGCGAAAAAGACAAGATTCGAGATTGGGTGTTTGCAGAGAATCGTTTTCAGAGGACGAAATTCTATCAGAAGACATATATCGAAGAACGGTATAAAATTACTTGGTATATGCAATCAGACGAAGGGGAATTATTCGACCTCAAAAATGATCCTGATGAATTTCATAATTTATGGGATGATCCTATGTTCCAGACGTTGAAGATGGAAATGATGCATAAAGCGTTGAAAGCTGAAATGCAAAAGGAACCATGTTGGATGCCACGTGTCGCACCGGCTTAGATGTAAAAAGAGGACAACATGTTTTTGCCATTTGACAAGTTGTCAATGGCGTATAAATTTTATAATGGATAAAAATTAAGAAATATGAACAATATCTGGAGAAATCAAAAGAAGCAGTGGAGTGCTTTATCTTTTTGTTCAATGGCGTTTTTTTCTTCCTGTGGACAGCCGGAACAGAATAAGCCGAACATCATATTTATTCTTGCTGATGATATGGGATACGCAGATGCCGGTTGTTATGGACAGAAACTGATTGAAACTCCCAATATCAATAAACTGGCCTCTCAGGGGAAATTGTTTACCAATGCCTATTCTGCATCTCCTGTGAGTGCCTCTTCCCGTTGTGGTTTATTAACTGGATTGCACATGGGACATGCCTATATTAGGGGTAATGATCCCTGGACAGAGAGAGGAGATGTGTGGGATTATCATAAAACATCTAATGACCCATCGTTGGAGGGACAACGACCAATTCCTGCTCATTCGGTCACTATACCCAAATTGTTGAAAACGCAAGGTTATGCTACCGGCTGTTTCGGAAAATGGGGGCTTGGCGCACCTTTTACTGAAGGTGTCCCGGAGAAACAGGGGTTCGATCTCTTTTACGGATATAACTGTCAACGGCAGGCACATACCTATTTTCCTAATCATCTCTGGAGAAATGGTGAACGGGTAAATCTGAGAAATGAGGTGATTCCACCCACCACCAGGCTTCCTGAGGGTGCAGATAAATATGACGAGAAGAGTTATGAAATTTTTTGGCAAAACGATTACTCAGCCGAGTTGATACAGAACGAAAGCCTTCGCTTTATCGAGGATAACGCTACTACTCCTTTCTTTATGTTTTATGCCACCACGCTGCCCCATACCTCTTTGCAGGCTCCTAAGAGATTGGTGGACAAATATGTGGAAAAATTAGGAGATGAAGAACCTTCTTTGGGTGGTTCAGCTTATCCTTGTCGTTACCCCAAAGCCACTTATGCGGCAATGGTCACCTATCTGGATGAGCAGATTGGAGAGATCATTGATAAATTGAAGGAGTTAGGGATATATGAGAATACATTGATCATTTTCAGTAGTGATAACGGTCCTTCTGGAGATCCGACTTACTATCAAAGTGTAAAGCCTTTCCAGTCTGTTCCAAACCGTGTAAAAGGATCTTTATATGAAGGGGGTATTCGTTCTCCGTTTATAGCTGTATGGGAAAATAAGATTGAAGCGGGAACGATAAGTGATTTACCCATTGTATTATATGATCTTCTACCTACATTTTGTGAAATAGGAGGAGGGGAGATTCCTTCACATACCGATGGTATTAGTTTTTTACCTGAGTTATTGGGGAAGAAGAATCAGGAATGTCATGAATATCTTTATTGGGAGCATGCGCAGGGAGGAGGACAACAAGCTGTCCGTTTTGGGCACTGGAAAGGTCTGCGGGGTAATATAAACAGTAAAGGCAATACGCAAATAAAGCTTTTTAACTTACTGGATGATGCGGAGGAAATAAATGATCTTTCCGGGCATTATCCCGAGATTGTTGATAAAATGGAGCAGTATATGTCGAATGCGCGCTCAAAACCTGAAGTAGACTATTTTTATTTAAAGCCGTTTGATAATTAGTATTTTGTAATCAATAAAAGTACATAAGAAATGAAAAAGATAATAGTATTTTTAGCATTATGTCTGACTCTTGTCTTTGGAGTAAATGCACAGACTCCGAACAAATTCCCGGCCTGGTCAGAGGGCGAAATGGAAATTCACCATATCAATACGGGAAAAGGTGAATCTGTTTTTTGTATCTTGCCTGACGGGACGACACTTCTCATCGATGCCGGGGATATAGGACATAGTAAAGACCCACGCAATACGACTACCATTCCGGATGACTCCCGGGAGGCAGGGGAATGGATCGCCCGCTATATATTGAATTGTATGAAAGATAAGAGTGAGAAAGTGCTGGACTATGTACTCCTCACACACTTTCATTCGGATCACATGGGCGTTTATTCGGAAGCATATCCCAAAACGAAATCAGGAGGAGATTATAGAATTAACGGACTTACCGAGGTTGCAGAGTTTATACCGTTCCGTAAAATGATCGACCGTGATTATCCGGAATACAATTATCTTGTAGAACAGAATTCTCCTTTATTCAGGAATTATAAACGTTTTGTAGACTGGCATGTCGGGAAGGGTGATATGATGGCAGAACGTTTTGTCCCGGGCAGTAATAAGCAGTTTGTACTATTGAATGATCCGGAAAAATACAAGGATCTGTTCGAAATACGGAATATTGTTGCAAACGGGGAGGTATGGACGGGTGTCGGTTCTGAGACCCGGCATCACATCCCCGATTTGAAGGATTTGAAATCAATAGGATCGATTAATGAAAATAACCTCAGTGCCGGTATCCGGATCAGTTATGGGGCGTTTGACTATTTCAATGGGGGAGATATTACCGGATCCGTCCATTATAACTCTCCCTTGTGGACTGATATGGAAACTCCCGTCGCGAAAGCGTTGGGCCCTGTTGAAGTGTGTGAAGTGAACCATCATGCATTCAGGGATGCGATGAATGAGTTTTTTATAGCTGCGACCCGCCCCCAGGTCTTTGTGATGCAGGTCTGGAATGTGTCTCATTTTGGATTGGACGTGCTGGCCAGAATGCAGTCGCAAAACCTATATCCGGGAGAAAGGGATATATTTGCCACTAACACACCACAACGAAGCAAGGACTATGTTGACCAGGCAAAGAATATGAAACGCCTCAAAGGGGAACAAGGGCATGTTGTGGTTAAAGTCCAGCCCGGAGGAAAATCTTATTATGTTTATATGTTGAATGATATGAATGAGAATTTTGAGGTCAAGTCTGTACATGGCCCGTATATTTGCAGGTGAGAAGGGATTATATTGTCAGTTTGATAGAATAATAATGCGAATCAGTATAAAAAATAAACGCTATGATGCATAGAATCTTTTCATCTTTAGTTTGTTGTTTTATTTTTATCTCCTTGGTGAATGCTCAAAAACAATTTGGGTTGAAATCACCGGATGCCAAAATAGAGATACAATT
>Ga0265293_10012156_pt1 | contig 11501 bp, 19 predicted proteins | sample Munlanlewell138R_FD_192505 | JGI IMG/M metagenome (GOLD analysis project Ga0265293, IMG submission 192505) | Leachate microbial communities from a municipal landfill in Southern Ontario, Canada - Leachate well 138R | ecosystem: Engineered > Solid waste > Landfill > Unclassified | place: Canada... | reverse complement strand
ATAGGGTCAAAGAAGAAGCATATCCGCTTGTTGAGTGGGGTATTACAGAAAAGCAAGCGCTGAAATATTGCTATAACATGGGATATGACTTCGGCGGGCTATATAACTTGTTTGACCGTGTAAGCTGTTGGTGTTGCCCTATGCAAGGGTTAAAGGAATTATATAATTTATATTCCTATTTCCCTGAAAAGTTTGCAAAGCTAAAAGAGTGGGAAAGCAAGGCTTATAACAACTTTCGCCCGGACTATACGCTTGACGAATTGGAAGCGAGATTCAAAAATCGTGATTGGTGGAAAAACAATCAAGTTAAATTTGACTTAGGGGCGATAGTATGACCGATAAAACAATACTGATGATAACGATAGCGACAGCGATTATAGCATTGATATTTTTAAATTGGGGTGAGGGGAAATCTTAGAATTAAACAATTTTTATAACATGGATTGTATGGAGGGCACGAAAGCTGAAATTGCGCTTGCAAAGCAGATGGGGATTGAGGTGGTGTATGGGTGAAGAAAATATTAATATTTACCTGTACTATCCTTGTCATACTCTTGATGATGATATATGCAGACCCACAACGAAGAAACGAACGATTACAGGAAGAAACACCACAGACCTATGAAAGTATATCCCCTAAAACCGAAACACCATCGCAACGCAAATATTTAGGGCAATACACCATATACGCATATTGCCCTTGTGTAAAATGTTGCGGCAAGACTAACGGTGTTACAGCAAGTGGCACAATAGCGACAGAGGGCAGAACGATAGCAAGTACATTGCCCTTTGGCACTAAATTATACATAGACGGCATAGGCGAGCGGATAGTTGAGGACAGGGGCGGCGATATTAAAGGCAAAACTATTGACTTGTTTATGTCAGACCATAATTCAGCCTTACAATTTGGGGTTAGAAAAGTTGATGTTTATGAGGTGATGGAGTGAAACGAATTTTAATAGGCGGTTCCCCTTGTACGCACTGGAGCATAGCGCAGAAAAACAACAGGGAAACGGAGCCGCAGGGCGAAGGCTGGGAACTATTTAAAAATTACTTGATAGCAAAGGAAAAGTTTAAGCCGGACTTCTTTCTTTATGAAAATAACAAATCGGCAGCACAGCCGATAAAAGACCAAATTTCAAGGGAATTAGAAGTACCGTTACAATACATAAATTCGGCTTTGGTATCAGCGCAAAACAGACAGAGGTTTTATGCTCATAATATACCCAGTGTACCACAGCCGGAAGACAGAGGGATATTGTTAAAGGATATTTTAGAGAGTGGAGTTGTAGATAGAGAAAAATCGTACTACTTGAAACATCAAGCCGGGAATGCACGTGATTACTTTAAAAAACATCATACGCAAATTGCGTTTGAACCGCCAAATGCTTTTCGTACAGGAACGTTCGGAGCAACCATGATTTCCGAACCAGTTCGTGTAGGTGATTTGCCAAATGCAAAAGGCTTGATAAGCGGTAGTCAAGCTACAAGGATTTACAGCATTGACGGTAAAAACGTTAATCTCGTTGCTAATGGGGGCGGTCAAGGTGCAAAAACAGGATTGTATGCTGTACCTTATGAAAACGTAGGAGAAAGCGAAACTGTTCAAAAGGCTATTCCAAAACTTGTTGACAAGCTTGGATATGTACCCGAAAAGTTCAATGCCTATAATGTATCAGAAATAAACGATAAATCGCCAACACTTTCTACGGGCAGTATGGTTACGAGCAGTTGTGCTACTACGATTTTTGAGAAGACGGACAAGCCTGTATACGAAGTCCGAAACGGGCTTATAACAATAAAGGGCAAACAATATCCTATAAAACTACCTGATGGGTATTACATAATCAGAAAACTCACAGTCACAGAATGTTGCAGACTTCAAACTATGCCTGATGATTATTGCAGGGCAGTATCGGCAACACAAGGCTATAAGGGATTGGGTAACGGTTGGACAGCCGAAGTTATAATCCATATCCTAAAGCACATGAACATACCGCTTGACGAAGAAATAGAAATCTTATCCATGTATGACGGTATTGGAACAGGAAGATATTGCTTTGACAAGATGGGTTATAAAAACATCAAGTATTATGCTTACGAGATTGACAAATATCCCATACAAGTGGCAATGAGCAACTATGACGATATTATTCAATGTGGTGATGCATTTGATGTTAGAAGTGAAAATTGGAGTTTTGAGAGGTGAAGTGATGAATGTATTTGATTTTATAACCTTGCAAGAATGTGAGGCAATAGTCAACTCCGTTGCAACACAAGGCGATTTTGAACTGGAGGCAACCCACAACAAGAAATATAGCTTTAGATTGCGCAACGGCAAGGCAGGAATAGACTTTGCAGACGGAACAAAACAGGGCGAATACATAGTACATGGTGGCTTTAGTAAATTATATGGCGACTATGCAGGAATTGGTTTTCCGCTAACGGGTGATGATTTGGAAATATTTGAAACCGCAGAAACATTACTAAAGTGGGTTGACGATTTGATAAAAAGCAGGAATATTGAAGGTTACGAAACCTTAGAAAACACAGTAGAACAATTAACGTTGTTTTGAAAGGAGTGTTAGTAAGTTGGAAAGATTAACTAAAAAAGATGTTTTTATCGGAAACTACATAAATGAAGAAGTTTATACAATCGGTACTGATGACGAGAGTGTGGATACTGCATATACAGGTAAGGCAATAGACCGCCTTACCGACCTTGAAGACAAAATAGAACGTGGGGAGTTGGTGGAGGTTGTGAGGTGCTTTCGTTGCAAAAATAGAGAAATTTCGGATTGTGCTGATGGAATAGTATATTGCATTAAACACAAAACATATTTTTGGGATGATTTTGGTTGTGAGCGTGGCGAAAGGAGCGGTGAAAATGTATAACGATTTTATAAGTTATGACCTTGAACGAAAGAGACGTGCGTACCAGTCGCAAGAAAAAGAAATATGTAAGGATTGCGAAGATAGAGCAGGATTGCCATGTTTGTTTGTGTTCGATTGCGATAAATTAAAACAAGCCAAACAGGCTTTGAAAGGCGAAGTGCAGTGGAGCAAACAAGGCAAATGTTCTGTCACCCCAGAACAGTTTGAAGCAATCTACAATGACGATGCAGAAGAGAAAGGCGGTGCGGAATGAAAATGCCTGACTATATAGAAAAAGCACTTAGGCGCAGAGAAAGGGCGGCACACACCCTAATGCGGAACGACTTTATCGTTAGTGAGTTTATCACAAAAAATAACATTGACTGCGAATATACTTATTTACACTGTGAAACAATAGTCAACCCCAGTTTAGCTAATACTGCAACAATTGAAGCCATTATACAAAAGGGGCGTGAAACAGAATGACGGATATTAAAACATTGCAATCTGCGTATTTAAGAGCAGTAACCGAACGGGATAATGCTATATTTCAGCTGACCCGACTAAAAGCCGAAAGGGATAAGGCGGTGACGGATTTATGTGAATGCATGAAAGAGTATGCCCATACATGCAAGTTTTGCAAATATTTTGACGGAGAGGATATAAATTGTGAAGGTAATTGTAACCCAGATTGGCGAGGATTGGAGGAATCGGAATGATGGAGTGGGTTGAAATTGATAGCGGCTGGGAACTTACAGCATATTACGGCGGTATAACGGTTTTTACGATAGAAAAAGATGTAGATTGTGATTGGGAATTAAAATCACAGTGGCGGGATGAATTTTTAGGTAGTTTAACGGACGATGAAGTCAAAGCAGAAGCACTTGAAATGATGATATCATCATTAGAGGGTGAAAAGGACCATCTGGATGAATTAATTGCAGGCATGAAGGAGTTGGAGGCGCAAGATGAATCAGAATGATATAGAAAAGGCTATTGAAATTTACAAAGATAATATATGGCATATGGAACAAAATCCTGATGCTTTTGAAAGTGATTTACCGAGGTTTAAATTAGTGCTTCAAGCGTTAGAAAAGCAGTTACAATCACAATGGATACCAGTTACAGAGAGGTTGCCTGAAAACCAACAGCGGGTAATTGTGCAACGTAAGAAATGCCCTATGGTAATGGGGTGGCTGATGTTCGGCAAATGGCATACAGATTTCGGGCGAATGTATAGAAATTACGAAGTCACCCACTGGATGCCATTACCTGAACCACCGAAGGAGGATAACAATGAATAAATTATTACCCTGTCCGTTTTGCGACAGCCAAGCAAGCGTTACAACTGTTTTTGACGATAGCCCATGTTATAGGGTGACTTGCAAAAATATTTACAGCTGCGGTGTAACTCAACATTGGTTTGATGATGAAGAACAAGCCATATCAGCATGGAATAAACGTGTGAAGGAGGACGACAATGACTAAAACCGAAGCAGTAAAAGTATTAGACGAAATACTAATCGGCAACATACACGATACAGCGGCGCAAAGATGAAGAATCAGATTGAGCATTTGATTATTTTATGCAGTAAGCGACACAAGGGGAAGGTAACAAAACCTGTAACAGCTAAATTTACTTGGTACGAAGAAAATCGGCGAAGGGATAAAGATAATATTGCATTTGCTAAAAAGTTTATTTTTGACGGACTGGTAAAGGCAGGGGTACTAAAGGGTGACGGTTGGGATTATGTTGCGGGGTTTTCAGACGATTTTAAAGTTGACAAGCACAAGCCGAGGGTGGAAATAGAGATAAGAGAGGTGGAATAATGACGGAACAAGCATATAAATTATGGCAGCAGGGAATGCCACAGTGGGAAATAGCGGATAAACTCAAACTTAGGCGAGCCGATGTAACGGATATAATAAAAGCAAGCCCAAAGATTAGGCTTTGCCCCGTTTGCGGTAACGAGTTTGAATATGACGCTATCAATAAAAAATACTGCTCTTTGATGTGCAAAGAGAAAAATAGGAAAGAACAGGCGAAGGCAGATGTGAGAGAGAGGGGGGAAAAAAGAAGCGAAATGACAAGCCATGTAAAAAAGGATTGCTTTGCATTTGACGGCGCTTGCAAGGCGTTAGACAAGCTTTACTGTGCTTGGGAGGTATGCCGATTTTATAAAACGAAAAAACAATATGAAAGAGAAAAGAGGGGTTAATTCCCCTCCTTTTTTTGTTTGCAGTCAATCATCACAAAAAAATATGCACAAACGAACAGTTTGTTATTGTGCACACTTCACAAGGTTTGAAAAGCCTGCAAGTGGCGAAATGTATCAATTTTAGGTAAATGCAACAAAAATACTTTATAAATTTAATTGACTTTTAGTGACTGTGCATGATAAAATAGTATTGGATGAATTTAGCCTTTTTTAGAACTGATTAAAATTGGCTATACGGGAAAAGTATATCACGCTAATAATGCCGGTGGGGTGGGTCGGCGGTGATACAAAAAGGGGTGAGCGTTTGGGCTGGGTAAAGGAAGCCGAAAGATTAAAGTTTGACGAAGGTAAGAGTTGGCGTGATACAGCTATGGCTGTCAGCAAATACTTTCCCGAACTTAGCCGGGAGCAAGTCTTTAACAAAGTCAGAGATTCCCTTAGACGCTCAAAACGATACACAGGGCGAAAGAAAATGCACAAAAGCACCTTTACTATGAAAGGCGATACATTTACATACGAGGACACACAGGAACTTATAGGCAACAGGGAGATAACGCCAGAGGTAATCATGGAAGCCCATAATCTAAAGTCTGACGAGTGGGAAGTAATATCTTTTACAAGCAACGTCTGGCAGCAACAGACCGCAAACGGCGGCAAAATAGACTTATGCCAAACAAAACTAACGGTTAAACCTTTAATTAAAACAGGGATAACCTTTGATGATATAGATAATTATTTCAATCAACAAGATTATAAATTTATCAGACCACTAAAACCTTTTGAATATAGCGACAGCAAAGAGATATTAGAGATTGATTTAGTAGATTTACATATTGGACTATTGTCTTGGCGCAAAGAAACAGGACAGGACTTTGACCTTGACATTGTAGAAAACAACTTTTATGAATGCCTTGCAGATATTATAAGACGGTGCAAGACGAACTGTTAAAACTTAAAACGCCGATAGAGTATGTATACATCAGCGGTAACCACGATAGGAACACAGGCTACTTTTTAGCACATACAACACAGGCGGCGTACAAGCGAGAGCCTAACATAACATTTGATATCGAGCCTAACCCATGCAAGGCTAAGCTATACGGTAGGACATTAGTGGGATACACACACGGGGATATGCCAAAAAAGAACATGGCAACATGGCTGCTTAAAGACTTCCGCAGGGAATATGGGCAATCAGACTACGCAGAGATACACAGCGGACATTTTCACAACGAAACAATCAGAGAGGTAAACGGAATCAAAGTTATCACGTTGCCGAAACTATGCGAAGCAAGCTACTGGGAACATCAGCAGGGTTACAGGTCAGACAAAGCGATGATTTGTTATGTGTGGCACGTGGACTATGGCAAAAGGGAAACATGGATAAATCAATTTTAAAAAAACAAGTCAGAACTCCCACTGGCTTTAGACGACAGGTAGTTCACTTACCGCTGACCAATATGTGGTTAATAAATGGTTGGGGTGAAGGTATGAAGCTAAGCAAAAAGGAAACAAAAGCTTTCTATGATTCAAGCGAATGGCGAAAACTCCGAAAAGAAGTATTAAAAGACTATAAGCATGAATGCCAAGAGTGCAAAAAGCGGGGGCGATACACAAAGGCAACGCACGTTCATCACATGAAACATTTAGACAAGTATCCAGAGTTAGGCTTGGAGCGAGCATATACAGAGAATGGAATGGAAAAGGTAAACTTGTTACCACTATGCGCAGACTGCCACACAAGAGTGTATCACCCCGAACATTTGAAAAGAAATCGGAGGCGGTCGAAGATAACGGAGCGGTGGGATTGACCCCCCGGTCGAAAAAAACGGAAAAGCGATTGAAAGCGTGTAATTCCGGGGTATCCAGTACAAAAGAGATTTCTCGCGCACAGGAAGGATTTTAGAAAGGGGAAAAAGAAAATGAAAGCTACCGATGTAAGAAAAACATTATTAGAACAATTGAAAATAAAAGGCGCAAAAGTCAACCATTTTATAGACTTAGTAAATGACTACATATCCTTTTGGGAAACTAAAAACGCTTTAACGGAAGATATAAAGAAGCGGGGCGTGATGTATGTTGATGTTTCTTCCGTCGGTGTGAAAATGCAAAAAAACAACCCGAGCGTCAAAGAGTTGGTTATGGTAAATAAGCAAATGTTATCCATCTTAAAGGAGTTAGGTATAAATACCGATGACGTAGGCAGGGAGGACGATGACGAATTATAAATACCACAAGTACATTGACGAATACCTTGCGGACATCAGAGAGGGCAGAGTTGAAGCTTGCGAAGAGTTAAAACAGTTGCCGGACTTGGTAGAGGACAGGCTTAAAGGGGCTTTTATAGACGCCGACAAAATAGAAAAAGCCGTCGAATTAATGGAAAGGTATTTTAATATAAAACTGTTTCCTTGGGAATTGTTTGTTGTGGCGTGTGTGCATTGTTTTGACTTAAAGACCGACACAGTGATATTTAGAACGATATTTATCGTCGTTGGGCGGGGGAACGGTAAAAACCAGTTTATGTCGGCGCTTATGTGGTATTTAACAACGCCGTATCATGGCGTGAAAGGGTACAACATTGACATCGTGGCAAACAGCGAAGAACAGGCTAAAACCTCCTACGAGGATATATATGACGTCTTAGAGGAACATGACGAGAAGTTGAAAAGACAGTTTATTAGAAACAAGCAGGAAATTTGGAACACAAGGACAAAGTCCTATATTAAATATAACACATCTAATGCAAAGACTAAAGACGGCAAACGCACAGGGGCGTTGGTGTTTGACGAATATCACGAATACGAAAACAGCCGACTAATTACAACATTCACTTCTGGCTTTGGCAAGAAAAAACACGCAAGAATATTTATAATTACCACTAACGGCTACGTAAGGGAAGGTGTTTTAGACAAAGAGATAACAAAGGCGAAATCAGTACTTAACGGCGAAAACAAAGAACTGAAAATGTTGCCGATGATATATAAATTTGACAAAGAAGAGGAATACGAGAACCCCGAAATGTGGGAAAAGCCGAACCCATCGCTGCCGTACCTGCCGAATTTACAAACGGAAATGCAGGAACATTTTATAGAGACGAAGTATGACATAACACAAAAAATAGAGTTTTTAACTAAGCGGGGCAACCTTCCGAAAACTGATACAGAAATTGCGATAACGGATTACGACAACATAAAAGCGACAAATAAGGAAATTCCAGACCTTAAAGGGTGGGCTTGCACAGTCGGGATAGACTATGCGATGCGGCGTGACTGGGCGGCAGTGAATTTACACTTTAAAGACGGTGATAAACGATATGACATAAATAAAGCTTGGTACTGCAGCCGCTCTCCCGAACTTGACAGAATAAAAGCGCCAATTGATGAATGGGTGCAAGAAGGGAAATTAACAAAAGTTGATGATGATGAAATATCCCCTAATTTGTTAGCGGAATACATAGCAGAGCAAGCGGCGAAGTACACGATTAAAGGCGTGTGGGTTGATGATTTTAGATTAACACTGATAAGAGAATCCTTGGAAGCGGTAGGTATAACAGATGACATGATTTACAAAGTTAAGCCACGAGATATCATGAAAGTTGTATCAATGATTGATAGGTGCTTTGTTAAAGGCTTTTTTACATGGGGCGACAACCCTGCACTAAGGTGGGCGGCAAGAAACACCAAACTTGAAAACCGCAAAGGCACGACAACAGTTGACACAGGTAACTTTTACTATGCAAAGATAGAAGGAAAGAGCAGAAAGACAGACCCATTTATGGCGCTTGTACACTCTTTTGTGGGCGAAGATATGCTGACAGAGGCTGACACAGAAATATATGACATACCTGTAATTATAGGGGGTTAAAAATGAAATTTTGGGAATGGCTCAAAGGTAAATTTGGTGGTGAAGCAGGAGCGCTTGGCGGTAACTTGTGCTTTGAATATGATGAGATGATAGCTGATTTATGTTTCAGGGAGCTTGCGTTCACTTCGGCGATTAACTTAATTGCAAATGCGGTTAGCAAATGCGAGATAAGGACTTTTCAAGGCAACAAAGAAACAAAAGGACACGAGTATTATCTATGGAATTACAGCCCTAACAAAAATCAGAACTCAACGGCTTTTATACACAAACTTATAGATACACTTTACAGGGAAAACGAATGCTTAATAATAGAGCAAAATCAACAGCTTTTAGTGGTGGATAGTTTTACAAAAACGGAATACGCACTATACAGCGATGTTTTTACAGACGTAAGAATTAAAGACTTCACTTTTGACAAACCGTTTACAGCAGACGAAGTTTTGTACTTTGAACTTGGCGAGAACGATACGGCGAAAGTTTTAACGGCGATGTACGGAAGCTATCAAAGGCTATTATCGCATAGTATGAAATCGCACCTAAAAACTAAAGGCACGAAGGGAATATTAAATTATGAAACCCTACCTGTGGCGGGAACGGAACAAAGAGAAGCTTTTGATGATTTAGTCAACAATAGATTTAAAAAGTTTATGGACAATGGCAGCGCAATACTGCCTTTGGGCAAAGGGCAAACGTACGAAGATGTAAGCCATAAACCTGCTCACAACGAAAACACAAGAGATATAAGAGCGATGATAGACGATATATCAGATTTTACATCAAAAGCCTTTGGCATCCCCCCCGCAATATTACGGGGTGATGTGCAAGATGTATCTAATGCGGTTGATAATTTACTAACGTTTTGCATTGACCCGTTAACAGATTTGTTAGCGGAAGAGATTAACAGAAAACGCTATAAATTCAAAGGTTTTGCTAATGGCGATTATTTGAAGATTGACACCACAACGATTAAACATATAGACATTTTAAGCGTTGCGGTTGCCATAGATAAATTGGTGGCAAGTGGAAGTTACAGCATTAACGGCATACGCAGACTTATTGGGGAAGAAAGGATTGATGAAGATTGGGCTGACAAGCACTACATCACAAAAAATTATATTGAGATTGAAGAATCAGAGAGTTTGGAAGGGGGTGCGTAAGTGAAACGATATTATATGTTGGAGCAGAAAGACAAGGAAGCGGATGTTTATATTTTTGGCACTATAACATCTTGGGAATGGGACGAAAGCGATGTGTCAAGTTATACACTGGCAAAAGAGGTCCAGAGTTTAAAAGACGTTGACACCATCAACGTACACATCAATTCTTACGGTGGCGAAGTTGGCGAAGGGTTGGCGATTTACAACGTTCTAAGAAATCACAGCGCAAAGGTGAGAACTTACAACGATGGCTTTGCCTGCAGCATAGCATCTGTAATTTTTATGGCAGGTGACGAAAGGATAATGAGCAATGCCTCGCTTTTGATGGTGCATAACCCTTGGATGATTACGGGGGGCAATGCAGAGGAGCTAAGAAAAGCGGCAGATGACTTGGACATTGTAGCAATTCCTGCAATTAACGCCTATATGGACAGCGTAAACATCACGCAAGAGGAATTAGAAACACTTCTGCAGGGCGAAACATGGATAACACCTAACGATGCGTTAGAGTGGGGTTTTGCGACAAAGATTGAAGGAAAAGCAGACACACCTGCAGCGATGGCAATGCAATCGGTAATTGATAAAATGGCAATCTTACAAAATGACAAAATGCAAAAACCCGATGACAAAATGCAGAAACAAATTGACGAAATAAAACAAATGATTGAGGGCTTGAAACCAGAAGAGCCCGAATCACCAATAGAAAACAAACCACTAAAAATGATGGCGGCATTATTCCGCTAAGAAGGAGGAAAACATGATTAATTTAGACAGACTACACCAGCAAAGGGCAGACGTAATCGCAAACATGAACACTGCCATGAAAGAGGGTAACGAGGAAGCTTTTGCACAACACTTTACAGAATTCACAAACATCTTGCAAGAGGCGGTATTGGCGGAAGCTAAAGGGCTAATACAATCAAACGATAATACCATACTTGCAGGGCGTGGTGTGCGTGCGCTCACATCTCAGGAGACAAAATATTATGAAAAAGTCATTGAAGCAATGAAGTCCAGCAATCCGCAGCAGGCATTGACGCTGATTGATGAAACTCTCCCGACGACCGTTATTGACGCGGTTTTCGAGGATATCACCGAGGCACATCCCTTACTTGATGCGATTGACTTCCAGAATACCGGCATCCTAACCGAGATTTTGATCTCCGCGCAGGATGGACGACATCTGGCAACGTGGGACAAGTTGTGCGATGATGTCGTTAAGCAGTTGACAGCCGGAACTGACGTAATCAACCTTACACAGAATAAGCTAAGTGCATTTATACCAATTTGCAAGCCGATGCTAGAAATTGGCCCTGTGTGGATTGACAGATATGTTAGAACTATCCTGCTTGAAGCTATCGCAAACGGCCTTGAAAAAGCTATC
>Ga0265293_10012153_pt1 | contig 11502 bp, 13 predicted proteins | sample Munlanlewell138R_FD_192505 | JGI IMG/M metagenome (GOLD analysis project Ga0265293, IMG submission 192505) | Leachate microbial communities from a municipal landfill in Southern Ontario, Canada - Leachate well 138R | ecosystem: Engineered > Solid waste > Landfill > Unclassified | place: Canada... | reverse complement strand
CGGTGAACATCGCCTATGAGAGTGCGACGGCGGACATCGGTGACAAGATCCTCATCGACCACTTCCACGCGAGCGCCTACGGCACCATCACGGTGAACTACTCGCGTGACCTTGAGGCGTACCCGCTGCTCGCCCGCATCGTCAGCAAGATCACCGGCGATGAGTGCATCTACAAGAGTCCCACCGACATGGGGGTCAACCGCTGTGGCTTCGGCATCATCAACGATGAGGTCGTCAGGCGGGCTGCCGAGCAGGAGATCATCCGGCGCTACTACCGCAGCGCCTGTGAGTACGTGCAGGGGATCACCGGCAAGGAGACGGTCGAGCGCAGCCGCGCCATCATGGAGGGGGCAAAGCTCTCCAGTGGAGATCGGACCGTGGTCCGGGCCAGCCAGGATGCGCTTGAGCGGGGCATCGCCCGCGCCAAGGGCATCAACGGCATCGTCTGCGCTGCGGCGATCGAGCTGCCCAGTGGCGAGATCGTCACCGGATGCAACTCGCCGTTGCTCCACGCCTCCAGCGCCCTGATCCTCAATGCGGTGAAGGTGATGGCGGGCATCGACCATGAGATCGACCTGATCCCGCCCGCCATCGTACAGTCGGTGACGGCGATGAAGCGTGATGTGCTCAAAGGCAGGGGGGTGAGCCTCAATCTCGATGAGGTGTTGATCTGTCTGGCGATGAGCTGCGCGATCAGTGAGGATGCCGAGCGTGCCTCGGCGTTTCTCCCCGACCTCAACGGCTGTGAGGTCCACATGACCCATATCCCATCCAGCGGCGATACCTCGGGTTTGCGAAAACTGGTGCTCAACGTGACCAGTGATCCACGGTTTCCCACCGCGAACCTCTACAACCCCGCCTGATCACCCCAGGAGGTGGGCCAGAATCGGTACGATTGTCAGCGTGCCCAAAATTCGTACGGTGTGCAAGAGCACGATCTTCGGGGGGTCGAGGCCGAGATCCTCTCCGATGAGGCCCATTACCTGGATGCCGCCGGGGGCGGCGCAGAAGAGGGCGGTGGGCCAGTCGAACTTGAAGATCCGGGTAAAGAGCCAGGCTCCCAGGTAGGCGGTGACGAAAATTTCGACGACAAGGACCAGGTAGGGGACAAAGAGGACCTTGATCTGCAACAGTGTCGCGACGGTAAGGTTGCTGCCGATGTAGGCGCCAGCCATCGTCTGGGCCACCGACTTCATCGAAGCGGGGGTCCCCCCCTGTGCGGTGAGGATGTTCCAGAGTGCGGTGGTGATGATCGAGCCGAGGATCCCCCCTGCTGGAACCTTGAGTGCATTGAAGGCGAGGCCCCCAACAAACGCGGCGGCAAGCGTCGTGGTGTACTTGACCAGCGTATGGCGGGGCTTTTCCTGGGTGGGTACGTGCGTCCCGGGGCCTTGGAGGCTGGCAATCTTCGATTTGAGCATCCCCTTGATCAAGGGCGGGAAGATGATGACCACCGTCACCAAGCGGAAGAGTTGCAAGAGCGCGACCCGTTCCATATCGGCGCCGAAATCGGTGGCGATGAGGGCGAGGTCGCTCACCCCACCGAGACCGGTGGTGAAGAGCGCGGTCATGTAGTTGAACTCGGTGGCCTCGAACATGAAGACGGAGAAGGAGAGGTTGATGACGATGATCAAGGCGAGCAAGAGCAACGTCGGTCCTCCCATCGTCTTGAGGGTCTGCACATCCCTGCGGCTGAAGCGCATGCCGATGATTAGGCCGCTGAGGACCTGGGCTGCAAGACGAAGTGCCGGCGGATAGGCGATCTCAAGGCCGGTGACGACAAAGAAGATGACGACGCCGAACATCGAGCCGACGAGCGCCGCTGCCGGAGCCTTGATGCGCAGCAGTAAGAATGCACCGAGGGCCGCAGCGAGGTGCAGAAAGAGCAATAGCAACAAATTCACGAAAATCCTCTCTATCGGTGGGCAATAGTTGGGGATGACACGCCGATAACGAGCGATTGTATCACACGATTGGGCTTTGTTGAACACATATTTACAAATCTGAGATGCTTGACGCATTCGGGTGCTACTGATACCTTCTAGATATGAAATTATCGACTAAAGGAAGATACTCGTTGCAAACGCTCGTCTATTTGGCGACGTGCAAAGAGAATTGTTCGATTCGCAAGATCAGCGAGGCCACCGGGATCAGTAGCGGCTACCTCGAGCAGTTGATGATCCCCCTCAGGCGTGCAGGCCTGGTGGAGGCGGACCGCGGCGTCCTCGGAGGCTATCGCTTGGGCCGGACGGGCATCACCTGTCACGATGTTCTCTCTGCAAGCGAAGGGGACTTCCGGCCGGCACCGTGCAAGGAGTGTCAGAAGAATGGGATGTGCAAGACCCACCAGATCTGGTCGCTCCTGCAGTCCGCCGTCGTCGATTTTTCCAAAGAAGTATCGATCGAGGATTTGGCCATTCACCTGGTGGAGCGTGGGGCAGGAGGTGGAATTTGAAGATTTCAACCCGGGGTCGTTATGGCCTGAGGCTCCTCGTCGACATCTGTGAACACGCCGGCGACGGCCCGATTGCGCTCTCGGTGGTGGCCAGGCGACAGAAGCTCAGTGAAAAGTACCTGCAGCAGGTTGCGCTCTTGCTCACCCGGGGCGGGTTTCTCAACTCAGTGAAAGGCTCTGGGGGCGGGTATCTGCTCAAGGAGAATCCCGAGCAGATCAAGATCTACGAGGTGCTTGACCTTTTGGAAGGCTCCATCACCTTTGAGGCGGAGAGCGAGGGGGAGAATGCCATCGAGCAGGTTCTCCGGCTTCACTTCTACCGTCCGCTCGATGAACAGGTGGCACGGGTCTTCGAAGGCCTCACACTTGCCGAGGTCACCCAGGCGGCGTGGTTCACCTACATGATCTGACCATGGATATACTTGACGCGTGATTGCACAATGAAATACTATTATGTCTATATCAATACTAGGATATTAAAGGCCAGGAAGCACCCATGAGCACAATTTATAACAACGTCACTGAGAAGATTGGAAAGACGCCGTTGATCAGGATCAATCGGATGAATACGACAACGGCGACGATCTTGGTGAAGGTGGAGTCCTTCAATCCCCTCTCCAGCGTCAAGGACCGCATCGCCCTCTCGATGGTCGAGGGGGCAGAGCGTCGCGGAGACCTCAAGGCGGGGTCGGTGATCATCGAGCCGACGAGCGGAAACACCGGGGTCGGCCTCGCCTTTGTCGCTGCAGTGAAGGGGTATCGCCTGATCATCACGATGCCTGAGACGATGAGCATCGAGCGGCGCACCCTCCTCTCGGCCCTTGGGGCCGAGCTGGTGCTCACCGATGGCAAGCTTGGCATGAAAGGGGCGATCGCCAAGGCTGAAGAGATCGCCCATGCGACGGCCAACTCCTATATCCCCAGCCAATTCGAGAACCCCGACAACCCCCAGGTGCACTATGATACCACCGGGGCGGAGATCTGGGCCGACACCGACGGCAAGGTCGATCTCTTCATTGCCGGCGTGGGTACCGGGGGGACGATCACCGGGGTGGGGCGCTACCTCAAGGAGCGCAACCCGAACGTGAAGGTCGTCGCTGTCGAACCCTCCTCCAGTGCAGTGCTTACCACGGGGCAGGGGGGCCCGCACAAGATCCAGGGCCTCGGTGCGGGCTTCATCCCCACAATCCTCGACCGCACGATCATCGATGAGGTCCATACCGTCGATGACGCGGCTGCCGGTATCGCTGCCCGCAGGGCTGCCAAAGAGGAGGGGCTCTTGGTTGGCATCTCCAGTGGGGCAGCGCTTGCCGCCGCCCTCGACTACGCCAAGAAGAAGGAGTGGGCCGGAGCGACCATCGTCACCGTGTTGCCGGATACCGGGGAGCGATACCTCTCCACCTGGCTCTATGAGCAGGCGTAGGATCAACCTCGAGGCGACCCTCTTCTGTGGCCAGAGCTTTGCGTGGACAAAAACCGCAGCGGTGTACCGAGCCGCACTCAGCGGTCGCCTGGTCTCCTTCACCCAGGAGAGCCTTCCCTCACTCCTGGAGGAAGACCGGGGGGTATTTGAGTACTTTGACTGCTCCTTCGACTACGAGGGGGCAGAGCGGCACCTCGCCTCCCTCGACCCATACTTGGCCCGGGCCGTCGCCTCCTTCTCCAGTCTGCGAATCCTCTGCCAAGATCCGTGGGAGACGACGGTCAGCTTCATCCTCAGTCAAAACAACCACATCGGCCGTATCAGGAGCCTCTATCGAAGGTTGAGCGAGGCGTATGGCACGCCGGTTGGAGAGGGGGTGTATACCTTCCCCCGCCCCGAGGAGCTCGATGGGGTCACTGAGGAACAGCTGCGGGAACTGGGGGTGGGCTTTCGCGCCCCCTACATCATCGATGCGGTGGCAAAGAGCCCGATTTTGGATGCTGTGCACGGCCTTGATGATGAAGACGCGCTGTCGGCATTGATGCAGATCGCCGGGGTGGGGCCGAAGGTGGGGTCGTGCATCCTCCTCTTCGCCTACCAGCGCCGGCGCATCTTTCCCATGGATGTGTGGGTGAAGCGGATCATGGGCGAGCACTATCGGCACCACACCTCCGATTTCTTTGCCCCCTTTGAGGGGTTGGCACAACAATATCTCTTTCACGCCTATCGCAGTGAACACGGGAGGAGGGGATGAAGTACATCGATTTGACCATGGGGCTCTCTGATCGCATGGAGGTCTGGCCCGGTGATGCCGAGGTATCGATCCGCGTCCACACGACCGTCAGAGAGCACGGTCACCGCACGATGCGCCTGGTGATGGGCACCCACAATGGGACACACATCGACAGCCCTGCCCACCTCATCGAGGGAGCAAAGAGCCTCGATCAATTCAGCATCGAGCGCTTCTTTACCCGCGCGTACGTCGTAGATGGTGGCAGGAGGGGGAAAATCACCGCAGGGGCGGTGAGAGACCTTCCTCCTGGGTGCACCGGCATCCTGTTCAGTGGAGCGGACACCTATCTGGATGAGGAGGCGGCACGCCTGTTGCTTGCAAGAGGAATCCGCCTCTTCGGCTTCGAGAGCGCAAGCTGCGATGACCTGGCGAGCCACGGGCTGCCGGTCCACCACATCCTCATGGAGAGCGATGCATTGATCATCGAGCGCCTGGTGAACTTGGATGCACTGGTGGGCAGGGAGGTGGACCTGGTAGCCCTCCCGCTGTTGGTGGAGGAGAGCGACGGCTGTCCGGCCCGCGTCGTGGCCATGATCGACGACTGAGGCGACCGTGCCCCTTCTCCCGGAGGCTGACCGGGCGTATAGTGTGGGCGGGAGGGTATGGACATGAACGTCTCTTCGATCCTGCACTGGGCACCGCGCCTCGCCGCGATTGCCTTCATCGCCCTCTTGGTCACCTTCTCCTTCGATGCACTGGACGATGGAGTGGGTGTGGCATTCCTCATCCACAATGTGCCGGCCTTGATTTTAGCGATCCTTTTGGCGCTCGCCTGGCGCTATCCCATCATCGGCGCGGTGACCTACTCGGCGGTGGCGCTGTGGTACGCCGTGACGGTAGTGCGTCTGATGGCAACTGGACGCCTGACTTCGGCCGTCGCCGCCCAATGGTTTGCCGTCATTGGAGTGCCGGCGTTGGTCATCGCAGCCCTCTTCATGGTGGACTGCAGGAGACGTTCCGGCGATCGGGGGTGACCAAAAAACTGTATTGCGTGGGGAAAACAACCCATTTGCCCTCGACTCTCGACCTCGCTATGGTATACTTGAGGTACCGGAGGGCTTATGAGTACAGAGACCGTTTTTACCATCGGAAGACAGTTTGGCAGCGGAGGACGGAAGGTCGGCAAGACCCTCGCCGAGAAGCTGGGAATCCCCTTCTACGACAAGGAGCTGATCGCCATCAGCGCTCGAGACAGCGGGCTGAGTGAGGAACTCTTCACCAATGCGGACGAGAAGGCGACCAGCAGTATCTTCTATTCGTTGGTCATGGGCAACTACCCGATGGCCAGTGGAGCGCTCGGGGTGACGGAGATGCCGCTCAACGACCAGTTGTTCCTGATCCAATCCAAGACGATCAAGCGGCTGGCTGGCCTCGGTCCCTGTGTGATCGTCGGCAGATGCGCCGACTACATCCTGCGCGAACAGACCAACGTGCTCAACTTCTTCATCCACGCCAAGCTTGCCGACCGGGTCAGGCGGGCAATTGAAGTCTATGAGGTGGCGGAGGGGAAGGCTGAGGATGTCTGTCTCAAGACTGACAAGCAACGGGCGAACTTCTACAACTACTACAGTGACCGCAAGTGGGGCATGTGCCGTACCTACGACCTGAGCCTGGACAGCGGTGTGCTGGGAATCGACGGGTGTGTTGAAATGATCATCCACTTCGATACGCTGGCAATCGCCCATCGGGGCCTGCCCATCTGATGATCCGCGATCTGTTGGACCACCTGGAGTGGTATGTGGGTCTCGATGCGAAGATGGCAGCGGTGATCGCCTTCCTTGATCGCGGTACGGTCTATGAACAGGGACCGGGCACCTATGATCATGGTAGCCTCCACTACCGTGTCGTCGAGTACAACACCGATGAGGGGGGAGAGGAGGCGGTAGCCGGAAGTGCCGAACTGCAGATCATCTTGGAGGGTGAAGAGCTCTTCAGCCTGCGTCGGGGAGGAGCGGTATCCCTGGTGACCACCAACACCGAGGGGATGTTCCTCCTCCTCACCGGTGGGGATGTCTACCGCCACAAGCAGAGCACCGGCGATTGCCGTGCCACCCGGAAGGTGATTTTCAGCTTGTAATGGTTCAACGCATGAGATTGGACGAAGGGAGTGCAGATGCACTCCCTTCGGTGTCGATATGATACAAACAGTGCTCCCTACTCGTCGATGCCCACCAACTCGATGTCGAAGATCAAAAGTGAGTTGGGCAGGATCGCCTCATTGCCCTCAGGTCCATAGCCGAGGTCGGGGTGGACCCAGGCGCGGACAACCGAGCCGATATCCATGTTCAGCACCGCCTCCTGGAAGCCAAGGGTGAGCATGAACAAGGGGAAGTGGGCGCTCTCTCCGCGGTCGTAGGAGCTGTCGACGACCGTCCCGTCGATGAGCTGCAATTGGTAGTTCACCTCAACGGTGTCCTCGATCGTCGGCTTGGGTCCGCTTCCTTCGGTGAGCAGCTGGTACTGCAGGCCGCTGGGGGTGACAACGACCCCTTCATTGGCTTTGTTCTGCTCCAGGAACGCTTCGGCGCTGGCGAGGTTGCTTGCAGCAATCTCGGCGATCCACTCTTGGTACTCCGCCTCCAGGACCTGCTGGTACTCGAGGAAGGAAATCTGCATCTCATACTCGCTGAGCAGGAGCGGGTTGCCACTGGCATAGTCCAACGCCCCCTGGGCGTAGAGGTTGCCATCGACGCTCAAGCCTTGGCTGGTGAGGTTCAATGCGAGGAGGTACCCGTAGGTATAGCTGAAGGCATCGGTGATGTCGGTGGGCTTGGCCAGGTGTTTCACATCATCGATGGTGGTGTATGCCTTGCCGAAGTGCTCGTTGGCAAGGCCGACATCCCACACCTCATCCTGGTAGCGGGCGACGATATCGTAGAGCTCTTCCATGGTGAAGAAGCCACGCTGTACCTCGCTCTGTGAGTCGATGTACCCGTCCAAGGCACCCTTGGTGTAGTAGCCGCCATCGAAGAAGAGGCCCTGGGTGGCGAAGGACTGGATCAAGAGGTAGCCGTAGGTGTAGCTGAAGCGCTCTTCAAGGCTCTTGAGCGGGCTCTCGCTCTCCAAGGAGATGTCAGCAGTGAGGGCACCGGCGGTGACCAGCGGCGTGATCCATCGGATTTCGCTCGCCAGGTGATCGGAGAGCACGACCTCGATGTAGTCGCCTCGGGCGATGGAGGAGAGCGGCCAGCTGGAGTCGGTGTACATGCCGGCATTGAAGCTGACTTCATTGCCTTCGAGATCTTTGGCGATGAATGTAATCTCCCCATATTGATCGAAAGTGGCGATTACCCGTACCGTCAAAGCCTGGGGATTTGATTCCTTCATGCCGTAGGCAAGAAGCGGGGTGGTGATCACCAGGAGAAGCAGCAGCACTGCGAGGATCGTTCGATTGCTCTTGTTCATGTCTCTTCCTTTTGCGTGGAGTCGTTGTTGTTCACAACATCCCTCTACTGTACGGACTCTTTTGTCAAACGTCAATGTATGTACGATATCTCCACACTTCTTCAGATTGCACCCATCCGTCCCATCATGCTAGGCTTGCCATGAAGAGGAGCATGATGTGGAGAGGATCGAATGAGGCGTACCGGATGTCAAGGATACTGCATTGTCCAGCCCCTTCGCCCCCGCGATGGCGGTGCCTTGTACACATCGATACGCTTTCTTGGAGTGTGAGATGATCAAAACCCCATACCTGTTACGCCATGAGAATATTGCCCGCATCGAAGGCAGCCAGCTTCTCATCGGCGACCGTCGCACCTACCCCTTCTCCAGAGATTTCGTGCGTTGCTCCACCCCTTCTGACGTCGTTGACGCACTGAAGATGATGGTGACCCAAGGCGGCGGTCCCCTTGAGGTCGCGCTGATGGCGATGATCTTCACCTGCAACCTCATCAAGGCGGGAACGCTCAAGCGAACGTACGACACCCTATCCGATGTGGCGCGTCACCTCACGCTGGCGCGAGTGACCAACACGACAATGGGACGCACCCTCGAGCGCCTCCTCTCCGCCTATGGGAGCCTCGATGAGGCGATGGAGCGCATCGAGGATGATGTACATGCCATCCTCGACGAATATGATGCGCTCTACCACCGGATGGGCAGGCTGGGCAGTACGGTGCTGGATGACGGCAGCTCGGTGCTGACCACCTGCTTTGGTGAGCACACGCTCCTCTACAGCCTCGCCTATGCCCAAGCGGCGGGCAAGCGTGTCACCCTCTTCGTCAATGAGACACGCCCCTACCTGCAGGGCAGCCGTCTCACTGGGCCAAGCGCCCAAGAGATGGGCCTTGATGTAACGGTGATCGGTGATGGGATGGGGGCCAATTTGATGCGCGAAGGGATGATCACGCACTATATGACCGCCGCTGACGTACTGTGCATGGATGGGACGGTCGTCAACAAGGTCGGTACACGAGCCAACGCCATCGCCGCCTGTTACCACCATATCCCCTACTATGCGTTCTCCATCTCCCCCGATCCGACCAAGACCGACATTTCGCTGTTGGAGATGGAGGAGCGCGATGGCCAAGAGATGAAGGAGTGCCAAGGAGAGCCCACGACCGCTGAAGGGGTGAAGGGGTACTACCCAGCCTTCGACATCATCGAGGCGAGCCTGGTGCGGGCGGTGGTCACGCCCAAGGGAATTTTGGAGCCCACGGTGGTGAAGGAGCACTTTGCATGAAGGCAATCATCGGCGGAACCGGATTTGATCACATGGAGGGCCTTTCGCTTACCCGGAGGGTGGTGGAGAACCGCTGGGGGAGTGTCGAACTCTTTCTCGGTACCCACGACGACGAGGGCCTGCTCTTCCTGCCGCGCCACGGATCCGATCACTCGCGAGCCCCCCATCTGATCGACTACCGGGCCAATGTCCAGGCCCTCACAGACCTGGGGGTCACCGAGGCAGTGGCAATCTATGCGGTGGGTTCGATCAGTGACCGACTCAAGCCGGGCGAGGTGGGCATCGTGGGTGACTGGGTCGACTTCACCGGCCTGGGGCAGACCTTCTACGATGAGGGTGAGGTGGTCCACATCAGCGTTGATGAGCCGTTCAGCCGTGACCTGCAGCAGCGGGCCAAAGCCGGGATGCCCAGCTTGAAGGAGGAGGTGGTCTACGTGACCACAAAGGGGCCTCGCCTGGAGACGAAAGCCGAGATTGCATTCTTTGCTCGCCAAGGCTTTGATGTGGTGGGCATGACGCTGGCACGTGAGGCGACGTTGCTCGCTGAGCGCTCGATCGCCACCCTTGCCCTGGCGTACTCGATCAACTGGGCCGCCGGCGTGGGGGAGGGGAGAGTCACCTTCATCGGCGATGATCAGATTGAGGCGATGAAGGTGACGATCACTCAGCTCTGCCGCTCGATTCTCTCGATTTGATCGAGCTGGTAGGGGGTGGCCTGGTAGACGTGGTAGTTGAGCCAGTTTGCAAAGAGCAGGTTGGCGTGTGAGCGCCACGTCACCGAGACGGTCCCACCCTCATAGTAGTTGACCGGCTTCTTTGGATGGAGGCCCCGGCCCAAGTCACGGCGATACTCATTGTCCAGGGTCAGCCGGTCGTACTCGCTGTGTCCGGTGATGAAGATCATCCGCCCGTCGCGCGAGGCGCCAAGGTAGAGGCCAGCCTCCGGTGAGCGGGCGATGACCACCAGATGCTCATTCTCTTCATACGCCGCTTCGTCAATGGTGGTATGACGCGAGTGTGGGGCAAAGAAGTGGTCGTCAAAGCCCCGCACCAGGGTGTGGCCGCGGTCCTCCACCTGGTGGCAGTAGACACCGCTGAGCTTCTCGGCAAGCGCAACCTTGGCGATGCCGTAGTGGTGGTAGAGCGCCGCCTGGGCCGCCCAACAGACGAAGAGCGAACAGTAGACGTGCCTGTGTGCCCAGTCGAGGATGTGGACCAGCTCCTGCCAGTAGGCGACCTCTTCGAACTCCATCTGCTCCACGGGGCTGCCGGTGATGATGAGGGCATCGTAGTGGAGATGGCGTACCTCGTCAAAGGTCTTGTAGACGCCTTTGAGGTACGAGGGCGCGGTATGCTTGCTCGTGTAGCTTGCCGTGGTGAGGAAGGTCACCTGCACCTGCAGTGGCGTGTTGGCCAGCAGGCGCAGGAACTGCTCCTCGGTCCGTCCCTTGTCGGGCATGAGGTTGAGGATTGCCACCTGAAGCGGGCGGATATCCTGGTGGGCGGCCCGCTCTTCGGTCATGAAGAAGATGTTCTCGCTCTTGAGCGTCTCGATTGCTGACAATCCCTCTGCAATGGTCACCGGCATCATGCACCTCCCAGTTGCGCGAAGGCCTGTGCAAGGTCCTCGATCAGGTCATCGGGGTGTTCGCAGCCAATCGACAGGCGTACCGTGGTACCCCGGATCCCTTGTTCACGCTTCTCCTCCTCGGTGAGCTGGGAGTGGGTGGTGGAGGCAGGGTGGATGACCAGGCTCTTCATGTCGGCGACGTTGGCCAAGAGGCTGAAGAGTGCAAGCGAGTCGATGAAGCGCCGCGTCTCCTCCTCACTGCCGGCAAGGTCGAAGGTGAAGATGCTGATGCCTCCTTGGGAAAAGTACTGCCGATAGAGACCGTGGTCGGGGTGGGAAGATAGGCTCGGGTGGTTGACCGCTGCCACCCGGCTATGGCCAGAGAGGTAGGAGACGATCTTCAAGGCGTTGCTGGTGTGCTTCTCCACCCGCAGTGCCAGCGTCTCAAGGCCCTGGATGAAGAGGAAGGAGTGGAAGGGGGAGAGGCAGGCGCCGGTGTCCCGGAGGGTGACCGCCCGCGCCTTGGCGATGAACGCTCCGTTTCCCGCCGCTTCGGTGAAGCGGATGCCGTGGTAGG
>Ga0265293_10012152_pt1 | contig 11502 bp, 14 predicted proteins | sample Munlanlewell138R_FD_192505 | JGI IMG/M metagenome (GOLD analysis project Ga0265293, IMG submission 192505) | Leachate microbial communities from a municipal landfill in Southern Ontario, Canada - Leachate well 138R | ecosystem: Engineered > Solid waste > Landfill > Unclassified | place: Canada... | reverse complement strand
TTTACATCAATTGACGTTGGATATATTTCAAATCCAACAACACCTGAATTACCACTTAAATTTGCATACTTCTGCATAATGAACCTCCAATTTTTATTTTATATCGACTCTCTTATACACATAACGGGTAAGCCTCACATACGGCGGGTGAAAATGCGAGAATGAAATGACTATAAAAAATCCTCAAAAAATGCGACCACCTTAATTTCATCGAACAGCTCCCGACGTTATGTGCAGGCAATGGTTATGTGTTTTTAAAATTACAGATTTGAAAGGACACAATATGAAAAGCAATATAATAAAAACAAAAGACAACCATAATTTTGAAAAGTACTTAGAAAATTCAATCGTATTCCCGACAAATGGAATAGTCTTTAGAAATAAAATTGAATGGTTTTCTAAAGAAGGGAAAATTATTGCATCCTGTTCAACAAATGGATTATTCTCTGGTAGTATTTGTAATGACATAGGCGTAAACAAATGTAGTTGATTTATCTCCACCACCAGTATCGCCCTGGGTTTTATGGGTATTGATAATATATTCTTCAACTTGTCTTGCGACAGTATCAGTTCCAGCATCTTTATAGACCCACTTATCATTTTGTTCAGATACATTGTGGTCTGTAAAAAGTCTGGTTCTGGGACTTGTGGCAATTCCAACATACCAACGGTTATAGGATATTCCGGTACTATTGATATGATTCATAATAAAATCATAAACTTCTTGAGCGGTTGGATTTGTCATGATTCACCTCCAATTTTTAGTTTATATCGAATCTCTTATACACATAACATAGTATTATACGACAATGACCGTAAGTGATTGTAATTTATGATACAAAAATTATCTAAAAAAGAATTTGTATATACAATTTTACGATGCAAAAAGACTAAATCTAAATTAATTCGGATTAGCCCGGAAGTTTTTGACTTGATAATAGGATTTAGTAATGGCAAAAACCCGACAGCATTCATACATCGCGCTATTGCCGAACAGCTATTTCGTGATGGCTTGCGCTTGATTGATCATGACGGCCAACGGCAATTCAGGATTGAGGCGGCAAAGCCGTATGTTTCTAAGCGCTGTAAAAATTGCTGGTATGAAAAAAACTGGTAGGAGAAACTATGATTTCACACACGAACATTGAATGGGTACGCAATCGGGATGGAAGTCGCGGCTATGTCTGGAATCCGGTCTGGGGTTGTCGGAATGGTTGCAAATACTGTTATGCCCGTAAGATAGCACAACGATTTGCAATGCCAATGGCCTTAAATTCAAAACATACTTTATGCTCGGCACAACGGCTGGCAGAGCGATACTATAATTTTGAGCCAACCTGGATTGAGGAAAATTTTCAGAAAGATTTTCCTAAAAAGCCAAGCATGATATTCATTGATTCAATGTCAGATATTTGCTGGTGGGAGCAGGAATGGGTTGATAGGGTAGTACAAAGGATATTTGACGAATATAACCATACCTTCATTGTTCTGACCAAACGCCCCGATCTTGCGGGGAATTTGTTAGAACAATCATACCTGAATCTTTGCGGTAATGGTTGCAATCCGAATAATCTTTGGCTTGGAGTGTCGGTATCGACGCAGGCCGATGCCGATTTGAAAATTCCACAACTATTACAGATTCATACGGCTAAGCATTTTGTCAGCATTGAACCAATACAGGAAGAAATTGATTTATTTCCTTTTATTGGTTATAAGAGAGAAAAGATCGATGGGGATGGGGTTAAAAGAACTATCTCAACAATACGGGGTGGTGTTTCAGACAATATCGGCAATAGCACTGAAAAAATCTCGTTAATTATTGTCGGCCAGGAATCGGGCAACCGTAAGGGAAAGATCATTGCAAATATTGACTGGATGCTTTCAATACTTCATCAATGCCGATCAGCCGATGTCCCGATATTTTTCAAAGACAATTTAAAATCTGTCTGGGGTGGCAATGTTATTCAGGAATGGCCGGAATTATGATCTATATAAAGTAGCGAGAAAAAATTATGCAAACACTATCATTCACGATTTTAGGTGTTCCATTTGCCAAGCAGTCATTTCGTTTTACGCGAACCGGTCACAAATATCAACCGGCGAAAGTTATAAATAACGAACAGAATGTCCGCTTGCAGGTAATCAATCAACTTCCCAAGCCATTTAAGCCATTTTCTAAGCAGATTGAAGTATTATCGTTAGTCTTTGTGTATCCTGCGCTGAAATCGTTTAAAAAGGCGGATAGAATCAAAATTGAAAGCGGAGAATTAATACCAAAAACGACAAGGCCAGATGCTACCGATAATTTGATAAAGGGAACAATAGACGCGATGAAAGGGATTGTTTTTACAGATGATTCAATAATTTGGCGCATGAATAATATCAGCAAGGTTTACGGACAGACGCCTTGCATAATGATTGAAATGATAGGAAAATAAATGATGACAAAATGGGATGGTTCAGCTATCAAACGCTGTGCAAAGGCACAAGGTTTATCGCTATCCAAACTGGCCGAACAGATCGGAGTTAAATGTCAAGATGTTAATAACTGGATCGGCGGTCAGATTCCAAAAGGAATCTACCTGATTAAAATATGTGATATTTTAAAAATAGACCCAGACGAATTATTCACCAAAGAGCCAGATGAATCTATTCAAATACTAAAACACAAGGGAGTAAAAATGACAATCAATGACTTATCGCTTGAACAAATTGTAAAATACAATGGCTATAATTTCCGGGTCACCGGATTCCGCACACCTGATATAGTTTACATCAAGCCGGTCGGAATAGCAAAGAAGGTTTATCGGGGCGAAATAGCGGTCAAAATTAGTGGGTTGCTGGGAATTAATTTTGATAGAATGAATATCGAAACAGGTGTGATTGAAATCTTTGACGAAAAAGACGGGACGTGGAAGCCGAACCATTGCATGAACAACACCCGACGAGACAAATGAATATTTGTGTGTACATGAAAAGGCGAATAGATATACGAATTGATGAAAACAAACTGACCGAAATTGATGCCTATTGTTTGCGCCATAACAAAACCAGGACGGCGTTTATCGAAAAAGGCATTGAACTCGTCTATCAACATTTTAACGTTAAGGGAGAGTATCGTCTCACGAAGAGACACTGGAATAAAATGTATTCAACGAGGAAACATTTATGAATCTGAATATCGGAGATCGTGTTAAATACGGCGATCTCGAATATATTTTTATCGTAGTTGGTAAAAGAAAATATCCTACATTCGACGACAAGGATCATATTTACTATGTTGATGGTCGCTTGGCAATAAGTGTTATTCTGGAAGATGGCGTTTTTATCAAAGCGACCGGAGTGGGTAAGAAAATCTACAAAAAAACAATGCTTGTTAGCAGTAACCGGCTGGAAAGGATAGAACATTGAAGAGAGGAATATCTAATACAAGCCGGACGCTTGAATACTTAAGATCGCAGGGCTGGTTGGCAGATAAAGTCGAACAATTTAACCCGTATGCGGGTAAGTTTGGACAACGAAAGGATATGTTTGGCTTTGCCGATATTATTGCACTTGGAGAAAACTCAATCATAGCCGTACAAAGTTGCGGACAATCATTTTCAGAACATAATAAAAAACTAACTGAAGATGAAACCGTTGCTCCAAACGTACTGAAATGGTTATCCTGCAATGGGAGATTAATATTGGTTGCATGGCGCAAGGTAAAGTTAAAGCGTGGTGGAAAAGCAATGCGCTGGGAACCGCGAATTAAAGAGTATAAAATAGACGATTTGACCCACTAACCTACATATAGAATACTCTATAAATAAATTATTCTTGACAAATAGGTAATCTCTCCGTATTTTACTGTCACTAAATTGTGACAGTTTGAAATTGAGAGGTTAAAAATGTTTCGATCCGTAAAGGGTCGTTAGTTGAGTAAGTCCAACAATAACGGTTTTCTATTTCAACCGCATCCCGGTTCTCAAACCGACTTTTTGGGATGTTCTGCCGATAGAATTTTCTTTGGTGGCGCACGTGGAGGCGCAAAAACCGCATCACTTGTAATTAAATCCGCTTGCAATGTTATCGACTACCACTACCTACTCAAAGGCAAACGCATTACCCCAGACGATTATGAGAAATTAACCTATGACCAGAAAAAGTTTGCCGCCTTTGTTCCTACTTCAATCGCAATCGATCATTCCGACTATGTTGCGGTCCTATTGAGACGCCTATGGCCTGATATTATCAAAAACCTGAAACTCGAATGTGATAAATTCTATCCGGCATTAGGCGGTAAATGGCGCGAGAAAACGCATTGCTGGATATTCGATTCGGGCGCCAAGATATTTCTCAACCAGTGCCACGATACTACCGCGCTCCGGACATTTATGTCAGGTAACTATCACTTTATCGGTATCGACCAAGCTGAACAATTCCCTTATGAATGGATTTCGCAAATCGAAGGATCTCTACGATCTTCAGTAGGTAAATTCCATACTCAACTATGTCTTACCGGCAATCCGGGTGATATTGGTCATAAAGCATTGAAAGAAAACTATGTCGACAAATGCCCTCCGATTAATATCGGCGAAAAGGTATACGACGAAAAATTTGATGTCTACTGGCAACCGCAGAAATCAGGGAAAACTATTTATGACGATAATGGAATTGCGACCAAATTTATACCATCCAAAGTATTCGATAACCCCTCAATTACAGATAATGATCCAAAATATGTCCTTCGTTTAAAATCAATGAATGAATTGCTTCGGGCGATGTGGCTGGAAGGTCGATGGGATGTGTTTACCGGATTGTATTTTGACAACTGGAATATTATGCACCATGTTATACCACAGGAAGATTTTACCTATGGCAAGCATTTCAACAAATACGACTTTGATATTTGCCGTTTTTATGATTATGGCACTAAAAATCCATTTGTTTGTTTATTTGCCGCTATTGACAAAAACAACCGGATGACCATATTTGACGAAATCCACGAAATAGGGATGAGCGCCACTCAACAGGCCAGAATGGTTATGGAATATTCTGAATCCAAGTATGGCATTAAACCCGAAGATGTTAAGTATGAAGTTGCCGATCCTGCCTATTGGACAAAGACCTCTTCCGGTGAAGATTTAATTTCTCCGGCACAGTTTTATGAACAGGAAGGCATTTTCCTTATTCCAGGAAACAATGACCGCGAGGCCGGCGCAAAAGTAGTTTATGAATGTCTTAATGTATATTTCGATGATAAAGGCGTACCTTATTCGCGGATAAGATTTACCGATAATTGCAGCAACTGTATTTCCTCAATTCCTTCTCTCCCCGCCGATCCGATGTACCCTGAAAAAGTTAACACTAAAGCCGATGATCACGATTTTGATGCCCTACGATATGGAGCAATGGAAACGCTTTATATGATTATTACCAAGTCCAAAGCGATAACCGGATGGCGTGAGAGAATGAAACAAAATGCGATTAACCGGCAATATCAAATGCAAGAAAGGCCAACCTCAAGCCGGAAGGGATGGATGTATAAATAATGGAAATAAACGCAAAATACATTGACTCCGAAAGTTTTCAAAAAGTACAGAAGTGCTTTAAATATTCTAAAGATGCGTTTGAACTTGCCACTATCGACAGCGAAGAGGCCGCCCGCTATGCTTTCACTAATATACAATGGTCAGACGAAGCTATAGAAAACGCCGAAAATTTTAAAAAACCCTATCTGACTTATAACCTGATCCTTCCGATTATTAATACGCTAAAAGGCGTGGAACAAACCAATCGCAGACGCGCCAGATTTAAACCGCGTAATATGCAATCGGTAAAGATCGCCGATATTATTCAGGATCGCTATAACGCCCTGAATGATGAACAGAATATCGAAGAACTATTACAAATTGCATTTGTCGATGCGCTGGTAACTAAACTCGGCGGATGGATTGAACGCACCTTTGAAATGAACGATGAAGGTTTTCTGGAATATAAATATAAATCCTGCAACCAGTTCAGAATTTATCCCGATCCTGAATTATTGGCTTCCGATTGCTCGCTCGAACATTGTAATTGGGTTATCAAAGAATCGTTTGAAAGGTTGGAAACGATAGAAGAAACCTATGGCGTTACCCTTCCGGTAGAAGAAAGCGAACGCGAAGGTTTTTGGTGGTCTCTGATCAACACCTTTAAGCGTTTTACAGACAAATCATATACCGGTAATTCAGAAAACATGGACAAGGTTAATGATAAATACCGGATATTAGAAATGCTCGAAAGGGTTAATGTTCCGGTAAAAATAGCCTGGGATGGCGAAAAAATCCAACATTTAACCAAAAAAGAATATGAAGACGCCAAATCAAACGGTGCAAATCTTCAACACATAATGGACTCCAGCGAAAAACGGATTATGATTACAACTATCGTCCCGAATTTCGTGGACGCCGTTATTTACAAAAAGGAAATATCTAATCCTTCAAATAATTTCGGGCTGTTCAATGTCTTTTCATTCCGATTCAATTCGCAGGCACTGGAAACAACTTCGCTGGTAGACTTATTGATCGATCCACAGGATGATATTAATAAGGGCAAGTCTCAATACCGTGATTATGTTTCTCAGGTACTGGCCGGATTAATTGCAATTAGTGGCAGAGAAGAAGAGGCCGTCAAACTTATCCAGGAAAAAGGCAATCAACCAAATCTGGTGGTTAATCTCAGGTCGCCTAATTCAAGTATTCAGAAGATCGGGCCGCAGAACATTTCTCCCGAAATACTTAATAATGTTGAATCTTCGGTGGGATTCAGCGAAAGAACCTCAATGGTTACTCAAACCGTCAAGGGACAGACGGAGCGTAGTGGTGAGTCAGGGATATTATTCGAGAAAAAATTAGAGGTCGCCAGCGCCGCAATTAATCCTTATTTCAAATCATTATCGCTAACGCGCAAAGAAATAGCGCGCGATTATGTCCAAAACATTGGATATGTATATGGCGAAAAAGACCGGCCAATTAAATTAAAAACCAACAAGGGCAAAGATTATCAGGAAATCGTCAACCTCGAAATGAATGGACAGGTTTATAACGATGTTCGTAATCCAGAAGTTTATGTCGAATTAGACGAAGGTGAGGACAATCAGACCGCCAAAGAAGATAACTTCAATCAAATACTGGCACTTTCCAATGTTATCGCCCAGATAAATCCCGCCTTTGTTCATGTTAAGACACTTCTGCAATCTGCTCCGGTAAATGGCATGGAAGATTGGATTGCTCATATTGATTCAATCGAACAAATGCAATCCGAACAGAGCGCCGAGGCCGGTGATATGGAAAAAACCAAGCAAACCCTGGAAAACATGAAAATCCAGAAAGGAATGTTGCTGAATGAAGAAAAACTAAGACTTGAAGCCGCTAAAGCATTAGCCGACGCGGAAAATAAAAGTAAAGGCAATATGCCAGATAAAAAAGGAGCAGCAAATGTCAGAAGAAGTTAAAGAATTATTCGTTGTGGAAAATGACGAAATAATGGTTGAAAAACCTGTTATGCCCGAACCGCCTGCCGTTGATACGCCGCGAGTCGGACCCGATCTTTACGAAGATGAAGTCCCCGCCACAGAACCCGTAAAGGAAAAGTCTGTTGACGATAAGGCAACCGAACCCGAGAAAGAGAAGGAACCCGAGAAACCTGCGGAAAAAGTCGAAACGACAGAGCCGGATAAAACCAAACCGGAACGCAAAAGCCTGTTAGACGAACCCGAACCGGTCACAGTGACGCAAACGGAGTTAGACGCCGATCCTACATATAAGGGCAAGTCGGCAGTCGAAATCGCCCAAATGCACCGCGAGGCCGTTAAAAAAATGTCTCAAATGGGTGACGAACTCGGCAAACTCCGGGGGACTGAAAAGGAGCCGTCCTTTGAGGAAGTAGCTGCGAAGATGTCATCTAAAGACGTGCTGTTGGCGGCGCAGAAATTACGCGAACAACTATCTGAAATCGATCCGGTTGTTGATGTGGAACAGTACAAAAAAGTTACGGGCATGATCGCCCAAACCGACGTACTGTACGCCGAGAAACGACAAGACGAACTATTCAGGGAACAAGTTAATTCGCGTGAAAACGCCTCGTTTAAAACGGCACAGAAAGAATCGATGCAGAAATCCGGAATGTTGGCCGATAAAGACGGTAACTTCAGCGAATCCGAATTTGGCAAAGTAATGGATAATGCCGTCAATTACGTCGGAGATGATGGCAAGTTGACCGAATCGGCTGTCTATAAATCGTTAATCGATCTCTATGGACACCAGAAAGTCACAAAGTTCTTCGAGCTATTGGGAGCAGAAAATACGCGCAAACAAATCGCGGAAAGTGCTGGCAAACAAGACATACGAATTGATACCACCAAAGCGCCGGAATCCTCCCTTACCGGCTCGCGGGTTAGATTCGACGATATGTCTCCTGCCGAACAGGAACGCTTTCTCGATAAATTAAGCGTCGAAGAACTGAATTCTTTTGAAACTGCGCTAAAACGTAAACAAAAAGTAAAATGAAATCAGGAGTCCTATAATGGAAGCTACCCAGACATGGATTGGCAACAAAGCAATCCTCAATGCCAAGCTCCGCAAGGAGGCGTGGTATAATACCTTCTGGGCTAAATACGCCGGTTTCGTAGATGTGTCGAGAGACGACAACGGGAATCCCCGCTATGCGCCTTCCGGCAAACCTATCGAAATGCTGCGGGATTTTGTCCAGCAAGGCCGGGATAACATGCAAATCCCATTCTTGCGCTACCTGACCGGCGACCCGGTACACGGTGATACTGTGTTGAAGGGAACCGGTGAGGATATGACCTTATGGTGGTTGATGACCTATCTCAACCAGACCCGTAAGGCCGTTATGAAGCGATCCGGCAAAATGTCCGAACAACGTGAAAAAATCTATAAACTCTACGAAGAAGCCAAACCACTATTGGTTGACTGGTTCTCGAAATACGAGAACTTCAACGTGATGAAGGCTTTCTACGAGGGAGTTTCGTGGGAACTGTCACGCGGCACGAATTACGATGGCCTCGGACTTGCCAAACGCCTACATCCGAACTGGTACTATATTAGTAGCGCCACGGCAATCGCCGCAGTCGGTACTGAGTATTATACCAAAACATCCGCCCAAATGGACACGGCTGTTGCGGCATTAAGTACCTTTGAGTGGGCCTATGCTCATTTGAGACAAGCCCGTTTGAAATGTATGCAACTCAAAATTCCGCAAATCGTTACCAAGAACGGCTATAAGTTCTGGGCGATGCTGATGCACCCCGGCGCGGTAAACAAACTGAAAACCGATGCAAATTATCTGGCCGCAGTCAGAGCCGCTTATAACGGCAAGATGATGGAAGAGCCGGAATTGCAAGGCGCGGTGAGTTTTATCGAAGGCTTTGCAATTTTCGAGGACATTGCCCTTGTACGTGCATGGGATGCCGATGCCAGCCCGTATTCGATGTTCGGAACCACTTTTGCCACAGCCATTGAACCAAGTACGGTTCTTGATAACAGCAATACGCTGATCTTTGGCAATCAGGCCGTTGGTAAGGCAATCGCGGCTGACGAACAGTTGAGGTTCACCGAAGAAATTGACGATCACGAAAATACTATCGAAATCGGTGGCGCTGTAATGTCCGGTTACAACCGCGCAGATCATTTCGCCGAAGGTGACGCTGGTGAATCGTCCGGTGATGCGTTTTATAAAGCCCAGACCACGGAACATCTGTGTTCCGCTCTTCTGGCCAAAAACCAAAGCTCAATGGTCATCATGAGCGACGACAGATAAGGAGGATGGAATGAAATCTGCTGATGCTTTTCAAAACTTCATTAATCCTTCTGGTCGCGCTTTAACCTGTACTCTTGAAGGTACGGGCGCTGCAACCTGCGTTCTGTTACCAAACGGTAATTTGGTATTCGATCTTGCTGCCGCACAGCACACAAAATATGTTGCTGTTACTTTGCCGTACCGTTGTAGGGTTGTAGGTGCGAAACTGATTCACGGTAACGCGACAACCTCGACTTGTATTGTTGAGACGGCGACACCGGCGGTGATTTCTGATACTATGTCCGTAGCGTCAGATAAAGCCGTGACCTATGCCAGTACGATTGACGATGCTTACAGTGAATTTACAGAAGGTGCTGTAATGCATTTGTTAATTGGAACCGCAGCCATGACAGGAATCGCAATCGTTGAACTGCAACCACTTTAAGATCAGGAGGTTTATCTATGAAAGCAAATGAGTTCTGGAAAAACCAAACCAATCCGAATGGTATTGCATTAACAACCACGCTTGAAAGCACTGGTTCTGCAACTTGTATATTATTACCAACAGGGCGTCTAATCTTTGATTTAGATACCTGTGCGGTAGATAAATATGTTGAAGTTACCTTGCCTTTCAAAGCACGTGTTATTGGTGCCAAACTGATTCATGGTGATACAACCGCCTCGACTGTGGAGGTTGATGATGAAGATGCCAATGCGATTACCGATGCTATGGCTCCGTCAACCGACGACAAGGCAATAGAGTATGCCAGTACGATTGACGATGCTTACAGCACGATTGATGTTGATGAAGGTCTAAGGTTGCTTGTCGCAACCGACGCCTTTACCGGCATTGTAATCGTTGATTTGCAAATGTATTAAATTCATAACCCCCTATGGTCGGAGTGATACCGACCATAGGGACTAAGATATTTTTAAATGGAGAAGATAAAATGAAAACGAGAAAGATATTTTCGATATTAACCGCAATTCTGCTGATTGCCTGTATGGGATTTGGCGGTTTCCACGATTACTCAGAACAGGAAGTTCTCAACATGGTATTGCGTGATAGCACTTTAGCCGCATATTATCACGATTTTTCAGCGCAAGAAGTGTTGAATCTTGTATTTAGTTCAACGGAAAGCGCGTTGCGGGTCTATCTTGATTCACTTGGCACATTGGAGGTTGACACCTTATATCCATTTACAATCGGGAAAAACTGTTACGTTGTTGGTGAAGATAATCACTTCAAATATAATACGGTAGAGGAAGCCTTAGATGTAGCCACCCCAAAAGACGTGATTCTGGTTCTTCCTGGTACTTACACCGGTCATATTACCGCCAGTATTGATAGCGTGACGATAGTTAGTCTTTGCGGAGCGGAGAGAACATTTTTATCATTGACCATGAGTTCCAATATCGGGCTGGCGATCACCGGGCGGAATGTTACTATTGACGGTTTTACGCTGACAGGTTCGGCGGCTGGTGCGCTGATCGGGATAAACGGCGCGCCGGAAAACGTAACTATTAAGAATTGCGTTATTAATACAACCGGCTCGCCGACTTTCGGGATAGATATTAGTACGGATGGGAGTGATTCGACCAAACTGATTAATAATCTGTTCATTTCTAATGTTGGCGATGGATGTTTTTGGGGCAATAAGTCAATTACCAATATGGATATAATTGGTAATGAATTTCTGGGTGCTGATTCGACTTCCG
>Ga0265293_10012151_pt1 | contig 11503 bp, 11 predicted proteins | sample Munlanlewell138R_FD_192505 | JGI IMG/M metagenome (GOLD analysis project Ga0265293, IMG submission 192505) | Leachate microbial communities from a municipal landfill in Southern Ontario, Canada - Leachate well 138R | ecosystem: Engineered > Solid waste > Landfill > Unclassified | place: Canada... | reverse complement strand
AGGCTGCATTGAGTTTGGCCGGGATAGCCGGCTAGCGAGACAATCGTTCTTGCACGCGCACCAGGCCCGGCTTGCCCGCGGGGACGATGCGCCATGTCCGCGCCGCCACCATTGTCCCGCGCCTGGTGTGATAGCCGGGTATTTGCAAGGTCGCCGTCGTCGGCGTTGCATCCAGCAGTTGCGCATTCACGAACACGCCATCGCTGAATTCCACCAGCACGCCGTCGCCCGTGGATAGTCGGGTCTCGTCGGGAGCTTCCAGGCTGCGTAAAAAGGCGCCGGGATAGAGATGGGTATTGCTAGCGGAAAAACGCCAGAGCATGCAAGCCTCCTGCGGGGTCGGGAACATGCCCCTCATGGTAGCCAGATTTCTCGGCGCTGTCTTGCCCGTGGTGCCCGGGCCGGTCGTCGCGAGACCGCGACGACCGGCCCGGCGCGTCAAGCGCTTCCCGTGGTATTCAGGTGACAGGCCGATTGGCGGCCGGGAGCGATTTCCCGCAGCGCTGGGACTTCCGAGTTGCGAAGGGGCATGACGTGCGGGCACCGCGGGTGGAAATGACAGCCCGAGGGCGGGCTCAGCGGCGAAGGGATTTCGCCTTTGATGGGCACGAAAGTCCGTTTCTTCGGAACGATCTTGCCTATGCCGGATAACAACGCCTGGGTGTAGGGGTGATTCGGATCGGCATACAACTCTTGCACCGATCCTGTTTCCACGACGCGGCCCAGGTACATGATGACGATGCGGTCGCTGATGTGCTCGACGACGCTCAGGTCGTGGCTGATGAACAGATAGGTCAGGTTCAGCTGCGAACGCAGATCCAGGAAGAGATTGATGACTTGAGCTTGTATCGATACGTCCAGGGCCGCCACCGATTCGTCGCACACCAGGAACTCGGGATTCACCGCCAGCGCCCGGGCGATGCCGATGCGCGCGCGTTGTCCGCCGGAGAACTGATGTGGAAAGCGGCGCAATACCTGGCCGCTCAGGCCCACGCGGTTCAATTGCTCGCTTACGTATTCGGCTTGTTGCTTGCGCGATATCAGGCCGTGCGTGACGGGCGCCTCGCCCACGATGTCGACGACGCGCATGCGAGGGTTCAAGGACGCATACGGATCCTGAAAAATCATCTGGGTGCGCAGCTGCTGCGCCTTCTTCTCGGCGCCGGCCAGCCCGGAAATCGGCTTGCCGCGCCAATAGCGCTCGCCTTCGCTCAGCGGCAGCAGCCCTATCGCCAACCTGCCCAGCGTCGATTTGCCGCAGCCCGATTCGCCCACCAAGCCGACGACTTCGCCCGGTGAAATGGCCAGGCTCACATCGTTCACCGCGTGGACGGTTTGCGAAAGGACCTTCCCGCCCAGGAGCTTGGCCAGTTTGGCGGCCGCGTCCAGGGAGTGTTCAAAGCGCCTGGAGACGGCTTTCAGTTCGAGTAAGGGGGGCGTGTTCTCGTTCAAGCTAAAACCTCGTGCCTCAGGGGGTGGTGGCAACGCACAGTGTGGGGTTCGTCCTGGAGAGTGTCATCGACCATGCGTGGTTCCGGATTGACGCCGCATTCGGAGCTTGCCCGCGAACATCGTTCGCGGAATGGACAGCCCGGGGGCAGCTCGAGCAGGGACGGCGTCATGCCGGGGATCTGCTTGAGCTTGGTGCCGCGTTGATTGCGGGAAGGGACGGAATCCAGCAAGCCTTGGGTGTAGGGATGAGAGGGGCGCGTCAAAACATCTTCCGTCGTGCCTTGTTCCACGATGCGGCCCGCGTACATCACGCAGATGCGGTCCGCCAGGCCGGCCACCACGGACAGGTCATGGGTGATCCAGATCAGGGCGGCGCCGGTCTCGCTGGCAAGGCGCTGCATTTCGTAAAGAATCTGTCCTTGTATCGTGACGTCCAGCGCGGTGGTGGGTTCATCGGCAATGATCAGATCGGGCTGATTCAGCAGCGCGATGGCGATGGCGACCCGTTGCCTCATGCCGCCGGAGAACTGGTACGGATAGGACCGCAGCCGCTCGTCCGGCGCCGGTATGCCCACCTTGACCAAGGCTTCGCGCGCTCGCTTCAAGGCCGCATCCCGGTTGACGGGCGCATGCGCCGTAATGGCCTCGATCATTTGCGTATCGACGCGCAGCACGGGATTGAGCGTCATCATCGGATCCTGGAACACCATGGCCATCCGGTTGCCGCGCAATTTGCGCATGGCCTCGGCCGAGAGACCGCGCAGCTCTTGTCCGGCCAGTTTCATGCTTCCGCCCACGATGCGCCCGGGAGGGTCGATCAGGCCCATCAAGGAATAGCCCGTCATGGATTTGCCCGATCCGGATTCACCGACCAGGCCGAGTATTTCTCCTTTGCGCAAGCTGAACGAAACGTCCTGCACGGCCCTCACCACGCCGGCCTTGGTGTGAAAATGAGTTTGCAGCCCGGTGACTTCCAGTAGTGGTGTGGTCATTTTTGCAGCCTCGGATTCAGTACGTCGCGCAACTGATCGGCGACCAGGTTGATGCTCAGAATAGTCAGCAGCAGGGCGACCCCGGGGAAAAAGCTGATCCAGTACGTGCCCGAGAGCAAATACTGGTAGCCGTTGGAGATCAGCAATCCCAAGGAAGGCTCGGTAATCGGCAAGCCCAGCCCGAGGAACGAAAGTGTCGCTTCCAGGGCGATGGCGGCGGCGACCTGCACCGTCGCGATCACGATCATCGGTGGCAGGCAGTTCGGCAGCAGATGGTACAGAACGATGCGCCATGAGGGCAGAGCGAGGCAGCGGGCCGCTTCCATGTATTCCTTGTCCTTTTCGGCAAGCGCGGCGCCTCGCACCGTGCGTGCATAGTAGGCCCATTGCACCGTGACCAGCGCGGCGATGACTTTGCCCACGCCTTGTCCCAGGACGGCGATCAGTATCAGCGCGATCAGGATGGCCGGGAAAGACAGCTGGATGTCGATGATGCGCATGATGAGGGTTTGCAGCCGGCCGCCCAAGTAAGCGGCGGCCAAGCCCATGGCCAGGCCGATGACCAGCGCCAGCACCGTGCTGATGATGCCCACGCTCAGGCTGATGCGCAGGCCATAGAAAATGGCCGACAACATGTCCCGCCCCTGGTCGTCGCTGCCCAGCCAGAAAATGCCGCCGTCGGGATTGGCGGCCCCGGGTTCGAGGCGGCCGGCCAGGAAGTTCAACTGGGAAAGATCGTAGGGATTCTGGGGAGAGATCCAGGGCGCGAAAATGGCGACCGCAATGATGAGTCCTAGCAAGAGGGCGCCGAATATGGCCACCCAGCTTTCACAGTAGTCGTTCAGAACGCGGCGAATAGGGCTTTCGCCCGCTTTGTCCTTTTTTTTCATTTGTCGGTCTCCACTAGACGCACGCGGGGATCCAACAAGGAGTAAAGGATATCGACCACGAGATTGATGATGATGAAGATGGAGACGATGACCAGCAGGTAGGCTACGATCACCGGCCGGTCCAGCATGGTGATGGAATCGATCAGCAGCTTGCCCATGCCCGGCCAGGAAAACACGCTTTCGGTGACGATGGCGAATGCGATGACGGTGCCGAATTCCAACCCGACGACGGTCACGATCGGAATCATGATGTTGCGCAGCACGTGTACCCCGATCACGCGCTTATTGGTAAGCCCCTTGGCCCGCGCGAACTTGACGTAGTCCTGCAGCAGGGCTTCGCGCGCCGTCGCCCGTGTCAGGCGGATGAGCAGGGCGACCTTGAACAGCGCCAGGTTGATCGCCGGCATGATGAGATAGCTCCATCCTTCCAGCGACAAGAACGAGACGGGAACACCGAACAGCATGGTGGTGGGGCCGCGTCCGCTGGAAGGCAGCCAGCCCAGCATGACGGAGAAAACCATGATCAGCATCAGGCCGACCCAGAAGGTCGGGAGCGAGAATCCCAATATCGATCCCACCATGATCGAGCGGCCCGCGACGCCGTCGGGCTTGAGGCCGGCCCACAGGCCCAGCGGAACGCCGAAAATAATGCCGATCACCGTGGCCGCCAGCGCCAGCTCCAGCGTGGCCGGCAGGCGCTCGAAAATCAGCTTGAGGGCGGGCGTTCCATAGGCGAAGGAGTCGCCCAGGTCGCCGCGCGCGATGCCCGATAGAAAACTCAAGTACTGTTCCGTCAGGGGCTTGTCCAATCCCAGGGCCGCGATGGCTTTCGCCCGCTCCATCTGGTCGGCTTGGGGGCTGATCAAGGTGTCGATGGGGTTGCCGATGGCATACACGCCCACGAACACGATGAGCGACATGAAGAACAGAACTACGATGCTCTGGATGCTTCGTCGTATTAAGAAGGTCAACATTCTTGTCGGCCGCGTAGGGGAAACGTGAAACCTGCATTCATTGCGAACGCTCCGTCGATGTTATTTGGTTGGCCCTATATGGTTCAGGGGCAGCGAGTTCGTTCTGATCACGCGCCGCACGGCCAACGACGTTTTGATGCGCATGACGCCGGGTATTTGGCTGAGATTGTCTTGCAGGAACTCCTGGATTTCATCCAGGTCTTGCGCCACGACGTGAAGCATGTAGTCCCAGTCGCCCGTCATGAGATAGCACTCCAGGACGCCGGGAAACCGCTTTACCGTATTTTCGAAGACATCCAGGATGCTCTTGCCCTGGCTGTTCATCTGGACCTGGATGAAGGTTTCCACGCCCAGCAGCACGCTTCTCATGTCGAGCAGCGCGACATATCCCTGAATGACGCCGCGCTCTTCCAGCGCCTGCACCCGCCGCAGACAGGGCGCGGGAGACAGGCCGACCGCGTGCGCGAGGTCGACATTGGAAATCCGGGCATTGTTCTGCAGGATTTCCATGATTTTTCTGTCGATGCGGTCAAAGTCGGCATTTCGTTCTGATTGCATGGTGCGATTCTTGAATTCGGTGCATGGAGGTCGAGACGCTCGAAGGGACGGATCGACATATGCTTCATGGCGCGCCCGCAAACCGATGCCGAGTCGCGGGCGCGCCATGACTACGTATCGCGCGTTATTCCTTTACGAACTTCTGCGCCAGGCTATATTCATCCGTGCGGGCGATATAGTTGATTCCCTTGCGGCTGGCCCAGCTGGTCGCCTGCTGGTGGATGGGGATGACGGCGGTGTCTTTGTTGACGAGCCTGATCATGTCCTTGAGCAGTTCTTCCCGCTTGTCGGTGTCCAGCGTCTGCAGGGCGTCCTTCAGCAGCTTGTCGAACTCCGGGTTCGAGTAACGGCCCCAATTATAGGCGCCCATGCCTTCTTCGGGGTTGAAGGTGGCGATCAGCGCGCGCATCGGCGACGACGCTTCCGCGCTGGTGGCGCCCCAGCCGAGCAGTGTCATGCTGAATTCCAGCTTGCTGGCGCGGCCGACGTAGACCGAGAACGGCATCGCCTCCACCTTGGCCTGGACGCCCGCTTGCGTCAGCATTTGCGCCACGGCCTGGGTAATCCGGGAATCATTGACGAAGCGGTTGTTGGGCGCATGCAGCGTGATCCCGAAGCCGTCCGGGTAGCCGGCTTGCGCAAGCAGCTCCTTGGCGGCGGCTGGATTGTACTCCTCTACCTTGACGTCGTCGGCATGACCGAAGATGGAGGGCGGAACGAGGTTGGCCGTCGGCAGGGAAAGTCCCTCCATGACGCGCTCGCTGATGCCCTGACGGTTGATCGCTTTGGAAAGCGCCAGGCGCACGCGCGGATCCTTCAGCGGATTCTTCGCCAGTGGCTTGCCCGCCTTGTCCGTTACGAAGGGCGACACGTCGCGGTCGCTGTCCAGGACGAACATCAACGTGCGGTGGGAAACCTTTTGCGCCACGTTGAAATTCGTGTTGGCTTTCAGCTTGCCGTAGTCCGACGACGGAATGTTTTCGATGGCGTCCACGTCTCCCGACAGCAGCGCCGCCATGCGGCTGGCGTCATTGGTCAGGATACGCAGCGTGACTTTGTCCCAAGCGGGTTTTTCACCCCAGTAGTCCTCATTGCGAGTCAGCTCGATGCGATCGCCCCGGGCGAAGCTGACGAACTTGAACGGGCCGGTGCCGATCATTCCCTTGCCCTGATCGAATTCCGGCGTCTTGACGTCGCCGGTCGCCGCTTTCGACACGATGTAGATCGCGCTCAAGTCGTTGGGCAGCAGCGGATAGGGCGACGAAGTCTTGATCCGCACGATGTTGCCGTCCGCTTCGGCGCTGACGATGGCCTTGGTATATGTGGTGAATGGCGCCGTGCTGTTGGTCAAGGTTGCCGGACGCTGCAATGAATGCACCACGTCGTCGGCGGTCAGCGTGGAGCCGTCATGGAACTTCACGTCGGGGCGCAGCGTGAACTCCCACGTGACGGGATCCACGGGCTCCCAGGCCGTCGCCAGGCCGGGTATCAGCTTTGAATCCGCATCCCGCGTCACCAGGGTTTCAAATATATGCTCCATGACGTTGTTGTTTGGAAATATATTCCCGAAGTGGGGGTCCATCGATGTGATTTCCCCGCTGACCGCCAGCTTGAAATCAGCCGCATGGGCCGCGACGGCCCAACTGCAGCTGGCGGCGATCAGCAGCGCCGATAGCATGGCCTTGGGTGTAAATCTTCTAGTATTCATTTTTCGCTTTCTCCACGACGAGTTGATCAGCAAGCGCGTACATTTATTTACGGCTTGGGTTTGTCTCCAGTAAATTGTAGGCGAAGCAGTGCTTCATTCGATTGCGTCTTCGCAATAAAATTGCGCTTTAAACGCAATATTTACGCTCAATATGGATGGGGCTGGAAATTCCATTGCTCCGATGCGGACGAAATCGTGATGTAACAGGGTTGAACATTCAACGATATGCAAGCTGGTATACGGCCGCCGCCAGCGTGCGCGCTCCCAGCATGATGTGCTCCATGTTCGTAAACTCGTCGGGCGTATGGCTGCGCCCACGGTGGCTCTGGACGAAGATCATGCCGATCTTCGCGACGTTGGCCATGATCTGCGAATCATGGCCCGCTCCGCTGTGCATCCGCATATGAGGGATCTGTTGCTGCGTGGCGGATTCTTCCAGCAGGCGAATGACGGAGGGGGCGGACGGACTGGGAGGCTGATCCAGCGTGATTTCCCAATCGACTTGCAGGCCGCGGCGTGTGGCGACGTCGCGCAATAAACGTTCGTGCGCACGATAAAGTTCGCGCAGACAGTCCGCATCCGGGTGGCGGACATCGATGGTGAAGCGCGCCTTGCCCGGGACGATGGCGGGGTAGCCGGGCTCCGCCTGTACGCGTCCGACCGTGGTGACGGCCGGCCTGCCGAGCTTGGCCGCCGTGTCGACGACGCCAAGTATCATTTCAGCGGCGCCGGCCATCGCGTCGCGGCGCAGGTCCATGGGAAACGCGCCCGCATGGTTCGTTTCCCCCATGACCTCGACGACGTAATGGCGCAAGCCGGTGATGCCGGTGACGATCCCGACGGGCAGCTTCGCGTGTTCCAGCACCGGGCCTTGCTCTATGTGCAATTCGATGAAAGTGTCGATGTCGGTGCGCGCGGCGCTGGGAATACGCGACGGGTCCAGGCCGATGGCGAGCATCGCCTGCCCGATGGTGACGCCTTCGTAGTCCCGGAGCTGCTCGGCTTCCGTCGGCTTGATGCGTCCCGTGACGGCGCGCGAGCCCCATAGATTGGCGCCGGGAAAGCGGCTGCCTTCTTCCTCGCAGAACGCCACCGCTTCGATCGTGCGCTTCGGTTTTCCGAATTGTTTCTTCAGGGATTGGAGCACGAACAAGGCGGTCAGTGCGCCCAAGGCGCCGTCGTAGCGGCCTCCGGGAAGTTGCGAATCGATGTGTGAGCCCGAAGCGATCGTCTTGCCGGGCGTGGCGCCTTCGAGCCTGCCCCAGACGTTGCCCACCGCGTCGCGATGTACGTCCAGCCCGGCTTGTTCGCACCACGCCGCATAGTGATCCGTTGCCGCCACCCACTCGGGCGTGTACGCGGCTCGCTTGACGCCGCTCTCGCCGAAGGCGCCGAATTGCGCCAGCTCCGTGACGTAGCGTTCCATCAGCGCCTGGTCCAGTTCGAATTGCGGCGTCATGTCGTCTCCTTTTACTGTTCGTGTCTCCGTTCCGATTATATCGGCGCGTACATGGCGGGGCTCGGCAATATTATTGCGAATGGCCGAAGGCGCGAGCCTTAGAACGCAACAAACAAACTGGCGAAGCGTGATCTAATTTATTGGATTCCGCCCGTTTTCAGCGGAATGATCAGTTTACTTGGAGAAGAGTTCCGATGACCCCCTTAACCACTGCGGATTTTCAGGCGGCGCGCGCCGTCGCTCATCCTCATATTCACCGTACCCCGATACTGCCCAGCACCACGCTCAGCGACTTGACCGGCGCCCAGGTATTGCTCAAGGCCGAGCTATTCCAGCGCACGGGTTCTTACAAGATACGCGGTCCGTTGAACGTGCTGTCGAAGATGTCGGACGAGGATAAAGCCAGGGGCATCATTTGTTCTTCCGCGGGCAACCATGCCCAAGGCGTTGCCTATGCCGCTCGGGTGCACGGCATTCCGGCAACCGTCGTCATGTCCGTCAACGCGCCCGCCGCCAAGATCAATGCCACGCGCGGCTACGGCGCGACCGTCGTCCAGCATGGCGAGATATGGGACGATGCGTATGCCAAGTCGCTTGAAATCCAGAAGGAGCAGGGCCTGACCTACATTCATCCCTTCGACAACCCGCTGCTCATTGCCGGGCAGGGCACGGTCGGACTGGAAATCATCGAGGACGTGCCCGATGTCGATTATGTTATCGTGCCCATCGGCGGCGGCGGATTGATTTCAGGCGTCGCCATGGCGATCAAGGCGGCGAATCCGGCGGTCAAGATCATCGGCGTCGAATCGACGGGCGCCCCGGCCATGACGCGCTCCATCCAGGAAGGCAAAAGGGTGGTGCTCGAGAACGTGACGTCGACGGTCGACGGCCTCGTCGTGCGACAGGTGGGCGAGAATACACTTTGGGTGGCGCAGCGCTTCGTCGACGATATCGTTCAGGTCGACGACGCCGATATTTTCGATACGGTGACGTGGATGATGGAACGCTGCAAGCTGGTCGCCGAAGGCGCGGCCGCCGCGACCGTCACGGCCTTGCGTAAAGGCAAGGTTCGGATTCCGGCGGGCAAGAAAGTCGTATGCGTCTTGAGCGGCGGGAATTTGAAGATCGATCAGATTTATGGTTTGAAGTGGAATTGATTGGAAGGGGTGCTAGCGGCATGACATCGGTTACCAAGCGGAAATCGTCGGTTTCGACCGATATTGACTTTGATCGAGACGGAATACAAACCGGCGTGCTGCGCGTGCCGTATTCGCATGACCGCGATGCCTATGGGTATGTTCCCATTCCATTGATGGTCGCCCGCCGCGGCGACGGGCCCACAGTCTTGTTGACGGGGGCGAACCACGGCGACGAATACGAGGGTTCGGTCGCGCTCATGCATCTCATGCATAAGTTAAAGCTGGAAGACCTCAACGGATGCCTGATCATCATTCCGGGGCTGAATTTTCCCGCCTACCTGAACGGCACCCGCACGTCACCCTTGGACAAAGGCAATTTGAATCGGCTGTTTCCCGGCGACCCCGATGGCACGCCCACGCAGATGATTGCGCACTACATCGAGTCCGAGCTGATGCCCAGGGCGGATTACGCCCTGGACTTTCATGCGGGCGGAACCACGATGGACTACGTGCCGCTCTTGTTCGTGGCTCGCACCAGCGATCCCGCCCAGCAAGAAAAGACGGAGATGTTCATCAAGGCCTTCGGCGCGCCCAGAGTGATGTACATGGATTCGCTCGAAGGCGAGACGATGATTGGATCGGTGGCCCGCAAGCACGGCGCCTTTTTCGCCACAGGCGAGTTCGGCGGTTGTGGCGCGATCAATCTCGATGGCTTGTCCATCATCGAGAAAGGGATCGGTCGCTTCCTCGGGACGCTGGGCGTATTGCCGGCCCCGGCCGAAGATGCGCCGCCTCCGCCCAGCAAACGCTATTCGTTCCGGCCGGAGCATTACATATTCGCGCCGGTTCCGGGCATTTTCGAGCCGGCCTACCGGCTGGGCGACGAGGTGAAGGAGGGCCAGCTGGCCGGATTGATCCATGATCCGTACCGACCCTGGGTCGAGCCGGAAAAGGTGTTCTTCAAGGCCGGCGGCCTGGCGGTGATGAAGCGGATGCTGGCTCGAGTCGAGGCCGGGAACTGCCTGGGCCATCTTGCGAAGGAAGAAACCTAGGCGGACATGTTCCGGCACGGCTCCCGATGCGTCGGGAGCCGTTCAGAATGCATACTGCAGGCCGACCGCGAATAAGTTGTAGTGCTGTCGTCCCAGGCTCACGTTCCAGGGTTTCGTGGGCAGATGCACGCCTGGATAATCCGTTGCGCCGAAGGTGTAGTTCGTCGAATTGATGGACAAATACCGGTATTCGGCGAATAGGGATAGATGTTTGTTCATTTGCGCTTTCAGCCCCGCTTTCAGTTGCAAGGCGAAGGCGGATGCCGAGGCGTCCGGATCCGAATTGAAGTGGTTGATCCCGGGCTCGGACGGGTTGGCGGAATCCGATCCCTTGATGGATATGGATGCGATACCCGCGCCTACGCCGAGATAGGGAAACACGGTGTCGGAATAGGGAGTCTGCATAGTGAAAACCGCATTGGCCAGCAGCACGCCAGTGGTCATGGGAATCGTGACGTATTGCATTCCCAGCGCGCGCGGCATGACGGGCATTTCACCCGTGGGCGCATGCTTGCCCAGGTAGATTCCTTCAAGTTCGACGGCGGGTTTCAGGCCCCACTTGGACTGCGCCGAACCCCATCGATCCCATGAATATCCCACTTGAGCTCCCCCGAAGGAGACATGGGCGCCGCCGGTGGCGCCGCTTGCCTTGATGGGCAGCAAGCGTGTGGGAGAGGGATTGAGGATGACCGCTCCTTTTTGTTCCAGGTTGGCGGAAATGGCGGATCCGGCGCCTCCGAACAGGCCAACGTAGGGGCCCGGACCCGTTGCGGCGCTCTCGGCAAGGGCGCCGTTTGCGCCCGCGAAACACAATAGGCCGCATAAGGCGAATCTTGTCGTCATTCCCGTCTCCGTAATTGATTGTTATTGTATCGACGTAAAACGTTACGTCGGAGACGGATACTACCCGGTTTACGGCTGTGCCGCCATAGCCGGATTTGTTATGACGCCATGATCGGATCCGGGCTTGCGGATTTTATAGATGGTCCCGCAGCAGGCGACCGAAGCCGTCGATGCGGCGATGGCCTCCCAGCATCTTCAGCACGGCCCAGATTGCGCAGCCGTTGGTGGTCAGCACGACCTTGCCGGTGTCGGCCTCCAGCTTTTCGACGACGTCCATGGTCAGCCAATTTCCGCAGGCAAGAAAAATAGCGTCGGCGTCGGCCCGGGAGATCGCCTTGCCCAGATCGTATGCCGTCTGCGAGTCCAGGTTGCCGACTTCCAGATTGCTGACGTGGCCCATTGCCGTGCGCGAAAGAACGGATACGCCGTTTTCCTC
>Ga0265293_10012149_pt1 | contig 11503 bp, 10 predicted proteins | sample Munlanlewell138R_FD_192505 | JGI IMG/M metagenome (GOLD analysis project Ga0265293, IMG submission 192505) | Leachate microbial communities from a municipal landfill in Southern Ontario, Canada - Leachate well 138R | ecosystem: Engineered > Solid waste > Landfill > Unclassified | place: Canada... | reverse complement strand
CAAAGGTAGAGGCCTGAACACAGCTGTTGGTGATGAGGGTGGATTTGCACCAAATCTCCAATCCAATGAAGAGGCCATTCAGGTCATCATTGAAGCCATTGAAAAAGCTGGCTACAAGCCTGGCGTAGATGCATGTATCGCCCTCGACGTGGCAGCAACTGAGCTGTTCAAAGATGGAAAGTATCACCTCGAAGGCGAAGGTAAAGTGTTGGATACCGACGAAATGGTAGCATACTACAAGGATCTTGTAGATAAGTACCCAATCATCTCCATCGAAGACGCTTTGAGCGAAGACGAATGGGATGGCTGGAAGAAGCTTACAGAAGCCCTTGGAGACAAGGTTCAACTCGTCGGTGATGACTTGTTCGTGACCAACACCGAGCGCCTTGAGACTGGTATTGAGCGTAATATCGCTAACTCCATCCTAATCAAGGTCAACCAAATCGGTACCCTGACCGAGACACTCAATGCCATTGAAATGGCCAAACGTGCTGGTTATACAGCGGTCATTTCCCACCGTTCTGGCGAAACCGAGGACACCACCATTGCAGATCTGGCCGTAGCTACCAATGCTGGCCAAATCAAGACCGGTGCCCCAAGCAGAACCGACCGGGTTGCCAAGTACAACCAGTTATTGCGAATTGAAGAGGAGCTCGACTTCACAGCTCAGTATCCTGGGCGCAGAGCTTTTTACAACATCAATAAATAAGCGAGCCTAACCGAAAGCGGCAAAGTCCACTAGAGACCTTGCCGCTTTTTTGGGTTGCCAAAAGTTGATTTTGAGCCATGACGGATCTCGGATACTCGCTCCACATTTGTCTTTCAAGGTCTGTTCAGGTAACCAAGTAGGACGACAAGGCCTCGAAGGTCAGTCCTTTTAACATTGACAGACCTTGTCACAGATGGTATTGTTAAATTCAAGAAAACCTTACTAAGTGAGTTATGAGAGTAGTGTTAGTGCAATGAGGGAGAAAAACCAACCATCTAAGAGTACAAACAACCTGTACGAAGAAGTGGCCCAGAGAATCCAAGCCGACATTATTCGTTCGAACCTGTCCTCTGGCGACAAGCTTGGTACAGAACTCGAGCTTGCTGCACACTATGGTGTGAGTAGGGCAACAATTCGTCATGCCCTGGTTGCGTTGGAGAACGCCGGTCTAATTGATCGCTTCCACGGAAGGGGAACCTTTGTTGCCGATAAGAAAGCCCGTATGGCGCAGGGTGGTAACATTCAAATTATAGTTCCATATTTAACCACGAGCTTTACAGGGAGGATTGTCACCGGCGCCCAGGAAGTATTATTCCATCATGGGCATAGTGTATCGGTACTCTCCACGAACAATAGCCAGAAAAAAGAAGGCGAATATATCCAGAAGATTATCGAACAGGGGTGTCCGGGCGTGATTATTCATGCCACGGCCTCGGATTTCTACAATCCCTGGATCTTCGAGTTGCAGCGGCAGAACATTCCCCTGGTCATGACGAGACATTATCAGTACATGGAGTCCCATTATGTGGAGGCCAACAACTACCAGGGTGGTTATGATGCTACTGCCCACTTAATTAATCTCGGGCACCGCAATATCGGGCTTGTGACCAAACATCCTGGCTTTATGGTATCTTTACACGACCGGATACAAGGGTATCGCGATGCCATGAGCGACTATGGTCTGGCCGTCAACCGAGACATGATCATGGCAGACCTAGAGGACCATCGTTACGTTTACTTGGAGGACCGTTCTAGGGAGCATGAGCATGAGGTCATTACTGCGTTGGTAGAGTTTCTGGAGAGGTCGCCGCAAATGACCGCGGTGATCTGTCTGAATGACTTGGCAGCTGCAGACTTGTCACGGGCTGCGAGGGTCGCAGGGCGCACAGTTGGCGAGGATCTAGCCATTATGGGGTTTGATAACATCGGAATTTCTGCCAACCTTGAACCCGCGATTACGACAGTGAACTGTCCGACCTATGAGATTGGCAAGGCCGCAGCGACCATTCTCTTGAATGAGTTAGCAGGCACCAACGACGGTGTGGTGGGGAGGGCCCTACCCATGGAGTTGGTGTTACGGGAGTCCTGTGGTCCGCCGAGAAAGCCAGAACGGATTCTTGCTATCAAGGGAGGTGGTTGATGGCTCAGACGGTAGTTTGGTATGAGCAAACGCATAGGCTATTGGCTTGAAGTGATGCAACAGACAAATAGTAGGAGGTAATACTCAATGAAAAAACGCATTAGCTTGTTTCTAGCTGTTTTGATGATGTTATCTGTAGTAGGTATTGCAGCAGCAGATACATCTCGCTATGATGTGACTGAACCCATCACCATTCAGTGGTGGCATGCCCATGAGGACCAATTGCATGAGTATTTGAACTACATGGTTGAGCGTTTCAACGAGCAGCATCCTCTGATCACTGTAGAACCTGTCTACATTGGCAGCTATACTGAGATCAATACCCAACTTATCGCTGCTGTCGCTTCTGGTGAAGTACCTGCCCTTGCAACGGCAAATACTTCCTACCCACCGAGCTATGGTGCAGCAGGCATTACCGAGATTCTCGATCCTTATATCGAAGCCTACGACTTTGATATTGCCGACTTTGGCGAAGGTCTCATTGCTGCCACCAGCTATGATGGCAAGCAAATCGTACTTCCTTACCTCATCTCTACCCAAGTTATGTACTATAACCAAGACATGGCAGAGGCAGAAGGCATTGAAATGCCCAAGACATTTGATGAGTTCGAGGCTTTCCTAGAGAAGGCTACCGTCTTCAACGAAGATGGAACAACAGCCCGCTACGGTACCGTTTTTGGTGGCTGGGACTACTGGTACTATGAGACTCTGTTTATGAACAATGGTGTTGAGGTTATCCTCGAAGACGGTTTCAGCACAGACCTCAATGGTGAAGCATCCGTTTATGTGACCACCAAGATGAAAGAATGGATTGACAAAGGCTATGCTTACTACGCCTATGGCACAAGCGCATCTCCTGACATGAGACAACTATTCTGGGATGGCGGAGCATTCAGCGTATTCCATACCAGTTCGCTCTATGACACCTATGTAGACAACAGCGACTTTGAAGTTGGCATGGCTTGGCTACCAGGTGGCGAAGATGGCGTTAGCTTCAAGAGTGAAGTTGGCGGCGCAACCATTTTGATTCCTGCCGTTGCTACCCAGAGACAGAAGAACGCTGCTTGGCAGTTTATGATGTTTATGGCTAGCCCAGAAATGAACCTCTACTGGGCAGACAAAACCGGTTACTTCCCAACACGTCAGTCTGTAATGCAAACCCCTGAATACGCTGAGTACCTCGAGCGTAAACCTGCAATGGCAAACATCGTGTCCATGGCTGGTTGGATTAACCCTCGTAACTTGCATCCAGCATATGACTCCATCGCAACCGAATGGCGTCATGCCTTGGCTCTCATCTTCAACGAAGGTGCACCTGTTCAGGCAACCCTGGATACACTGGCACAGACCGTAGAGGAGATCTTAGAAGACTTCTAGAATGAACAGTTAAGTTATCTTTGGGGGGAGTTACCTCCCCCCCTACTATGTTTGAGGTGGTAATGTGAGTCGTCGAAAAACTGTATCCCTTGTCCTAATTGTCTTGGGCATAGTGGTGCTCGGAGTCGGTCTCTTTGGCTGGCTTTTAGGTGATCTCAATCTCGAGTCCTTACAGCACATTTCCCGTGTGGTTTATGAGGCGCGTAAAGAATCTAGGTCCTTTGAGATCCCCATTACTGGAACGGTGGATTTGCTTGGTGAGGGACGCGGCAGTGTCTCAATCGCTCTGTTGAGCCTAGTGATGAATAATGCTATTGTGATTATGATTGTAGGAATTACGCTAGTGTTTAATGGGGTTATGTTGCGCGTGCAATCGTGGGAAGCCATGAAGGATCTCTTTTGCGTTCAACCTGCTCTGTTCTTTTTTATGCTTTTTGTCTACTTCCCCATCATTGACTTGGTACGCATTAGCTTGACCGACATGCGGATGTTGGTGGCAGATCCTCAAACCTTTATCGGTTTGCGCAATTACCGTTGGCTGTTCTTGCAGTCTGGTTGGACCCGATTTAGCGAATCGCTGCTCATTACAGCTCGCTATACGTTTTGGGAGCTGTTCATTACACTCGTCGGGGGCCTTCTGTTGGCGCTCCTCTTTAACCGTATGAACAAGACCTTCAATGCCATGCGTGCTGCGGTATTTATGCCCAAGTATATTGCTGTAGCCACGAGTGCGGTCGTCTTTATCTGGATCCTCCATGGCAACTATGGTATTTTGAACTATGCGCTTTCTCTGTTTGGTATTAAAGGTCCAAACTGGCTAGTGCAAGCTGATACAGCTCTGTATGGAGTACTAATCCTCACTGCTTGGCGTGTGGTTGGTTACGCCATGATGATTTATCTCTCTGCTATGCAGGGAATTCCCAAAGACTATTACGAGGCAGCAGAGATCGATGGTGCTGATAGCGTGCAGCGGCTACGTTTTATTACATTGCCCATGCTTGCTCCAACGACTTTGTTCCTGTTTGTCACCACGTTTATTGCAAGTATGAAAGTGTTTCAGTCTGTTGACGTCATGACTGGCGGCGGACCTGGCACCGCTACAAACGTAGTGGTCCAGTGGATTTACAACCTGTCGTTTAGGGATTTCCGGGCAGCACGTTCCGCTGCTGTTTCCGTTATCTTCTTCCTGATTCTACTTGTTTGTACCGCGGCTACGATGAAGTGGTCAAACAGGTCTGTCAGTTATGATTCTTAGAAAGGAGGACACCACATGCCTCAGATGCAAGATACTTTATTACTCAGAATGCGTCAATCTGGATGGTTTGACGTTCTGCTCTTTGTACTAGCGGCAGCTATAGTCTTCATGGGCCTCGCCCTAGCGGGCAAAGTCCAATATTCCGTACAGATGAGCAATATGGCCGAAGGGCTTACTGAATTTGAGATTCGGCAAAACCTCGGCACTTTAGCCTCGAGCCACAATGCTTTCCTAAGAGCGGGGTTGATAGGCCTAGTCGTCGTCGTCCTTGGTTACGTTCTCTTGGCCATTGCCAGTTATTATCAAGACAAGGTGTCGCTCCAGACCAAGAAGAACCTAGGCAAACTGCGTGGGATAGTGCAGTACCTAGTAGCCATTACTGTCACTGTGATTATGCTGTTCCCGATTTATTGGATGGTTATTTCATCGCTGAAGACAAGCACCGAGCTCTTGCTCCCCGTGCCCACGCTTTGGCCCCGTGAGTTCCAATGGGAGAACTTCCCGAATGTGCTAAACCGTGCGCCTTTTGCACGCTACCTCTTTAACACTTTGGTGACCACGTTTTTCATGATGATCGGCGAATTAGTGATCGGAGTTCTAGCCGCCTACGGCTTTGCCAAGGGACGGTTCAAGGGACAGAACATCCTATTCATGCTCGTTTTGGGCGCCCTGATGGTCCCCATTCAGGTGACCTTTGTTCCCATTTACGTCATGATCTCCCGTGTGGGCTGGATCAATAGCTTCCCTGGACTGATTGTTCCGAATCTGGTGAGTGCCTACTTTATCTTTATGCTTCGCCAAGCCTTTAAGGCTGTGGATGAAAGCTACCTCGATGCAGGTCGTGTGGATGGCCTAGGACGGATTGGCCTGATCTGGAATGTGTTAATCCCCATGACGAAGCCAACCTTGATCACGATTTCCATTATTACCTTCATCAATGGCTGGAACAACTACTTCTGGCCCAAGATGGTGGCAACGCGGGATGAGTACCGTACCATTGCCGTGGGGGTAACGAGGTTAAGACAGACCTTTGCAGGCATGGAGACTGCTAACTACAACGAAATCATGGCTGGTGCAGTCATGGCGATTGTTCCCATCGTCTTGGTGTTCTTGATTCTGCAGAAATACATTATGACCGGCATGAGCAAAGCTGCTATGAAGTAGGTAGAGTCCTGTAGGAGGTACTTGACATGAGATATATGAGAAGGCTGGCTCTTGTTCTAAGCGTTATCCTGATCCTGAGCATTACGGTATTTGCTGAACAACCAGCTGATCGATATGATCAAATCTTTGACGCAACGCAGGATGGAGGCAAGCTTACCGCCCGTTTCCTCAAACTCACTACCCGTAGTGATGACAAGAGTGGTGATAGCACCATCTTGACCTCGCCTGATGGCAAAGTCATGGTTATCGATACGGGTAACCCAAGCACATTTTTGGATATTGACAACGCGCTCAAGGCCCTTGGCATAACCAGAATTGACTATCTCGTGGCCTCACATCCCCATGTTGACCACATCGGGAGCATGGCGCAGCTGATCCGTGCCTACGAAGTCGGCGCGGTGTACACCAGCGAAGTGGAATATCCCACATCACACTACCGCAACTATATGGACGCGTTGGCGGAAAAGGGTACGCCCCACATCACCTTGGCTGAAGGAGATACCTTCATGTTTGGCGATGATGTGTTGGTTGAGGTCTTGCACCCTGCATCGGGCATAGAGTATTATGAAGGCTATCCTGATGGTAGCACGCAGTTTATCAACAACTTGTCCTTGTTGATCAAGCTGACCTACAAAGACTCGTCCTTCTTGTTTGCTGGTGACTTGTACACCAATGCTGAAAGGGTAATTGCCGCGAAATACGGTGAACGCTTGCGTTCAGGTGTGCTGAAAGTTCCCCATCATGGTGCAGGTACCTCATCGAGTAAGCCCTTCCGTGAAGCCGTTGGTGCAGAGGTAGCGGTGATGATGAGCGACGCCATCGAAGAGCTACGCATTTATCGTAATTATTCGAAGGCAGGTACCAGGACCCTGATCACTAGTATTGATGGTGCTGTCTTAGTGGCCACAACTGGTGACGGAGAGTATACAGTGCTTTCGCAGTTTGATCGTGTTAGCGATTTTCTTGATTAGATGTTGCTGAAAGAGACATACAATGGCTCCAGACCTCTCGCGGGGACTGGAGCTTTCTGTTTTTGTTCCCCCTCTGTTGGATGAAAGAAGGATGCCTTTGGAATTTGTAGAATGTGCCTAATGAGCCACTTCTTGGACTACGTAGTGCTAGGGGGAGAGATACATGAAATTTCCAGACGATTTTGTATGGGGTGTAGCCACCGCTTCGTATCAGATTGAGGGGGCCGCTTTTGAAGATGGCCGCGGAGAATCAATATGGGACCGCTTTAGTAAGACACCGGGGAAAGTGTTAAACGGAGACACTGGTGATGTTGCCTGCAATCATTATCACCTCTATAAAGAAGATGTGGCATTGATCAAAAATCTGGGTGTGGATAGTTACCGTTTTTCCATTGCCTGGCCACGCATCTTGCCAGATGGCCGGGGGAGAGTCAATCAAAAGGGGATCGACTTTTACAAGCGCCTCATCGACGAACTGCTCCAGAACGGAGTATCCCCTGCAGTCACACTCTACCACTGGGACTTACCCCAGGTACTTGAGGATATGGGTGGTTGGTTGAGCCGTGATACGGCCAAGTACTTTGCTGATTATGCCATGGTGGTTTTTGATGAACTGGGAGACGTAGTTACCTCCTGGATCACGTTGAACGAGCCTTGGTGCTCCGCCTTCTTGGGCTACGGAAACGGAGAACATGCCCCTGGTAAGAAGGATTTTGCCGCGCATTTGCGGGCTGCCCACAATTTGCTCTTAGGACATGGCTTAGCATTGCAGGGCTATCGCCAACTCAATTTAGCGGCAGAGATTGGAATTACTCTCAATTTGTCACCTCAGTATCCGGCTTCTTCGAGCCCGGAGGATCTAGCAGCGGCGAGGAAGGCGGACGGTTTCCAAAACAGATGGTACTTAGATCCGATCTTTAAGGGAAGCTATCCTTCAGATATGGAGGAGTTGCTGACCTTGGTCGATCCCGCCATTCGACCTGGAGATCTCGGGCTTATCTCACAGCCGAATGATTTCTTAGGTATCAACTTCTACAGTCGTGGCTTGATCGCGGCGGATAAGGACGGAAGACCTCAAGGACAAAAACCAGAACGGTCTGTGACAGCTATGGGTTGGGAGGTCTATCCTGAAGCGCTTTATGATCTCCTAGTACGGGTGCACAGAGATTATGGTCCAACTCGCCTCTATATAACAGAAAACGGCGCTGCCTATGAAGACCATCTAGAAAATGGGCAAATTAAAGATAAGGAGCGTCAGTCCTATCTTGAGGCACACATTGCCCAGTGTGCTAGAGCGATTGAATCTGGTGTACCCCTGAAGGGATACTTTGTCTGGTCTCTGCTGGATAACTTTGAGTGGGCCTTCGGTTATGACAGACGCTTTGGTATCATCTATGTTGATTTTGAGACGCAGGAACGAATTCTAAAGGATAGCGCTCTATGGTATCGGTCCTTCTTGCGTCGCTGACGTGGGTGAGCCTACGAATTAGCGGTTTTCTCTTGCTTGCGGGTTAACACTGTGATAAAATGACGTAGTAGCGTTATAAATGGGCAGGGAGGTGTCACTAGACTATGGGAACCTTTTTGATGGTTATCCAGTTTATTGTATGTATTGCGTTGATCGTAGCCGTAATACTGCAAGAGAGCAAGGGTGAGGGTTTAGGCTCTATCGGTGGAGGAAGCCGGATGTTCTTCAACCAACGCAAGGGGAACGAGGAAATTCTCTCAACGGCAACGACGTATCTTGCTGTCGGTTTCATGGTCCTTTCTGTCATTTTAGCTATTTGGTTCTAACCACATAGTATACTTCATCCTCTGTCAAGGCGCGACAGGGGATTTTTCTTCTCCACAACTTAGGTTCGCCCGACATCATTGCGGGCAGGGAAGGTGAAGTGCACCATGCAAATTAGGGAAATTTGGCCATTTTTGCTGCCGGCGGTGCTGACCCAGCTCTGGTTGCAGGGTCTCTGCATTGCAGAAAGCATCAACGAGAAAAACCAAAAACCCTTACACAGACGCCTTTATGTCGCATCCATTGTCATCTTCGGACTGGCAGCCATTGCCTTTCACCTTTTCCGCGCAGAAAAGACTCCACCTAGGGATACCACCTCGGCAGAAGTGGAGCGGGCCACGCATCTAACGAGCAAGGGCATGTTCTTCCTGTTATTGATTGCCTATCAGGTTATGGGCCTTCACATGCTGGCAGAGAACTCTGGAGCTAGGAACTTCAAGCCTTTGCTTGCTTTACTGACAATTTCCTTTCTGCTCATGCTGATTTACAACTTACTTCCCGCAAGCAAGCGATTCATACCCGAACCAATCTTACCGATGTTGCAGCTGATTCTATGCATTCCCATCCAATACCTGGACGCTTCAGGGGACAACCTCTTTCTTTCCATCATCGCGGGGTTCAGCGCGATCAACCGGGCTCCATTGCCTCGCGCAAGTGCGTATGGAATCGGTGCGCTAGGAGCATACCTGCTAGGAAGCGTGGCACGGACAGTCGTCTCATCGTCTAGCATCGACATGAGCAGTCTTGTTCGCTACTTCTTCGTGAATACACTGGTTGTACTCCTTGCCCTTCTTGCGTTTTATACCTTAAAGAAGCAGATGATTACAAGTGTTAAGTTGGAGTCTTTACTTAATACAGTGAATGAGCAATCAGAACAGCTCAAGGTATTGGCTGTTATGGAGGAACGTAACCGCATGGCGGCAGAGATGCACGATACGGTGGGCCATACTCTAACTGCGGCTGTCATGGCACTAGAGGCAGCGGAGATGCTTCTTACCGATTCGCCAGCGGCACAAAAGCTGCACCAGGGGAAGGAGCAGGTGCGGAGGGGCCTTGCTGAGCTTCGTGCTTCTGTCAGAGCGATTAGGGCGGGGAGCGAAGCCGCTTTTGCCGCATCCCTTGACAAGCTCTTAAGCGAGATCTGTCGTGACACCGGACTTGATGTCCATGTCATCATGGAATCAGAGGTGACTCTCTCTCCACTTCAGGCGGGGATTTTGCTCTCCGCGATCAAGGAGTGTGCGACCAATGCCATTCGGCACGGGCACGCATCACAAGCAGATATTCTGATGATGGAACATCAAGGTCGATTGCGACTCACCTTTACCGATAACGGCAAAGGAACGTCGGAAGTGAGGCCTGGTTCGGGATTATCCATTATGCAGGAGCGCATACAGGGCGTAGGTGGTAAGGCGGAAGTGCATAGTGAGCCCGGAGAAGGGTTTACCGTCAGCCTCACCATCCCCGTTGCGCACGAGGGGGGCATGTGATGAATCAGATAACTGTTCTCTTAGCGGACGATCAGACCATTATCCGCGACGGACTACGGGCCATTCTCGAGACGTATCCAGACATTCTCGTAGTTGCTGAAGCGGTTAACGGTGCAGATGCCTATGAACAAGTGAAAGCACATTGTCCGCAGGTCGTTCTCATGGATGTACGGATGCCAAAGATCGGGGGTGTGGAGGCCACACGACTGATCAAACAGGATTTTCCTGAGACAGCGATTTTGATCCTAACGACATTTGATGATGACGAGTCTATTCTAGGTGCCCTCACCCATGGCGCATCAGGCTACCTTCTCAAGGATATCAGCGGGGCGAAGCTGGCTGACGCTATCCGCGAGGCTGGTCGTGGTAGCGTGATTCTGCCGTGTAACATAGCGGCAAAAATAACTCAACATATTGGCAGGCAGGGTAAGCCAAAGCTGACCCTTGAGGATTTTACCGAGCGAGAACAAGAGATCATTAGCCTGATTATGCAGGGAAGAAGCAATCGGGAGATCGCCGAGGAGCTCTTTTTGAGCGTTGGAACAGTGAAAAACTACGTTAGTCAGATCTACAGTAAAGTAGGGGTGTCTGACCGCGCCAACGCGGTTCTGCACTTTAAGGAAATGGGATTCTGAGATACTCAAGCTAGAACGGGAGCGAAAGCCCCGTTTTTCTTATTACTAGAACTGTGACTCCAGTAACTTATCATATGACCGGTCACTTCCTTATAATCGACTTGGAGGTGACAGGTATGAAGATTGTAGGAAATCTGGTAAGTCGGCTGTTGCGAAGTGCTTCATCTCAAAGGCAGGATCAACAGTACTTCAACATTGATGAAGTACGCAAGTTTCAAGGACAACGAGAACAATACTCCGCAGAGGCAAGTGAGGTTCTCCGGAGAGATTCGTTCTCTCGACTCTAGGTAGGAGGAGGTATTCCTTGTGGGGACATTTGTGTTGACAAAGGATCTCCTCATGATCCTTTCTCCCCTTATTTTGCTGCAAGTAAGCCTTGTGGTGTACTGCGGGATCATTATCTTCAAAGAAGGCGTACAGAATCTGAACAGAAGGACTTGGTTTCTTATCTGCTTGTTAGTCAACGTGATAGGTCCAGTGGTCTTCCTGCTCGTGGGAAGGAAGGAAGTCCAATGATTACGATCAAGGGACTCAAAAAGGAGTTCGGAGACTTTCAAGTGTTGAAAGGTTTGGATATGCATGTTCGGGCGGGGGAGGTCTACGGCTTCATTGGTCAAAATGGCGTGGGCAAAACCACTACGATGAACATCTTAGCCGGGTTGTCCCAGCCGACGGAAGGTCAATGCCTTA
>Ga0265293_10012148_pt1 | contig 11504 bp, 16 predicted proteins | sample Munlanlewell138R_FD_192505 | JGI IMG/M metagenome (GOLD analysis project Ga0265293, IMG submission 192505) | Leachate microbial communities from a municipal landfill in Southern Ontario, Canada - Leachate well 138R | ecosystem: Engineered > Solid waste > Landfill > Unclassified | place: Canada... | reverse complement strand
TCCAGGATCATTTTCATCTCCTGTAGTTCCTGTTGCCAGTCAGCTGTCATTTCTGTCTGTTTCATTCTTCCGGTTCTTGATTCGTTAATAATTCCATGTACAGCGGCTTAAAGGTTTCGAGGGCATATTCTGCTGTCTCTTTGTCTTTAAAAGCAAGCCGAGCCCCGATGTACGAGTACGAGTACGACCAGGCGGAGTACGAGTCCGAATAAGCGAGCCCGCAGGCCGCGCCGTGCTCGGAGTTATAATAGGAATATACCCACCATTTTTTTTGACTGGGATCGCTAAAATCAGGAAACCATCCATCGTTTAAAGCCTCTGTAATTATCAGGAGCTTGTAGTAGTTAAGTACCGACCTTTGAAATCTGGGCGGAAGGTCGGTAACCGTTGGCTCTACAGAGGGATTCACACCCAGTTCATAGCATGCATCCTTGAAGGTTTGCACCTTGTGTTTTTCATTCAAGATTTTTTCAATATCAAAAATCTTCTCCATCTCTTTTCTTGTAGCCTCATCGGCTTTGTGGTATAGCCTACTGATCTGATCCGCTTCCACTATAATGTTGTTGTCTTTCATAATCAGTTGATTTAGGCGTTTGCTTTTATTCGGCGAAGACGATCCGACAGCTGCTTGCTGCGTGTTTCCACTCTATTTTTCACGAACTCGGCACCTTTGCGATCGTTAAACCTTCCGAGGTAAGAGATGGACGGGCCATACTCTTTAAGTAGTTCACGTTCGTTCTTATCCGTTTCAAGGATGATTGCTTCTTGCTCGTAACCGCCAACGAATCGGGCGATAACCGCGAAATGTTTTAAATTTTCCATGCTGTTGTTTTTTTGAAGTTCATATAATTCAGCTTGATTATCTCAACCGCGTTACTTGTGTCTCATTCACCAATCCTTGTTCGGTCACGAAAAACCTTGCTTTTTTCTTTTTTTCGAGCCTGGAGGCCGCTGCACGGATAGATCCCACCTTTATTTTACTTGATGGAATCACAACCGTCTCTCCAACTTGCAGAGCCATTAATGTACCTGGTACTGAAATTTTCGTGACTATTTTTGCTGTAATCGCTTGATTATTCATATATTTGCTGTTTGTTTTATTTTGTTGCATCGTAGCGAGCATTGTATTGTGATGCAAATATAATCACAAATGTGATAAAACAAGAAGATTTAATCACGTATGTGATCCTATATAACATTATTTAACTAATTGATTGTTTTTAACGTGTCTAACTGCTTCAATTATGGATGAAAATTTATTGCGTGAAAGGATACGACAAGTGATTGCTTATCTGAGAATATCGGATTCCGCATTTGCGAAAAATATTCATGTAAAACAAAATACTCTTAGTCAGCAACTGAATGGGAAGAGAAGCATTTCTATAGAGGTTATTTATGGAATTGCGGATACCTATTCTATTATTAACTGTGAGTGGTTAATAACAGGAAAAGGAGACATGCTTAAACATGCTGTAAACGAATCCGTGGATTACAAAGAGAAGTATCTGCAGTTAATGGAAGAAAAAAACATGCTTCATATGAAGTACACATCGGCATTGGAGGAGCTGCGTGAGATGGATCACCAAAAAAACATTCCTGCAGGAACGGATTCAGGTGTGCCGGATGCAAAACCAGAAACAGGTACATAACTATAGGTGAAAAAATAGCGTTAATGAGATGAGAAATTAAAAGCCATTTTAAAATGAATACACGAGTATCCGTTTTATTGAATTATCAAAAATCAATAGAATATGATCTGCAAAACTTCGGTAAGGGCGAGGATTTAGGGAAAATTGGGGTGATCGTTTATTTAATCATTATAGCCGGTCTACTGGTTCTATTTATTCATAGAGTTGTGGTGCCGGTTGTAAAACACATTATTAAAGAAATTCGACCCTATTTAAAAAAATGAATCATGTTTCACGAAATTCTATCTTCTCTCATTAAAGAGAGAAAAGTAAACAAGAAAGATGTCGCGGAGCACATCGGTGTCGCACGGAGCACGCTTAACAACGTGCTTGAAGGTAAATCCTACCTCAACTCGCGGCAGATAGAGAAGCTGGCCGAGTTCTTCGACGTGCCGGCCGGGTATTTTTTCACGACAAAAAAGGAGGAATCGTCGATCATGGAGATCCTTGATCAACATCAAAAACAAATAAATGAACTAACAAAAACAATAGAAACCTTGCAAAAACCTTGCAAATGAAAATGTAGGAAATTAAAACAATTGATTATCAGGACTGTATAGAGGCTTTTTCCTGCCTGTCACGCAGGGGGTCGCGGGTTCGAGTCCCGTCCATACCGCAAAGATATAATAGTTGAAGTATTAAGTAAAAAGTTCTGGTATACAGTTGTTTAGACAATTGGTAGCAGGACTTTTTTGCGTTTTATTGCCATTAGGGTAGCCCCAGGGTAGCCCCTTTAATCATATTTTAATGCCGAAAAGTGCTGAAAACTGCTGATTGTTGACAAATTTCCTTGCAAATTCCTTGCAAATTTTTGTCTAAACAATCTTAGTATGGCATCAGTAAAATTTTATTTAGACACGAGAAGTCAAAAAAACGACGGGACGTACCCGCTGAAATTATCAGTTCATCACAAAAAACCGTTTCACATACCTCTTAACGTTTCTGTCGAGAAGGAGAATTGGATAGACAATGCTATCCATGGAAGTGTCAAAAACAAAGCATTTCTGAATAGTTACCTCAAATCACGGTTTAGCGCGGTGGAAAATTATTTACTCACGCTTAAGCTGTGGGGAAAGCTGGATCAGGTTGAGCCGGATCAATTAAAAAAAATGCTTCTTGAATTAACTCCCTCGAATAACCTGATACCAAATGGCGTGTCCGAGGAGAAAAAAAAGGAGGAGATCCTTGGCGAAAACTATCTCTTCAAGGAACATGCCGACTTATTCATCAAAACACGCAAAGCACCTAAAACCCGCGAGACGTATGAATACACGATGGACACGCTTGCTAAATTTCACGATCTCGACAAGCTAACCTTCGGGGATATCGATTATGATTTTCTGGAATATTTCGAGATAAAGTTGTGGCCGACATGTAAAGTCAACACGATATCTATCCACCTGCGTAATATCAGGGCCATTTTTAAAAATGCGACGAGAAAGAAACTCGTGTCAAAGGATCTGTATCCCTTCGATGACTACCAGATCAAGACCGAAGAGACGATGCACCGGGATCTGTCCGTCGATGACTTGTGCATGATCAGGGATTACCCGGTTGATGAATTTCAGGAAAAATACAGGGATCTATTCATGCTGCAATTTTATCTCATAGGCATTAACACGATTGATATACTTCATACCGAGGTGCCGGATTTTCGAAGCGGACGGCTCAAGTATCGTCGAGCTAAAACAGGTAAACCCTATGATGTTAAACTGGAACCTGAAGCAATCGAGATTATAAAGAAATATTCCAACGGGGAAAAATACATGCTTGATTTTCTCGACAACTATGTCAATTACAAGGATTTTCTCAACAGGTATAACCGGAATTTAAAAAAGATTGGACCCTGGAGGTGGGTTGCCGGAAAGAGCAAGAATGGGCGTGGTATGAAACGAAAAGAGTTCTCGCCACTCTTCCCTTTTTTATCATCTTATTACGCACGTCACACCTGGGCCACTTTGGCTTCACGGATCGATATCCCTGAAAGCACCATTAAAAGGGCTCTTGGGCATGGTAAACGAACTGTCACGGATATTTATATCAATTATGATATAAAAAAGGTGGATGAAGCAAATCGAAAGGTTATTGATTACGTGAATTCGCATGCATCAACACTCTCGATTACCAAGCCGTTTTCCGCATTGGAGGACGTGGAACTGGCTTTATGATCTTGGGGGTAGGTAATTCGTAGCAAATATACAAGCCGATCATTGTTGCCACGATACGGTCGTCGTGTTTGCCTTGCTGTGCACCTGTTTTCCCATTTTTCTTCGTTTCGAAGTAACGGGCTTCATTCAGCGTTTCATTGTCGCGTTCGGTGTACGCTCGCTCACGGAGAAGGGCGATATAATGGTTAATTATCATCGGCTTGTTGTTCTTGCCCATGTGGAAACCGTACTTCACGGGCGCACCTTGCCGGATCTTCTCGGCGGGGGTTCGACTATACAGGTTGTCATAATGCTCGGCGATGACGTCGAAGATGAATTCGGTTTCATCCTCTTTTCCCGTGTCGCTATCATACACGTTACTCTCCACTACCAGGAGGGCGTTATTGTACCATTTTGCAATCATCGTTGCGATCCACATAGTGATGTCTTTATCGATGTGACCGTAAAACATCGCGACTACTTCGGGGCCCTCCCCTTCCATCATCCAGTAACGATCGATTACTTTGATTACCCCGTAGTCGGCTCCTTCGCTTGTGCCTCGCTGGGGGTCGAACACGACCACGTAACGGTCGCTCACGTTCTGATCTTTGTCGGGGTATTGCCAGATGTGCACCTTATTCATACCGGCCTTATAGCGTGTGGCTTCGTCCGGACCGGCAGTAAACATTTCAAGGGCGGCGGGGTTGGCCACGAATCGAATGTTTTGCAGGATATCTTTCTGCTTGTGTGGTTCAAGAAGCGCACTCTCCGGCGGTACCTTGGCAATGAGCGTGCCAATTGCGACGGGTGGACGGCAATCCTTTCTCATCGCCTCCACATCATCGGCCCGGAACACGGGGGTACCGGAGTCTTGGAAAGCCTCGATGTCGTCGGCCGGATACTCCTGGCGCATCTTGCTTTCAGATGGCATCGTGGCCGCTTTCTTCCGGCGCCAGTTGATGTTCTCCAGGGTGCACCTTTCATGGTTATTCCACAGATTCCACTCATATTCATTGAGCGTGCCGATAAAGTCCGTCATGGTTCCCTTTTTTCTCCGGCCGTTATGCAGGTAATAGTAGCCATCGAAATTTTCTTCGTAGAGCGGTATAATATAGAAAGGCGCGAATATAGGGGTATATGCCGTCTTTCCTTCCTTGGCCTTTTGCCATTGCTCGTGGAAATAGTCGCCGACACCATTCGCGGTGCTCTCTCTCACGATCATCGTGTAGGCTCCATCCGTGAGCGACGAGATGATGGATGATTCGATCAATTCAGGGTTGTTACCCTCCGTTTTGGGGTAGAAGGCCATCTCTGAAAAATGGACCATCTTCAAGTCCTGCGAACGTACGCTGTCTGGTTTCTCCGCGGTGCCGACCGTAATGCGGCAGCCTCTCTCGGGGATGATCTTGATGTTTTTCAGCCCGGCGAAAGATCCTATCGTGTGCTTAACACCACCGATGGGTACCATGTCTCGTATCGAGTTGTCGTACATCGAGCGCACGTTCGTCGCCGCGGTCAGATCCTGGGCTACGACCACGCTATTCCAATTTGTTTTGTGGATTGTTTGAATCCACTGCATGTACATTTGCACGAGCGTGGAGAATCCCATCTGCTTTGCCTTCAGAATCATCGCGTTTATCTGTCGCTCTTCTTTTCGCTGTCTCTCCAGTTCAGCGAGACACATACGCTGCGCATTATTAAGCAAAAATGGGATCTCTTGGCCGGACTCTTTGTCACGTATCGTTAAGCACGCGATCGCGTAAAATTCATAGTCATAGAGGTATCGGTCTTCGCAAAATTTCAACCAAAAATAATCGATCTCCTCATTGGTTGGTTTTCTTTTAAGCTGGACTCTTAATAGTGCTGTGATTGATTTGTGTTTCTGTAGCAGCTTCACCGATTTGTGAGCCGACATCTCGACGGGTAGATAAAAAGTACCTGGTTTCTTTTCCGGAACGATCAATTCAAAACGATTTCCGTCGGCATTTAGCCCGGAAATGGGGTCGTAATCTTTTTTTTTTCAGCATTACGACGCGCGTTCTCTTTTATGATCCGTTCAATATTCATAGTTCAAAATACGGGAGGCCTATCCTTCAGGCCTCGAAGGAAACAAAAATGCTCATATCGCGAATAGAGTTTTTTTGCTTTTCGGCCTCCCTTTCAATCAGGGTTTTATTTTAATAAGTTTATCAATAATATGCTGCCGCCGATACCGACGCCGACGCCGCCAATAAAAAGGACTGGCTTGTGATTTCTCTCCCACCAGGAGGGTTGGGGTTGGTACTCCATTTGCCTGAGTAGTGCATCAATAGTTTCTTGTTTCACGCGGATCTCCTTTTCTTTCAACTGGATTTTATCTGCTGCAAATGATAGCTGCAAATGCAGGTTGCCGGTAATGCCCTCCAGTGATGCAACTTGATCCGACAAATTCACGATCATTGTATCGGCCAGCTTCATCTTCCTGCTTTCAAGCCGGTACGTGTCTATATGAATCGCCACGGCAGTATCAAATGGGCATCGCTCTCCTTTGTTCATCAACGAGTACTGGGCGTTAGAATTCAGGGCGATCAATAACAATGTCGCTATAATCAGTACGTATTTTTTCATAATCATTCTTAGTTTGTCGGTACCTTAATACCAATGAGTCATATCGTCGCTGCTCGATTATAAGGAGCGAGTCTATTTTACCGTGCTGTTCGCGTAGGAGATCCCCTATCATTCTATCCATCTCCATCACGTGTTCAATGCGGTTGTCAAAGAGTTGACGCCTCAACGAGGATACCAGGGCGCGGTAATAAATGATGGTACCCGCGAAAAGCAAGATCGATACCAGCGTGACAATTATTGCCGGTTTGTATTTCAAGAAAAATGTTTTTATTGCTGCCATGTCCCTGATTTTACATGTCGTTCGTAAGATTTCCGCATCGATATATCATAAGGCTCCCGGCCCCATTTCTTCGCCATTTCGCGGTATTTAGCACCGTTATATCGTACCGCCACATTATGCCAGTCCTTTGATCGGATGGCGCCTAATAAACGCGTGTCTGTTCGAATGAACTCGGCCATTTGATGAATTTGCCGGTCCTCGCCACGCTTTGCATCATCCCACATTTCTCCAACAGAATCATAACCCAACCGGTCGTAATGAAAGCCCATTATTTGCCCTAAACCAATCGAGGTGGATTTCATTGCAGCAGCAGGACTAATAGAATAGGCATCGTTAAACGCCTCCCATTCTCGTGATTGTCGCTCAACGCCATTTAAAGTCCATTTCCCGCTGGGTGCGTAGGGTGCTTTCTTCCGAAACCATGACGGCTCGAATTGTATTATTATTTTTCCTGTCTCGGTATCAAAAGCACGGCCTCCACTTTCAACATCTATGAAGGCGGCGAGAGCCTCCGGCTCCACACTTATTCGGCAAGCCTGGTATAATATGACGTACTTATTTATCATCTTCCTTTTTTTTATTGAAATCTACTCCTGTTTTGTTTTTGAAGATATCCGAAACAGAATGAATTAGTCCGGTGAAAAATCCGAATATCTTAAAATCGAACCCCAGCCTTTCGAAATTCTCGTCGATAGAGGTTAGCTCCCAGCGGAGGATGTAGAGCATTAAAAACACCCGAGTAATCGAGAATATACCGACAATAATCCCGATGACGTTTACATTCAGTAGTTTGTCAAGGTGTTCCATGTCGATCTCTCCAACCTCCATCACCATCACGTTAATTATAAAAAATCCCGTGATGTACACGAAGTATTTTATAACCCACCGAAGTCCCTTTTTCGATTCTCCCCTGAATTTCTTCCCGGGGTTTTCGTCCGGCCACTCTTTTTTTGAGGCCTGAAACCCGGTGATGAAATCCAACACCATGACGATAAACAGAACGATCGCGTACATGATGCTTACCCCAACAATGTCGACAGTAAAATGAACTATCTTCGAAACAAGCCATATTATCGAAGACCATATTATACTCCATACACCATTGTCTTGTACCTTCACGGAAGCCGTGTTAAACATCCGCGGAATGAACTGGAATTGTTCGAATACTCCCCTCATTTCAATTTGTAGTTTATGTTATTCTGACTAAGAATTTTTTTCAACTCATTAATGTCCATATCACCTATTTTCCACTTGCTTAAAGAATTCTCCTCTTGTGTTAAATCAAGATCCAATTCTTTTACTAATTTTTCCAGCCTTAAGGCTCCCGGCAGAGGCACATACAAACTCATATATTGTTTATCCTGAATAATAATAAGGTCGACACTGGTAGCGTCTAATCACATCCCAGCTGTGAAAATCAACGTCGTCTGCAACACATATCATCTCTACGGCCTCTCCTTTAGCTAATGTGATGAAAGACTTAGAAGTTCCGCCTTCATAGATCCCATTGGGTAGTTCAGAATGAACATCCATTGGGTAGTTATCACGCCTGTTCCTTATATTATGTATCTTTAAGGCCAAACCGTTCAAGTCCTTGGAGCATGGCACGTAATAATCGAACCCAATTCCAGTCGTGATATCCCTATCAAAAGCGTAAATATTCACGGGGGTTTCCGCATCATTAGGGATAATATACCCTAAATTCGCATGGACAAAAGGGCTCGCAAAGCCACCCTTAAATGTAATTGCGCCTTGAGCATTCCAGAGTAAGTTTCGTCGTGCAAGATGACCAGAACCGTCTAATAAATTAAATAGAAGATTTGGCTGCCATGAGCCATTATCTCCGTTATACTCTTCAAACGATTGGCTGTCCGCGCTGTTTTTTCTTCCCCATTGCGAAATAATGCGGCCCATGATATCCGGATTCACGTCCGAGGTATTTCCCGTGAAGATCGCGCCGCCGATATTGGCGAACGCGGCAATGAGCATGCGGGTGTATATCGCGTTGAAATCACTCATTTCTTCCCATACCTCTGGGTTTGAGTCAGGAGCGGGGCCGCCCGTCGTGCTTCCGTTTTTTATGAGAAGATAATACTTGTTCATGAACTCCACGTAAGGGGCTGATGCGGTCGTTCTGGTGTAAGACTTGTTCGAGTCCCAGGATCCGGAAGGGTAGGGTATAGGACCCGTCTTCCCGTCGGTGCCGGTCGCTTTCACGCCGGTATTCACGAAATCCTTTACCGTGTTATCCCACTGGTACCAATAGCCGTCGGGGCCGACGTACGGGCTTCTCCCGTCCTCGGCACCCCATCGTGCCACACCTGCACCCCTGTATACTTTCTTGCTCATCCGGATTAACTAAACATGTCCATTACCTGCTCGGCAGCATTGCCGGCCATTTCTCGCCATTCTTCAAACGCCAGGAACTCGTCGATGTCTTCTTGTATCGAATCTTCAACTATCATGGCGCGCTCCTTCAATAGGGCGGCCACGGCGTTGTTCAACAGGGCAAACTCTTCCTTGGGAGGGTACACGTGCTCTATGATCTCGCTCTTGATGTGCCCGTAATCAAGCGCTCTCACGGGTACCGCGTAGCCCACGTATACCGTCTCCTCTTCTTCATCGTCGTTCTCTCGTGTTTCCGGCGCGTAGCCGAAATGAACGATTCGCTCTACCGGATCATACGCTGGCGGCATCTCCGGGAGCTCACTTGTTTTGTATCTTTCAAATTTTTTCATGCAGCTATTCCTTTTCGACGATATCGCCGTCTTTTAAATAAATTTCCTTGTTGTTGATCGTGAGGATCCGTGTCCGGTCGAAATCAAAGTCGTAGTGTTTATTTCCCGACCTGTCTACCATCATCGTCTCGAACGACGTCACTTTGTTTTCCTCCAATTCTTCGATGAAGCTTTTCAAACGCACGGAATTGATGATCAACCTGTATTGAGTATCAAACATTTGCACGAGCAGAACCCACCGTCCTTTTCCTTGTCTTGTTTCAATGTTCTTTTCCCAGTCGAGCACTTGAATCATTTTGTTCAAAACGATCGAAGCCGATACCTGTGGCACGTCAAAAAACTTTTTACCGTCTTTGCCAATCATTCCTTTCTTTGGTTTTATCCCCAACGCTTTTAAATCTACTCGAGTCGTCATTTTATACAGTTTCTTACAATGTTTGTTTCCGTGTTTCAGCATCCCCCACGCCGCTGCATCTATCTCTTGCAATCGCCGTGGATTACTAACCTTGCTTCGCCTCTTTAACCAGGCGTTCTTGTTCGTCCGTCTCCAGAACATCTCGCCACCGGGATAAAAAACAAAACCCAAATAGCTCAATCCTTTTTCCAACCTGTGAACCTTGGGCTCGTGTAGATGGAAGCCTTCTTTGGCGAGCATCTCGGAGGCCATGCGGCAGATCCGCCTCACCTTTCCTTTGGTTTTCCCGAATACCACGAAATCATCCATGTACCGGATATAGAATTTCGCTCTCAACTCCTCTTTTACCCAGTGATCAAAACAGCTCAATCGGATATTGGCGAGCAATTGTGCCGGGCGAATACCCAGCGGCATGCCTTCTTCCCCGAATTTTTCAAGAGGCTCCATCAGGGCGTTCACGATGTGATTGTCCTTGAAGATCCTCTCGAGGGATCCACGCATGCCGGCGTGCTGGATGTTCTCGTAATATTTGGAGATGTCCATCTGGGCAAACCAAATAGTTTCTTCCGGATGTTCCTTTAACCAGTGCTTTACTCTTAAAGCACCGTGTATCTGTCCTTTTCCCTTGCGGCTCGCGTACGTGTCGTGAATCAAATGCCGCTCGACTCTCTCCTCTGCCGCTAATACCACGCACTGGTGGTATATGTGGCTCGGGTAGAAATCAAGCTTGGCAATGTCACGAACCTTACCCTGGCCGCTGATCTTTCGCGTGTGCTTGTAATCACCCGTTCGTATCGTGCGATCGATAAGCCCCTCCTGGATTTCGACCATATTGGGGATGCGGTTCGCGATGTGATCTTTTACAGCGTGTCTATTTTCTTTCCTTTTCGTGGCGCAAGCCTCTGCCTGCACCATATTTCCCCATATGTACGTCTTTTCGTACGCGTGTCCTTCTCTTTTCATTTATTCGTTGCTTGCTTCATTCGCACGAGGAGCGTTCGAGAATTCACCTACTAACACCGCGATGTCGGCACCCTGGGGTTAACCGCGCAAGTTTATTTTGTTTCTTCTGCACGTACCATGCGGATACGCCGATGAGGCTTTGAACTGCCGGACACTTTTGCATGACGCGCTACCGGTGTCCTTATTACTTTCGTTGAAGTTAGCCGAGCCCCGATGTTCGAGTTCGAGTTCGTCCAGGCGTTGTTCGAGTTCGAATAAGCGAGCCCGCAGTTCGCGCCGTTCTCGGAGTTCCCGCCCCAGAGCCACATCAACAGTTCATGCGCCTGCCACCCGGGACACGGGTGGACTTTACAATATGTAGAGTTTAAGCAGGGGGCACACCCCCTGCACCCCCCCCTAAGAGCCCAACAGATCCCGTCCGGTCACCTGATGAACAGGGCCAAAATAAGCAAGCCGAGCCCCGAGGTACGAGCCCGAGCTCGTCCAGGCGAAGATCGAGGCCGAATAAGCGAGCCCGCAGTTCGCGCCGTTCTCGGAGTTCCCGCCCCAGAGCCACACTTGACCGTTAGCACCGTAAAAATAGCGGTCGCCATAGCTTATACCCGATTGGGTCGCGTAGGGGAACATGAATACGCCCTGTTCAGGCCCGGTGATGATGTTCATCTT
>Ga0265293_10012147_pt1 | contig 11504 bp, 9 predicted proteins | sample Munlanlewell138R_FD_192505 | JGI IMG/M metagenome (GOLD analysis project Ga0265293, IMG submission 192505) | Leachate microbial communities from a municipal landfill in Southern Ontario, Canada - Leachate well 138R | ecosystem: Engineered > Solid waste > Landfill > Unclassified | place: Canada... | reverse complement strand
GGGCATCTCCTATGACCTTTCCCTCTCCAAACAATTTGGGTTAGCCCTTTCTGGGGATGTAAAACTACACCAAGATGGAATGACAAAACATCAAGCAGGAGCCTATAGCGACGATAATCCTTGGGAAATGGAATACACAATTGGAGGAGGGATCGTCTTTACCGATCCAAAAAGTCACCATGCTGTGCAAATAAACCTAACTTATCATAATGGGAGATTACCTTTGCTCAACTATTTTTACCAGAGAACTTCCTATATCTCCCTGGCTGTTCATATAGGTTAATAAAAATTCAAGCCCTATCTTTGTTGGAAACTCATTGTGAAAAGCGCTCCGCGTTGACGGATAGGGCGAAAAATACTACAGTTTAATATGGTTAAAAAGAAAATTACCATAGAAGATATTGCTCGCGAAGCCGGAGTTGGTATAGGTACCGTTTCTCGCGTTTTAAATAATAATGCCCACGTCTCCGAAGCAACGAGAAAGCGGGTCTTGGATGTGATAAAAGCACGACAATACACACCTAGTGGCGCAGCTAGTAAACTAGCCCGCCACAATGTTGTAGAAGCGTCAATTGGTTTACTCCTCCCCGATATTGGCAACCATTACTTCTTCGAAATATTCGAATCTATCTATCGTAAATTACGAGGATTAGGTATTGATCTCATAATTTTTAATTATGAAAAACATAACCCAAAAGTTATGCAGAGAGTTCTTGATGCGCAAGTATCTGCTCTCCTTATCTTTGCATTTCAGTTAGATGAAACTGAACGCGAACTCCTTAAAAGACGCAATGTGCGTTACCTTTACATCGATTACCTCCACGCAAATGAACATTGCCTCTATACCGACAATATCTATGGGGGACGCTTGGCAGCCCGTTACCTACTAAGCAAAGGAGTTACTAAACCATGTTACGTCGGTGTAGATCCTCCTGCTCAGGCAAATATAGATCGTTACCAAGGCTTTTCGTTAGAATTGGCTAAGCACGGTTATCCACCGTGTCCAACCTTCGAGTGTGAACTTTCAGAAGAGGCCGGCTATGAAATAGGAAAAAAAATTTTAAACGCGGGTCAATTCGATGGTATTTTTGGCTATTGTGATGATATTGCAACTGGCATTATTCAAGCAGTCAGGGAGCAAAAAACAGCGCACCGAGTTGTGGGCTTTGATGGGGTGCGCACCACTAAATATTTAAACTTATCGACCATAAGTCAAGAACCTAGCAAAATTGGGACAAAGGCAGCGACTCTTATTGTTGAAATAATGAGAGCCAAAACAGAACCTTCACCAATAACCCATTGCTTAACACCAATTCTTATCGATCGGGACAGCTAAGGTAGATTATTGTAAATATCCTAACCACCGTTGTTGCCGTTCTATCATGACATCGACAAGCTCCCCCACTTGGTGATAGATGTGGATGGTAGGATTAGCCAATAAAGCCTGAATTACATACTCTTTCTTCTTTGTCATGACCGCTTCCACCGTTAAATCATATACTCCGCAGTAGTTTTGCAACAACGCTCCAAATCCTTTAGGATAGTTTGCAAAACCAATTGGCTTTAAGCCATCACGATAGATTTTTGCCGGTACCTCAACTGCAATTGAACTAGGCACAACCGGAAGCAAACCATCGTTCATAACATTCACTGCCGGCTCTTCATAACCACTATCAGTTAAAATACCTTCAATGATTAACACCATCCTCTCATCGCGGCGCAATTCAATCTTTGGCTTGATCTGGGCCAATTGCAGTTGGTACAAAGTATAGAAATCCTTAATCCCTTTGTGATCTACAACGTCACTAGCCCATTGAATATATTCACCGAAGTGACTATCAACCGTTACTGGCATGAGTTTATAAACCTCTAAAATCTCTTTAAACAACGTCCGATCAGCCCAACTCTTGGCACTGCGTTCAATATCAAGGATAGGGCGCTGCGTACTCCCCTCAGTTCGGGGGGCTTTCCCTGTCTTTCGCACATAGTTGAGAATATCCGAAAAACCGGGCTCTTTTTCAAAGAAAAGAGGTGCTTTAGCAAGAATATCGGGATAAGCATCTCGTTTTGAATCACGATAGTGTGCTTCAAGTAACACACTAAAATGATTCAAACCAGCTGAACGCAACACAAGATTTTCAAATGGTGTCTCTAAAATAGAGGGCAAATAACGTTCTAGGGAAAGTACTTCATGGCATAACCCCACAAATTTCAACTCAGGATACTTGCGCAAGACTGCTGTCGTAATAGCTGTCATTGGGTTGGAATAATTAAAAACCCAAGCATCAGGGCAATATTTAACCACATCATCACAAATTTGGAGAATAACGGGAGTTATGCGTAAAGCATGAAAAACCCCACCAACGCCCCCATTTTCACCATAGACCTGACGAATACCATATTGTTGCGGTAACGTCCAATCTTCATCCCACAGCTTAAACCGATCCCCTATTTCTATTGAAATAATAACAAAAGAGGCCCCTTGTAACGCTTCTTTTCGATCGGTTGTTGCTCTCACTGTAAAAGGGAGCGGATTTTCTGCTAGAAACGCTTGGGCCTTTTCATTAACAACTGCTAAAGCAGTTTCATTAATATCGACTAAAACAATTTCAGCACCATACAGGCTTTTACTCTGAAAAAAATCACCTAACGTACCTAAACCGAATTGGGCACTACCTGCACCAATTAGCACTAATTTCATCTTCTGCTCCTTTGAGTAAAACCCTTACCAAATTTATAGGAAGGAGTCCCCTGTTTATAAACTATATAAATCGCCCCATACCAGAAAAAAGGATTAACTGTATCTGGATATCTAGAAACGGGAAATACTTTGTTAACAACTGTAAAGCACATTGGAATCGATGTCTAGAACACACTAAATCAAAACCATCTATAACCTTAAAAGAGTAACATTTCAGCGGTTAAATTGGCAGTTGAATCTACATAAACATCGCAACTCTCTGGATCAATCGCTGAGCCAACACCCACCGAACGCATCATAGCTGCCTTAATTGCCGTTATGCCCGGAGGAGCATCCTCTACTCCTGTACACTCTTCAGGATAGAGCCCTAGCAAGAAGGCAGCCCGTGCGAAAATCTCTGGATCGGGTTTTCCTACTACAACGTCTTCAGAAGGAACAATGACATCAAAGAATTCAGACAACTCAATTTGTTCGAGAATAAAGAGCGCATTTCTACTGGCTGAAGCAATTGCTGTTTTAATCCCCTGTTTTTTTAATGTATCTAAAATTTCAACAATTCCAGGTAAAATATCTTTGTAAGACAATTGGGTAAGCGAAGAGCGATACCAGGTATTCTTTTGTTCAGCTAACTGCTTAATATCCTCATCTGGCAGGGAAACATCATTATAGTCGAGAATAACTTGTAAAGACTGTATCCTAGAAATACCCCGCAACCGCTGATTTACTTCAGGATTAAACTTCCATCCTTGCTCGTCAGACAAACGCTTCCAAGCTAGGTAATGGTATTCATCCGTACTGGTTACTACCCCATCGAGGTCAAAAACAACAGCCTTGCAGCTAGGCTTTGTAGGTACAATTACGGACGTACTACCTACGGTTAATAAAGTGGAACGGTGCGCTATTTCCAACTCCCCCCCCTTAGCCCTATAGGTAGTCTGTTTTGCTTCAATGTTAATGTGCAATGTAATTTTACCAAAGACCATGGCAAAACTCATTTTCTGCCACCCTTTAGGGAGCACGGGACGGAAAGTGGGTCGTTTATTGAGCAAACGATACCCCGCTAAACCATACACAATCGTCATCCATGACCCAGCCATAGCTGCAGTATGCAAACCATCTTTGGTATTTCGGTGTAGATCTTCAATATCCATCAAAGCCGATTGAAGACTATAATCTAGCCCTTTTTCCACATAGCCACAGTCAAACGCTACAATCCCCTGAATACAAGCTGAAAGAGAACTGTCGCCCGTTGTAAACGGTTCATAGAAATCGAAATTGCGCTTACGAAGATACCAAGGGAAACGATCATGCAGTAAAAACATAGCCAATACTCCATCGGCTTGCTTAATCACTCGATGGCGGTAAATGACTAAAGGATGGTAGTTGAGTAACATCGGGTGGCGCAACTCGCCCCGTTTACTTACATCCCATATTTCACGCTGTAAGAAACTATCATCTTGAGGGTTTATCCCCAACTCAGCATCAAAAGGGATGTACATTGCTTTGGCAGCCTTATTGAAACCATCTAACTCATTTTCTTCTAATTTTATAGTGTGTCGCAGAGTCTCCCAGAATTTTGGACGGGTTGTTTGTAAATGATTTGCTAAAGCACAGACCCGCTCCAAATGGTACTTTGCCATACTATTTGTGTACACATTATTATTAACTAAAGCTGAATATTCATCGGGACCAGTAACTTCATGAATACAGAACTGCCCCCCTCTACGGGGATTAAAATAGCCCAAATCGTACCAAAGGCGAGCTGTTTCAAAGAGCACCGCAGCGGCACCTTCTTCTAAAATTGTTTCGTCACCGGTAATATCAAGATATTGAAAAATACTGTAGGCAATATCTGCATTAATATGGTACTGCGCCGTACCGGCTGGAAAATATGCTGAAGCCTCCAACCCATTAATAGTTCGCCATGGGTATAACGCTCCACGCTGCGACATTTCACGGGCCCGGCTTCGGGCATGATCAAGAAGGGATATACGGTAGGTTATTAAAGCACGAGCGGTTGAAGGGTCAGTATGACTAAAAAATGGCATCCCATAAATTTCAGTATCCCAAAAATAGTGCCCCTCATACCCTGAACCAGTCAACCCTTTGGCAGCTAATGAGGACATCCCATCGCGCCCTGTAGACTGATGCAATTGAAAAAGATTGAAACGGAGTGCTTGTTGCAACTTCTCATTGCCCACAATCTCTATATCTGCTTTTTGCCAGAATTGGGAAAAATAAGCTTCTTGTGAAGCTACTAACTCCTCCCAATTCAAACACCCTTTTTTAATTTTACTCTCTCGCACTACCTCTAACGGCAAGTGTTCATTAGGACGACCCGAACTGTGGTAGTAAAAACACTTATAAAAATGTGCATCTTGCACTTCAGCAGAAAACCTCAATGCTGGAAGTTCTCCTGTATCTTCAGTATAACGTTCAATATGGGTAGGGACAGAGCAATCATGTACTGCACCACACGCAAGATAGAGAGCACTCTCTTCAGTTTTGAAGGTTGCCTGAAACCCTGGTTGGTTTTCACTGCCAATAGCAGAATAAGCAGAATCAATACAAATTAAACTAGAATTACTAAGGACAGTTCCAACACGTGGATCAAGGGCTGTTAATGGACGCTGCTTTGGCATTGCAATCGATGAATGAAACTCGATCGACGCTTTCTGATCACATTGGATGTGGATATGAAGAGCTCCCGTATGAATGTGTTCCATGGAGATAATTGTCTCCCATTTAATGGTAACCAACTTATTATTAGCAGTTCGCCATTGAACTGTTTGGGAGAGAATGCCTGTTTTAAAATTTAACTGCTTGTGATACGACTCTATACCATTAGAAGTAATAGAAAATGGTTGCCCATCTACACTAAGACACGTATAACGGCAATCAGGAAGATCAACCATGGTTTGATTATAACGGGCAAACCCATAGGCATCTTCCCCATAAGAGATAGGCGAAAGTTCATAAAATCCATTAATAAAAACACCAGGATGATGAGCGGGTTCCCGCTCACAGAAAAATCCACGAAATCCTAAATATCCATTCCCAAGGGAGAAGAGACTTTCACTGCTAGCTAAATTCTCCTCATTAAACTGTTGCTCTTCTAAGAACCAGGTGTCTAAACCCATCGATCACCCCTTTACCGAACCAGCCATAAGCCCCTGCACGAAATAACGTTGTAAGGCAAAGAAAACTACCAGAGGGACAATCATGGCAACAAATGCACCCGAGGTAAGTAAATGCCAATCCTGCCCTCTTGAACCAACCATATTAGCCAACCGTTGGGTTAAGACGGCAACATCGCTCGTTCCTCCAAGAAAAACTAATGCAACTAGCAAGTCATTCCAGACCCAGAGAAATTGGAAAATAGCCAAAGAGGCAATTGCGGGAACTGAAAGTGGTAAGACCAAACGACTGAAGACTACCATAGGGCGGGCACCATCAAGAAAGGCTGATTCAAAAATGTCTCGTGGAATAGTCGAAATATAGTTATAGAGAAGATAAATACCTAATGGTAATCCAAAACCGGTATGTGCCATCCATATTCCCAGATAGGAGCCTGTGAGACCTAAACTTTGGTAATCACGGAGAATCGGGATTAAAGCTATCTGGAGCGGGACTACCAATAATGCAACCACGGTGGTAAAAAAGAATTTTCTTCCTGGAAATACCATCCAGGCAAATCCAAAAGCTGCCGCCGAAGCTATCAGAATTGGAATAATGACAGAGGGGATGGTTACGGTAAAACTGTTCATAAAAGCCCGCGATAAATTATCCCCACTGGAACGTACAGTAGCTCCAGTTGAATCGACAAAGGTATACTCACTTCCTCCCAAAACTTGTTTATAGTTGTCTAGTGTAATAACCCCTTTGTTTTTAAAGAGGGTCCACCACCCAGTCGAAAGCACATCTTCTTGGGGTCTGAGAGAAGAGATTAATAATCCAATGATCGGGATACTCCAAATGATTACCAAAACGAGCAAGATAAGATTTACCACATAAGCCCATTTACTTTTATGAATCTTAGTCATCTTAGAATCCCTCCCGTTTACTGAACTGGCGCAGGTTGTACCACATTACTGGAATGACAGCGATAACCAAGACAATGGCGATTGCAGAACCGCGTCCATAATGATAAAACCGGAACATTTGTTTGTACTGCATGCTGGCAATTACTTCGGTTCCATAATTCCCATTGGTCATCGTAAATACAATGTCGAATATTTTTAGCGATATGATTACAATTGTGGTTGATACTGTTACAAGAGTTGAAAATATATAGGGTATAATAATACTACGTATCACGCGCATCTCACTCGCTCCGTCGATCCGTCCCGCATCAATAATCGTCGAGGGGACACCTTTCAGGGCTGCTGAGATAATTACCATGGCGTAACCGGTTTGGAGCCAGATTAAAATAATGATTAAGAAGACATTATTCCAAGGCCTTATTGTAAACCATGCTTGAGGATTACCGCCAAAAAAGGTGACTATAGCATTAAGAATACCTATCTGATCCTCACCAGCAGGTTTATAAGCATAAATAAATCTCCAGATTACACCAGCGCCAACAAAGGAGATTGCCATTGGCATGAAGATGATACTTTTAAATACTTTTTCGAACTTAGAACGATCACTTAGTAACGCAATAATTAGGCCAAATCCAACTGATCCGCCAGTGCCTAAAATTATCCACATAAGGTTGTTTGTAAAGGATTCTAACATTTTACTATCGGTAAAAGCAAAAATATAGTTTGTTAATCCAATAAAATTTTTGGATTGTGCGTCAAAAAAACTTAAATAGAGAGAACGCATGGTGGGTAAAAACAGATACCAAGTTAGAATTACTAGAGCCGGACCAACAAAAACAAAAGGTTGTAATTTCTTGGCGACGTGTACCGGGGTTCGGTTTACGACCCAATCGGCAACCCAGAAAAGTAAGGCAACACCACCCACCCCCCAGATAATCGCGACCAAAGCAATAATTCCTTGATTTGCATTACTATCTCTTAAGAATATAAATCCAGCCCAGAGAATAAAAAATGCCACAACTGGAACAAATATCGAAACAGCTATACGTCCAATTGTGACAAAAATCTCTGTCAAAATGCCTCTTTTTTCAAGCTGCTTTCCCTTCTCCATCTCAGACTCCTTTCAGGTGTAAAAGTAACGTACCGGTGGAGATTTCTTTCCACCGGTACTTAAAAGTTACTTACTTATTTAGGCCACGATTTTTGGATATTGTTCAAAACAGTATTCAAAGGCTTTCCGCTGACCCAGTCAACAATACCGGTCCAAAAAGATCCTGCGCCAACTTGAGCTGGCATTAAGTCGGATGCATCAAACCGGAACACTTTAGCATTTACTAAAGCTTCTGCTAATGAGCGTTCAATTTCATTAGGATATGCGTTCAAGTCTTGATTGAGGTAGGGGAACAATGCTCCTCCAGCTTTTGCCCAAAGTTCACCTGATTCCCACGTAGCTAAGAATTCCATAAATTCGCGTACTTCAGGTCGATCGTTAAAGACTACAAACTGGTCTCCACCACCCAGTACTGGAATTCCAAATTCTGGATTAATCGCAGGGAGCGCAAAGACGCCAACTTCTTCTTCTAGGTTCGCCTGAATCCGGTCAGGGAAGAATCCAGTGATGAAGTTACCTTGCCGGTGCATCCAAGCTTTTGGAGGATCATCGAACAATGGTCGCGGAGCATCTCCAAAACTAGTGGTGAGAATGGTATTCTTTCCACCATAGACATATTTGGGATTCAGCCAAATTTTGCCAAGGATATCAAAAGCTGCTTTTATTTCCGGTGCATTAAAAGGAATCTCATTGGCGACCCACTTATCGTAGACCTCTGGTCCAACAGTGCGCAACATAATATCTTCAATCCAGTCGGTACCAACCCAACCAGTTGCCCCACCAGCTTCAAGCCCAACTGCCCAAGGGGTATGTCCGTTAGCTACCATTTTATCCATGAGAGCTGTCATTTCATCCCAGGTTTTAGGCACTTTATAACCGGCTTTTGCCCATGCTTTCTTTGGATACCAGACAAAGCTCTTTGCATTTACCCGGTGGAAAACTCCATACGGCGTTCCCTCATACGAACCAAGGTCTTTCCAAACAGGTGCATAGTTCTTATCTATAGTAGCTTCAAGAGAGCTCCAAATAGGTACTAATTTATCCTGGGATGCAAAATTCATCATCAAGCCAGGTTGTGGCAAACCAGCGATATCAGGGGGATTTCCACCCTCTACTCGTACACTAATGAGCGTTTCGAAGTCTTTAGAACCCTCATAGATAACTTTAATCCCAGTGCGTTCTTCAAAGGGCTTGATAGCTTCTTCGAAGCGGCGAGCCTCTTCATCAACAAACGCACCAAACACCGTTACAGTTTTGGCCTCTGGAGCTGCACTTTCTACTTGTCCGGCTGCAAATACAGCTGGCAGGGTTAACACTGCAATCAGTACTACAAAAAATACTTTTTTCATACTACTCTCCTTCTTGCCTAGCTACGCTAGGCATAGTAATTTTACTCATGCGTTTTACCGCAAAGAATTGCTTCGAGCTATGAGATCTTTGTTGTGTAAACTAATGATGGCGCAACTAGACTATAGCATGGAAGCGCTTCCATATTCATTGTTACACACCTTTCACTACCTGTCAAATAGAAAATTGTGTTACCATAGAAAAATGGAACATGAGATGAGAATAGGAGTTATCCAAGGTGATATCACCAAAATGGAAGTTGATGCCATAGTCAATGCCGCCAATACGACACTATTAGGAGGTGGTGGTGTTGATGGAGCTATTCACCGCGCAGCAGGGCCAAAATTGCTACAAGCCTGCCGCGCCCTCAACGGCTGTCATACTGGCGATGCCAAGAGTACTAACGGCTATAATCTACCGGCGAAGTATATAATCCATACCGTCGGTCCCATCTGGCAGGGAGGAAACGCTAACGAAGCTCATGATTTAGCATCTTGTTATAGAAGATCTCTTGAGGTTGCTCTTGAACTAAAAGCCAAGTCGATAGCATTTCCTGCTATTAGCACCGGAGTCTATGGCTACCCTCCCCGCCTTGCCGCCCAAATTGCTGTTACCACGGTAACACAGGCTTTACAAACAATTTCGCTAGATCAAATAGAAACAATCCTTTTCGTGGCTTTTGATCAAGCTACTTTCGAGATTTATAAGGAATTGACACGATGAGCTGTTTCTCGCAGCGCTTGTACAATGAGTGACCATTGATTAGTAGCTACCAAAGTAGGATCGATCATCCAGCTTCCAGTTACCGCAATGACATAGGGATTAGCTAAGTAGGACCCAACTGTCTCTTGTGTAACACCTCCGGCCACTACAAAACGGAGCCCAAAGAGTTCTCCAAGTTTATCGATAGCTTTTAAGCCACCCAATTTCTCCACAGGATAAAATCCTAGAACCCCTAGGTTGTTTTCAACCGCCAAAAGGCCCTCTTTCGTCACTGGATATACAGCAACACCCTGTTGCTGACACAAGGTGATAATATCCAAATCAAAAATGGGAGAAAAGATAAATCGGGCTCCAGCTTCAATTGCATTGCGGGCTTGGCCCACCGTCTGGACATTCCCCCCTCCTACCAGCAAGTCAGGAAACTTAGCAGCTAATAGACACAGTAGCTCCAATCCTTCATTGGTTTGTTGAGAGATATTGGCTACAGGTAAACCTCCAGCAATTAAGGCTTCGCCTAGAGATGAAGCGTGAGCAAGCGAAACCAATTTTATCATTGGTATACAACGTACGCGAGCTAATCGTTTTGAAACTATATCCATTTTTATGCTCCTTTCACTCGTAATGTACTGCCTGAAAGAGTCTGGGTAAAGAAAGCTTAACGCAAGTCTAAGAATAGGTTTACCCCTTCTGAAAAACCTTCTCCTCCTTCTTGTGAGGTGACGTAGGTTGGTAAATAATTCATCAACTTAGCATAATTAACTATATTAGCTACTCCCACTGTGACGGGGAAATGGGTAAACATGGGTTCATCATTAGGCGAGTCACCAAAAAAGAGAACTTCTTTGGGATCATTATACCCAAACCTTTCCTGTAAAAACTGGTTTGTCATACTTAACTTATCGTACTGCCCCATCCACGTATTGACATGAATGGAGCTAATTTTAGCTATAGCGCCCATCTCTTCGCAGATATTCTTAATATGTTGGACAACTGAAAGTGGCAAGCGAGGTTCTTCTTCTGCAAAATCGAACGCTACATCAAACATTCGAGCAAACTGATCTCCAGCGATCCTCGATTCAGGAATTTTAGAAAGTACTTTAGTGGTTATACGTTGGAGGGTTTTATGACTATTTGGCACAGCTTGGTTATGGTAGATACGTTTGACCCGTCCGCTTTCTTCCCAGAAGACTAAAGCACCATTTTCACCAACTATTCCATCAACCGGCCACTGCCGTACAATCAGATCGCACCACCCTGCCGGTCGCCCCGTAATAGGGATAACGACTAAGCCCGCTTCATGTAACTGCCATAAGGCAGAATAAGCTAGTGCTGGTAATTTACCATTGGTAGTGATGGTATCATCAATATCCATTAGTACAAAACGTATCTTTTTCGTGGTCTGGACATCCATTTTTGTAATAGGGAGCATCTAATCCTCTTTATTCTTTCGATTATTTAAAGCATACCTAACCTCGCCAGTTTATAAAAGAGAATTATGGAACCTAGCGAGCCATTCCTTCAAATACGAGACTTCTGGGTTCCAATCTTCCTGCCGAATATCCCCAAATGCTGGCATACT
>Ga0265293_10012143_pt1 | contig 11507 bp, 7 predicted proteins | sample Munlanlewell138R_FD_192505 | JGI IMG/M metagenome (GOLD analysis project Ga0265293, IMG submission 192505) | Leachate microbial communities from a municipal landfill in Southern Ontario, Canada - Leachate well 138R | ecosystem: Engineered > Solid waste > Landfill > Unclassified | place: Canada... | reverse complement strand
GAGTTGTGTAATGCCATGGTTGATATAGGCAATCCGAATTCCGTTTCCGATGCAGGTGTTGGAGCTTTATGCATACGTTCGGCTGTAATGGGAGCATATTTGAATGTTAAGATTAATGCTTCTTCTTTAAAAGATAAGGTATTCGTAGATGATATTTTGCAAAAAGCCGACGATTTGTTGATGAAGACAAAAAGTATGGAAGAAACTATTTTAACCAAGGTAAATAATAAACTATAAAAGAATTAAAAAATAATATATATTTGCTGAAATTTAAAAAACCGTATGGCATGAGAAAAATAACAATCATAAATCTGTTGTTGTTAAGTGTAATTTTTTCCTTTCAACTTAACGATATTTTTGCCCAAAATAAAAAGGTCATATTAAAAGGAAATGTAATAAATTATACAGCCAATGATAGCATTGGTTTATATGATGCGCTGGGAAGAGTTAAAACGGCATTAGAAAAAACGACAATCAATAAAAAAGGAGGATTTGAATTTACCTATAATCCCCAAGAAATAGGATTCTATACCATTCATTTTCCGGAAGCTAAAAATATATTAATCGTAATTGCTCCCGATAAACCGATTGAAGTGTCTATTGATGCATCAACTGGTATTTTTATCAAAACCAGTGGATCAAAAGAAAATGAGTTATTAAAAACATATTATAGTAATATGTTAAAGGCAACCAAAATAAAAGATAGTTTGACAAAAGCTTATCAAAATGATCCGAATCCACAAATAAATAATCAATTGCAAGCATTGGATAAACAATGGGTTTCGCAATTACAGCAAATGTGTCTGCAAAATACTTCTAACTATGCATCATCGTTTTTGATAGAAAATTTACCCATTGAAAATCATTTTGATATACATGATACGGTATTAAGTACTTTAATTAAATTATATCCCGATAATTTTTTTATAAAAAACAAATACGAACAAATAGCATCTACCAAAAAAACGGCCATTAATTCAATCGCTCCCGAAATTGCTTTGCCCGATACAAGTGGTAATATTATACGTTTATCCTCGTTGAGAGGAAAAATAGTACTAATTGATTTTTGGGCATCCTGGTGTGGTCCTTGCAGAAGAGAAAGTCCGAATATGGTTAAATTATATGAAACTTATCACAATCAAGGATTTGAAATTTTCGGCGTATCCCTTGATCAAAGCAGGACCAATTGGCTGTCAGCTATTGAATCGGATGGATTAAGTTGGATTCATGTTAGTGATTTAAAACGTTGGCAATGTCAAGCCGGAATTGATTATGGCATTAGAAGCATTCCTTCAACAGTATTAATTGATAAAGAAGGACGAATCATAGCAAAAGATTTACGTGGAGAAGCCCTAGCTGCCAAAGTGAAAGAAGTAATAGAAAATAATAAATAAATTATCGTAATCATAGTATTAATCATGATTTCAGATAAGTTTACTTTACTTTCTCGTATTAATTCTCCTTCTGATTTAAAGAAATTAAAGAAAGAAGATTTGATCCTTTTGTGTGAAGAACTTCGAGCATATATAATTGAAGTAACATCACACAATCCAGGACATTTGGGTGCGAGTTTAGGCACCATTGAATTAACGGTGGCTATACATTATGTGTTCGACACTCCCAATGATAAATTGGTTTGGGATGTAGGACATCAAGCGTATGCCCATAAAATATTAACCGGACGAAGAGATGAATTTGTTAATAATCGTAAATATAAAGGAATAAGTGGTTTTCCTAAAATGAGTGAAAGTCCGTATGATGCTTTTGGAGGCGGACATTCATCCATATCCATTTCAGCTGTTTTAGGAATGGCTATGGCTTCGCAATTGGAAGGGAATAATCAGCGTAATCATGTTGCTGTTATTGGCGATGGAGCTTTAACCGGAGGTGTTGCTTTTGAAGGTTTAAATCATGCCGGAAGTACCAATACTAATATGTTGGTCATTCTTAATGATAACGGTATGGCCATAGATCAAAATGTGGGGGCATTAAGTAATTATTTATTGCGTTTAACAACATCGAAAGCTTACAATAGAGTTAAAACCAATATATGGAATTTCTTGTCACGCAAAAAGCGAACAAGAACGCGTAATCTTGTTCAACAATTCCAAAATGCCATTAAAGGAAGTATACTAAAAGGAAGTAACTTATTTGAATCAATGGGATTTCGTTACTTCGGACCTGTCGACGGACATAATGTAATAGCATTGGTTAATTTATTGCAAGATATCAAAACTATTAAAGGAGCTAAACTATTACATTGTATTACAATAAAAGGAAAAGGCTTAAAACAAGCCGAAATAGATCAAACACTATATCATGCACCCGGTATTTTTAACAAAGAAACGGGTGAAATAATTAAAATACCTACTACTCCCGATACAAAAGAAAAATATCAAATTGTGTTTGGAGAAACCATATGTGAATTAGCAAGAAAATATCCAAAAATTGTAGGAATCACACCGGCAATGGCAAGTGGTTGCTCATTGGATATTATGATGAAAGAATTTCCCAATCGAACATTTGATGTTGGCATAGCCGAACAACATGCCGTTAGTTTTGCAGCCGGAATGGCCGCCGACGGATTTATTCCTTTTTGTAATATTTATTCTACTTTCTTGCAAAGGAGCTATGATCAAATTATTCATGATGTTGCTATACAAAATTTACATGTAATTTTTTGTATCGATAGAGCCGGATTAGTAGGAGAAGATGGAGTTACTCATCATGGAGTTTTTGATTTAGCCTATTTACGATGTATACCCAATTTAATTATTTCAGCTCCATTGAATGAATTGGATTTAAGAAATATGATGTTTACTGCCGTTCAAACACTAAAACCTTTTGCTATCAGATATCCAAGAGGAAAAGGTGTTAGAAACGGTTGGAAAAATAAACCTTTCGAATTAATTCCTGTTGGGAAAGCAAAACAAATTAAACAAGGAGAACAAACTGCCGTTATTGCCATTGGTCATATAGGAAATCAAGCTCTTCAAGCAGCTGAATTAGCCGATAAGCAATGTCAAATCAATACAGCTGTTTTTGATATGCGTTTCTTAAAACCTATTGATGAAGAAACATTGCATTTTATTTGTAATAATTATAAGAATATTATTACTGTCGAAAACGGAACAATTATTGGCGGCTTAGGAAGTGCTGTTTCCGAATTTATTTTGCAAAATAATTATAATGTATCCCTTAAAAGATTGGGCGTTCCTGATATATTTATAGAACAAGGGAATGTAGAAGAATTGCATAATGAATGCGGTATAGATATTATGCAAATTAAGGATATTATTGTTCAAGTATCGATAAACAAATAATTATTCCATCTTTTACATATTTTAATTTTTCAACTTATAGGATTAAATGCTTATAAGAAATACAAATAATTGATTATCAATACAAATAAATTTTATTTGAAAAGCAAGTTTGTCTTTTCGTATAAATAATTTTATTCATTTAACTGTTAACATTATAAGCAAATAAAATGTAAATAAAATATTTTTATAAAAATTTAAAATTGTGATTATAAGAACTATTAATTATAAACATTATTTTGTGAATTTTTTTTGATTTTATGCTTATGCAAAACTTAAAATTTAACATATCTTTGCAATAACAAATATACAAAGCAGTAAATTTTAATAACCATTTAAGAATCATTTTTATTAAAAGAAAAACTTAAATTTAAAAAAAATATTAACGGTTATATATGGAAAAAAGCGAACATATAAGTGTAATACTATATAAATTATAATGAGATATGAGTGATTTATTTAATGCTTTGTTCGGATCAAACAATTTAAAATCAGATTCATCGAAAGATGTTATTGAATATAAATACAAAGGCGATATCAAAAAAGAAGAAGAAAAAGCCGATGTGTTAAAGAATGCGTCATTATTACACGTAAGAGAAACAAGTAGACCGTATGAAACCTTCGAAAAAGTAGAACCTTTGGTTGAAGAAAAAGCTCAATCCAAAAAGAATACGAAATATAATGAAGATATATATGTTAAAAATGTTAATAGTGAACAAATGATAGCTTATAATCCGGAAGATGTATTAGCCAAAGCAACAGAATATTTCAATGGAGATGAAATGGTTGCAAATGTGTGGATGAATAAATATGCTTTGCGGGATGGTGCCGGTAATATCTATGAACTGTCGCCGGATGATATGCATCTGCGATTATCGCGTGAGTTTGCACGTATCGAAAAGAAATATCCAAATCCTTTAGATGAAATAAAAATAAACATGTTATTAAAACATTTTCGATACATTGTTCCGCAAGGAAGTCCGATGTTTGGCATAGGAAATGATTTTCAAATAGCATCATTATCAAATTGTTTTGTTATTGGAAATGTGGGTAATTCCGATTCTTACGGTGGAATTATGAAAATAGATGAAGAACAAGTACAATTAATGAAACGTCGTGGAGGAGTAGGTCATGATTTATCACACATACGTCCCGAAGGAAGTTTGGTGAATAATAGTGCTTTAACTTCTACAGGGATTGTTCCATTTATGGAAAGATATTCCAATTCAACGCGTGAAGTTGCTCAGGGTGGCCGACGAGGAGCTTTAATGTTGAGTATTTCAATAAAACATCCCGATGTAGATAAATTTATAGATGCAAAACTAACACAAGGGAAAATAACCGGCGCAAATATATCCGTGAAAATTGATGACGAATTTATGGAATGTGTTAAATCGGGAAAACCGTATATACAACAATACCCTATTGATTCTCCAAATCCACAATTTCGTAAAGAAGTAGATGCAAAAGCATTATGGAATAAAATTATTCATAATGCATGGCAATCGGCCGAACCGGGAATTTTATTTTGGGATACAATAAAAAAAGAAGCTATTCCGGATTGTTATAAAGATCAAGGTTTCGCTACAGTTTCAACCAATCCTTGCGGCGAAATACCATTATGCCCATATGACAGTTGTCGACTTTTAGCATTGAATTTATATAGTTATGTTGAGCAACCATTTTCAAAGAAAGCCTATTTTAATTTTGAAAAATTCAAAGAGCATGTTGGCATTGCACAACGCTTGATGGATGATTTGATTGATTTAGAAATTGAAAAAATCGAAAAAATATTATTAAAAATTGATTCCGATCCTGAAAATGTAAGTATAAAACAAACTGAAAAAGAATTATGGGAAAAAATTAAAGAAAAATCTTGTTTAGGACGACGTACAGGTTTGGGAATTACGGCCGAAGGTGATATGCTTGCAGCTTTAGGCATACGTTATGGTACAGAAGAAGCCAATGAATTTTCAACAGAAGTACATAAACAATTAGCCATTGCAGCCTATCGTTCATCCGTTCAAATGGCAAAAGAAAGAGGAGCTTTTCCAATTTATAATGCCGATAAAGAAAAAGCTAATCCATTTATTCAACGAATCAAAGATGCCGATCCCGAATTATATGAAGAAATGTGCTTGAATGGTCGTCGAAATATTGCCTTACTAACCATAGCACCCACAGGAAGTGTTAGCCTTTGCACTCAAACCACTTCCGGAATAGAACCTGTTTTTATGATTGCATATACTCGTCGCCGTAAAGTTAATCCTAACGATCAAAAAGCAAAAGTTGCTTTTGTTGATCAAAATGGAGATTCTTTTGAGGAGTATCAAGTGCTTCACCCAAAATTTAAAATATGGGCTCAAATGCAAGGATATGATCCAGAACAATTAAAATATCTTTCTTCAAAAGAAATGGAAAAATTAATTGAACAATCACCTTATTATAAAGCAACAGCTCATGATGTGGATTGGGTAATGAAAGTGAAACTGCAAGGAGCTGTTCAAAAATGGGTAGATCATTCAATCAGTGTTACGGTTAATATACCGGAAAATGCAACCGAATCTATTGTAAGCAAAATATATCAAACAGCCTGGGAAAGTCAATGTAAAGGAATGACTATTTACAGAGAAGGATCACGCGACGGTGTTCTAGTAAAACAAGGGAATAATAATACCAATCAGAATGGTAAATTTGGTGAAACAAATGCACCGAAAAGACCAAAAACCATTGAAGCAGAAGTAATCCGGTTTAAAAATAAAGAAGAAGACTGGGTGGCTGTTGTTGGTATTATGGAAGGAAGACCCTATGAAATATTTACCGGAAAAGCAAACAGCTTTGCTGCTTTACCCTCATGGGTGAAAAAAGGTTGGGTTACTCGCGTCAAGCCATCTGTTTCAGAACCCGCTCGCTATGATTTCTCTTTTACCGATCAAGACGGATATAATGTTATTATTGAAGGCTTATCAAGAATGTTCTTAAAAGAATATTGGAATTATGCAAAACTTATTTCCGGAATTTTACGTCATGGGATGCCTCTACCTAATGTAGTTAATCTGATTGACAAACTTCGTCTTGACGATGACAACATTATGACTTGGAAAAACGGAGTAGCCAGGGCTTTAAAACGCTATATAAAAGAAGGAACTAAAATAAAACAAGCTTGTCCGGAATGTAAACAAGAATCATTAGTTTATAAAGACGGTTGTGTTACATGCATGAATTGCGGTCATTCAAAATGTGGATAATAATAGTTTAAAAATTGTAATACTATGGATACAAGCAATTATGTATTTAAACATCATTATCCTGTTCAGGTAAGAATGACCGATTTAGACCCCGTTGGACATGTTAACAACGGAATACAACTTTCTTATTATGATTTAGGAAGACTCAATTATCTTGAAACATTACAAAACAAAAAAATTGATTGGAATGAAATAGATATGGTAATTGTACACATTGCCTGCGATTTTGTAGATTCCATATATTTTTACGACAAAATTGTTGTTGAAACAAAAGTACTCGAAATTGGAAATAAAAGCGTAAAAATGCTTCAACGGATTGTTAATTCCGAAACAAATGAGATAAAAAGCACTTGTTATTCAGTAATGGCCGGTTATGACAAAGATAATAACAGTTCAAAACAAATTTTGGAAGCATTTAAACAACAGGTTTGTTTGTTTGAAGAAGGAGATTAATTATTTAATTTTCGATATCAAATTTTATGTCTTTCACACACAATTGAATGGTTTTTTTCCCTTGCCATGAATTAAGTTCCACATGATAACAAATATGAAAAGGAGTTCTTTGAACGATTTTATCATAACAGTTACCAAATCCAAAAGCAATGGCATCGATAGGAAAGCTTCTTTTATCACTTTGAAAAACCGACATTTTTAAATGTTTTTGACCTACTATCCGAGCTTTTCCCGAATCAAGAACATTTTTTGTCATAAATAAAGGCATCATGTTTCCGGGACCAAAAGGAGCAAATTGTTTTAATATAGTATAAAATCTTTCGTTAATATCTTTAAAGTCTATTTCTTGATCAATTTCAACAACCGGACTAGTAGATTCTTTCATAATCAAAGAAGCAACAATTTCTTCAAAAGTAGTGATAAATGAATCTAAATTTTCGGGTTTTAACGATAATCCGGCTGCGAATGTATGTCCACCGAAATGTTCTAACAAATGATTACATTGTGATAATGCATTATACAAATCAAATCCTTTAACCGAACGAGCCGATCCTGTTATCACTCCATCGAATAAAGTTAATACTACTGTCGGTTTATAAAATTGTTCTACCAAACGAGAGGCTACAATCCCAATTACTCCTTTACTCCAATCGGCATTATACACAACCAATGAACGACGATTTTCAAAAATAGAATTATTATTAATTTGTTCAATTGCCTGATTTGTTGTTTTCAAATCCAATTCTCTTCTTTCGCTGTTGTGTGCATCAATCAATTCTCCTAATTGTGTTATTTTTTCAGGTTTATCGCTTATAAGTAAATGAACAGAATTTCTTCCGGTATTCATACGACCGGCTGCATTAATGCGCGGACCTACTAAAAACACTAAATCATTAATAGTAATTTCTTTATTAAAAATGCTTTGATTTGGATTATAATACTTTTGTTCTTTACGGAAAATATTACTAAATGATAAAATATATTCTATGCCTTGGCGTGGATTAGAATTAATTAATTTTAATCCGTAATAAGCTAAAATTCTGTTTTCTCCTGTTATTGAAACAATATCTGATGCAATACTGACAACAACTAAATCAAGATATTGTTTCAATTCGTCGAAAGGAATGTTTCTGCAAATGGCAATTGCTTGTATTAATTTAAATCCGACACCGCATCCGGATAATTCTTTATATGGATAAGAACAATCATTTCGCTTAGGATTTAAAATAGAATATGCGTTTGGTAAAGTGGAATCGGGTAAATGATGATCACAAACAATAACATCAATACCGTATTGATTTGCCATATCAATTTGAGAATGACATTTTATTCCGCAATCCAAAGCAATTATCAAAGAAAAATTATTTTCTTTTGCATATTCAACGGATTGATTGGAAATCCCATATCCTTCTATATATCGGTCAGGTATGTAATATTCAAGATAAAGATCAAAATGCTTTAGGAAGGAATACATAAGTGCTACAGCAGAAGTCCCATCAACATCATAATCCCCAAAAATCAATATTCTTTCTTTTTTGGAAATGGCAGTTTCAATACGATCAACGCTTTTTTGCATATCCTTCATTAAAAAAGGATCGTGTAAATGTTTTAAAAGCGGTCGAAAAAATACCCGAGCTTCTTCATATGTTTTTATATTCCTATTTACTAACAAACAAGCCAAAACCTCAGGGATATTTAACTCCTCAACAAGACGTTTAATGTCTTCCTTTTTTCCTTTTTCTTTTAATATCCAGCGATTTTTCATTTGAATTATAAGATAGCAAAAATACGAATTTAATGGTTATGGAAACGATTTTTTTTCATTTTTTTATAATTGTTTAAATGTCAATCAACTTATTAAAATTTTACCTGTTTTTTATGTAAAATTATAATTCTATTAATTGATCTATTTCTATTTTTAAGTACTTTATTTATTTTTATATTATTGAAATTTGTATCGTTCTTTTTTATATTTTTGAAAAAAAATTTTTATTCCTATTCACTGTTTTTATATAAATAATTTCTTTATGGATATTGATGATGTTAAATTAAAAATAAAAGAAATACTTGAAAAAATAAATTTTCAAGAGAGTAGTATATCTACTCATAATTATCCAATTCCTGTTTTAGAACTTGATATGCAATTGATGTATATTAGAGAATTATATGATCAATATCTTATACTAAAAAATGCATGTATAGAATCAAAAGAGGGAAATACCCATTTTGAACAAGTTATTAAAAGCGACGATAAACAGCCTATAAAACATAGTGCACAAATAATAATGACTTCACTTTTTGATGCTAATGATACAGCTTTAAAAGAAAAAAAGGAGAGTGAAAAAATTCCAAAAAATATAGAAGAAGAAGATAAACAGGAAGAAATAAATGATAATAAAAATACGGATCAAGACATATTGGAAAAACATGTCGAACCTTCGATTCCAATCGAAATTGATATAGATAATATTGAGTTTGTTGAAGAAGAAGATTATGATGATGAAAAAGATACAGGGGATGATTCTTATTCAGAAAATTATTTTCCACAAATAAATCCTATCATTAAAGAAAAAGAACCCGATATAGCCGGACCTGTAACGAAAGAAACATTGAGAAATACTGCTGCACAAATAAATCAAGCAGAATTAATTGGAGAAAAATATGTTAGTGAGAAAAAAGATTTAAATACACAATTTACTACTTCTACTGATAATAATATTGCATCGAAATTTCAAAAGAACCAAGGCAATGATCTTATGAAAAATATCGATATCAACGATAAGTTTTTATTTATTAGAGAATTGTTTAACGGAAACGGAAGTTCTTTTACGGATGTTATTAATCAATTAAACCAATATGCAAAATTAACCGATGCAATTGATTTTATGGAAAAAACAAAATCAACCTATCGATGGAAAGATAATAGTGAAGCTTATTTAAGACTATATGAACTCTTATTAAAAAAATATTCCAACCAGTAATAACATTTATAATAATCAATAAAATGAAAAAAATCATTTTCAGCTTAATAATAATTATTTATGTCATTCCTAAGATATTAGCTCAACCTTCATTTTTCTTTTTTAATAAAGAAATTAATAATTGGTATTTAGATGTAAAACAACAAGAAATTTTAACGGAAATTCAAAAAGTGATTAATTCCAATGAAATAAATTTATTGTTAACACAACATCAAAGTAAAACAGATTCGTTAATGCCTTATTTTCATCTAATCGATTTTAACAATGATGGACTGAGAGATTTAATATTTAATGGAAAAATAGGGACAAAAAATTATGTTTTACTTTTTAAAAAGAGGATTGATGCAACTTATAACCTCTTATTAAATCAAGCAGGGGAAATACTTCAAACAAATGCCCCATTCCAAAACAATCCATTAGCTCTTACCATATGGAATAATAATTGTTGTGGTAGCAAAGTGAGTATTCTCACTAAATGGATTTGCATAGTAAATAACGATATAAGTTTTTTTCAAGTTCAGGAAAAAAGTTTAGTATATAATAATACTTTATTACCCGAAATAGGAGCAAAAAAAATTCCATTACAACCTTTTACTATAAAAACGGAAGTTGCAAAACTTAGAATCAATCCTCGTATGGATGATGAATCTGTAATAGAAGGATTAAATGCTTGGAAAGGAAATCATATTTCATATCATCCAAAAGGAGCACCCGGGGTAATATATCATTCTTTGAAAGATAAAGATGGGATCAACTGGTATTTTGTTTGTATTTTTACCGGAAAAGATTTTCCAACCAGAAGCGATCGTTTTATGATTAGTGGAGAAATTGATGATTGTGAAAACTATTCTTATTATGGATGGATACATGGGGATAATCTGAATATTATTACGCAATAAAAATATAAATATCGTTTTTTTTCAAAAAAGAAAAAATATATTATAAAATATTGTACCTTTGCACACCAAAAAAATATTTATATTAAAAAGGTCCCTTAGCTCAGCTGGTTAGAGCATCTGACTCATAATCAGAGGGTCCTTGGTTCGAGCCCAAGAGGGACCACTATTATTAATATACTCCCGATGACGTAATGTTGCGGGAGTTTTTTTATTGTACATATTGTCATTTCGATACAAGGATAGTTTTGAATATTCGCTGCTTGTAATTTTCTTCCTGACTTCGGCAATGCGTCACCCAAAACGGTGACGCATATTTTATAAATAAATGATTGTCTTATGTTTGCAAATTTCAAATAAAATAAGTATCGAAGTCAGGTGCGGGAGTTTTTTTATTGTACATATTATCAATTCAATACAAGGGTATTTTTTGAATATTCGCTGCTTGTAATTTTCTTTGATTTTATCAATTATCCCGAAAATATCAAAAAAACGCCGGAATGAAATATTCCGACGCTCTTTTATTGTCATTACTTTTGATGACTTTTAACTATGCAAATGGAGGTATGTAGTTTTTTAGGAATAAGAAAGGGAAAAGGGAAAAGTAGT
>Ga0265293_10012141_pt1 | contig 11510 bp, 11 predicted proteins | sample Munlanlewell138R_FD_192505 | JGI IMG/M metagenome (GOLD analysis project Ga0265293, IMG submission 192505) | Leachate microbial communities from a municipal landfill in Southern Ontario, Canada - Leachate well 138R | ecosystem: Engineered > Solid waste > Landfill > Unclassified | place: Canada... | reverse complement strand
GCAGTGGCTCGCTCTGTTGTAAACGACGATGTTCGATGAGTAAAAACTGCAGATCGGAAAAGGGCTCCACCTTAGCAACCCTAGCCCCTTCGGCCAGCGGCATTCCAATTACTCCAAAGAGTAAACCCAGCGCACTAGCGTAGACGAAGGGCTTGAAGCTTTCGAGCCAGCGCAAGAGCCTATTTTCCAGCGAGCTTTGTTCTAAGCGGGCCACAAAGCGGGAATGAAAATCGGGGGGTAGGTCAACATTATCCAAGGTGGAAAAGGATTCCTTGGTGTGAAGAAGTTGTAAATATTCACTGCGACAGAAGCTACATTGCTCCAAATGCACCCTTACCGCTCGGTTTTCAGCTGGTGAGACTTCCTGATCAATATAGGCCGACAAAAGCTTATCAATCTTTTGGCAGTCCACCATCAAACACCACCCTTTATATGTCCTCGTGGACTGTTCCGGGTAGCCAGTTCCTTGCCTTTCCAAAGTCTTGCAGGTAGGTGCGAAGGGCCTTGCGCCCCCGATGGATTCGAGAGCGAACTGTACCGATAGAACAGTCCATTATTTCAGCGATTTCATCATACGAAAACCCTTCTACATCGCAGAGAATTACTGCTAGACGGTACTCAACCGGGAGTCGATCCAGAGCCTTCTGGACTTCGCCGACAAAGGCTTTTTCCTCGACTAATTGGGATGGATCAGTAGACTGATCAGGTACCATCTTGGTGAACTCACTATCTTCGTAGTAAACAGGTTCGTCAAGGGACTCCTCCCGAAACTTAGACCGTTTCCGAAGGGTATCTATGTATAAGTTAGAGACGATCCGATATAACCAACTCTTAAATGAAGTGCCTGGCTTAAAGGAGCGAAATGCTCGGTATGCCCTCACCAAGGCATCCTGAACCAGATCTTCGGCCTCTTCACGGTTGCCGCACAGCCGATAGGCGATATTGTACAGGTACCGTTCATGCTCCTGAACCAGTGAGGCAAATAACTGCCGATCACTCTCAACCGTACGTTCTTGAGTTTTGGTCCGTGCAATAACCTGGGCCCAGGCCACTCGTAATCACCGTCTCTTTACATAATAACGAATCGGTCTCGCAGAAAGTTCCCTTTCGCATTTGGAGATACTCTCAGTATAACCTAAAAAGCATTTATTGAAAAGGATGATCCCTGTTTGCCCACCATCGCGCATGTACTCCGCCCGGTTGCCGGGGGGATGTTACGCCATTGGCAAGTGTTGGCGAAGCATTCACGGCAATTTGGTTTTATTACCGTGGCAATCTCCTCAGAGGCCAATGATTTGGCTGCTCTGGCAGGGTTGGCCGAGCAAGTTTTGCCGCTGCCTTTATCAGCCTCACTGCCGGACCGCAACGACCTTCGCTGTATCAAGCTGCTCCGAGGCTATCTGGGCGAAGTCAAACCGGATCTAGTACACTTTCATGGTTTTAAAGCCGCCTATATTGGAGCTGGTGCCGGCCGCATAACGCGCCCCAGCGTCTACACCGTACATAATTACCACCCACCTGCGGCGACCGGACTGATGCGCCACCTCTACCCGCAGGCAGAACGGTTCATCGCCAACCACACGCAGGCAATAATCTGTGTTTCGCATCTGCAGAGACAATATCTAACCGAGATTCCCCGCTATCCGACTAGCAAGCTCCGGCTTATTTATAACGGGATTGATCCGCTCCGCTTTCACCTCGATTCTGCCAAACGGCGAGCCCTGGCCCAAGCACTCCGGACCGAACAAGGTATAAACATGGATAGTCCGCTCATTTTAACGCTGGCTAGACTTATTGAGGCTAAAGGACTGATGACCCTGTTTGAAGCCATCAAGCTAGTGAACCGGGATTTCCCGTCTGCTCAGTTCATCATCGCCGGCGATGGTCCTGAATATTCAGGCCTGCTAAACAAAGCGGCTCACCTTAATCAACAAGTTGGAGGCGAAATACTCCGGCTCGTCGGCGAGGTTGTTGACCCGCTGCCCTATTATGCGGCGGCAGATTTATTCGTGCTGCCCTCCTGGAGCGAAGGGCTACCACTGTCCATACTTGAAGCTCAGGCCGCCGGCCTTGCTGTCGTCGCGTCAGCGGTCGGTGGAATCCCCGAGGTGATCATTCCCGGTCAGACCGGATTATTGGTCCCCCCAAAAAATCCGGCAACATTAGCCGAAGCCATCTGTCGACTCCTGGCAGACGACAACCTGCGCCAACGGCTTGCAGCCGGGGGCCAGGCCCGAACAAGCGGATCTTTTACCGAGCAGAAAATGGTCGCACAGACCTACGAGCTCTACCTAAAAATACTATCTTAGGAGGCCGGAAAGTTGAGGCAACTTGGCTGGGTTCTCTTTGCCTTTCTACTAATAACAGTTGGTTTCACCGCTCCGGTCTCCGCAAGTACCCCTACCCAGGTGGTGGTGTTGATAGGCGGAGTCTCCGCGGCCGACCTGGTTGAGCAAGATTTGCCGTTTATCAAAGGGGAAGCACTAAAGAACGGAGCCCTAGCACTCTTAAACACCAGAACTGCGGCAGCTTACTCCCCGGAGAACTGCTATGCCAGCCTCGCCAGTGGCGCACGGGCTCAGGCCCCTAATGATGTCCGTTTTTTTCTAGCCATCAATGAAGACTCCGAAGACGGACCCGCCCGCTTGCTCTACCGCCGCTATTACCTGCAAGATCTGCCGGCACCTGTAGATCCGCAGCTGGCACCAGCTTTTTTGGTCAATCTGGGGTCCTTTAACCGCAGCCAAGCCCAGTTAAAATACACCATTCAACCTGGCCTGGTCACCCATGCTCTCGATACCCGCGAAAGTTATCCACTCATCATTGGCGCTGGTGATAGCCGAACTGAACCTAACCGACCCGGCGCTTTGCTGGCTATGGGGCCTGATGGGATTGTCCCGGCTGCTGATTTCACCGCTATTCTCGAAGAAGACCTGACTTATCCGGGCGGACTGCGCACAAATTACCGGGCTGTTTTAAGACAGACCGAAGCTGCACTAGATAGGTACCCCGTAATATTCGTGGAAACAGGAGACTTATTACGTCTATATGAAGAATCTGACCGAATGGGAGTAGGTGTTGCTCACCGCTGGAAAAGGCAGATGTTAGCTGAGTTAGACCGTTTTCTGGCCGAACTGACGCACCTGACCGCAGGCCGAGCACAAATCTGGCTCGTCTCCGCCTATCCGGCCAAGCTTGCCTACCAAAGTGGCAATCCGATCACCTTTATCCTAACCTGGGGTGCCAACATATCTAGGGGGTTATTAACGAGTAGCACAACCCGTCGGCCCGGGCTCGTCACCAATCAAGATCTTGCTCCAAGCCTGCTGCATCAACTTGGTATAGCCGCGCCCCAAGCCTACGGAACTCCGATGAGCGTGACCTCAGCCCCAGAGCAGCCACTCGTGCAATTGGTTGAGCTCAACGACCGCTGGGTAAAGGTCAATAAAGCTAGATCTCCGCTGCTAAAAACCTATGTTATTTCACAGATCTGCGTAGTCGCCCTGGGTGCCCTGTTGTTACTACGAACCCAACCAGCAGCAGGCCGTGGCAGGCCGGCCGCCATAATCAAAGCGCTCTGTGTTGCTGAGAGTGCTCTTCCACTAATGTTATTAGCAACCAGCAGGTTGCTGCCCTCGCCCCTCTACTTCTTACTAGTTATCTGCGGGTCGCTAACCATCGGGGCCATCGCTGTACTGCGCAACCGAATTACATGGACTTTTGCCCTCATCTACCTTAGCACAGCTGGGGCAATTATTGCCGATACCATCTTTGGTTGGGGTCTCGGCGCCAACTCGCTATTGGGTTACGACCCGATCGGGGGGGCGAGGTTCTATGGCATCGGAAATGAATACATGGGGGTGCTGATCGGCAGCTTGTTCTGTGGCTGGTCTCTGGTTGACAGGCCTGGTTCGCTAAGCTTAAACGAAGTTCTCCCTTTGATAACCGGATTAATCTGCCTTTTCGTACTGGGCTTTCCCGGTTGGGGCGCTAACGCCGGGGGTACGATCGGTTTTGCTGCTGCCTTTGCGGCCTGGATCCTCCAGGGGCGACGCCAAAAAATTAGACTGAAAAGTCTCGCCTTTAACGGGCTCTTAATTCTGACTCTCTTAACCCTCTTTACCTGGTGGGATCTACGCTATAACCCCACAGTTTCTCACCTCGGACGCTTTGCCGTGAGCGTGGCAACCAATGGCATCGCTGGGGCCTGGGAGGTCTTTAGCCGCAAGCTGGCAATGAACTGGAAATTACTGCATTACACCATCTGGGCCGATGGCTTAATCGCCTTTGTCGCTTTGCTCGCCCTAACCTTTTGGAAACCGCGCGGCCTGGCGAAAAAGATGGCAGAAAAACACCCCCGGATCATCCGCGGCTTCTGGGCCGCTTTGGTCGGTGCCTTGGCAGCCTTTATCGCCAATGATTCCGGAGTAGTGGCAGCGGCAACCCTGCTCATCTATCCATCATTTTTGTTGCTGGCTATTGCGTTGTCATTTACGGAGTAATCAGACGGCCACCTGCAGCTTTATACAGGCGATTCATAACCGCGGCCCCAACGCCGGCTTGCGAAAATCCTTCGGCATAGATGACCGTTACGGTAGTCTGGTCCAAATCGCGCAGGGTGCTAAAGAGGTTGTGCGCTACCCCTGCTAAATTTTCGCGACTGCCGATGGTTCTGACCTCCGCTGATTCTACATCTAAAAGAGCTCTGGTTTCTTCCGAAACGATCAGGCCAACCCTTTCCCCAGCTTGATTCGCTTGTTGCACGAGCCGTTCCAGCAAATCAGCAATTTCTCGGGTCGTTTCCGCCTCGATCACATACAGCGGAGCCCGCGGCGCATAGTGCCGATATTTCATTCCGGGGGCCTTCGGGGTCTCCTCCGCAGCCAGGTCTCCAGCAACCCGAACCTCACCGAGCACCGCTTGAAGCTGCTCACGGCTGATTCCACCTGGACGCAGCAGATACGGTACCTCACGCGATAAATCGAGCACCGTTGACTCAAGTCCGATTTCTACCGGTCCGCCATCGATCAGGCCGGCAATTCTCCCCTTGAGATCTTCCCAGACATGCTCCGCCCTGGTCGGACTGGGCTTTCCCGAAAGATTCGCACTAGGTGCTGCCACCGGAACCCCGCTTGCGGCTATTAAGGCTTGGGCCACCGGGTGGGAGGGCATCCGGATCGCTACCGTGTCTAGTCCGGCGGTAACCTCATCCGGCACCAGGTCGGTGCGGGGCAGGACAATGGTCAACGGCCCCGGCCAAAATCGCTCCATTAATAACCGGGCTTGGTCGGAAATCACCGCGGCAATCCGAGATACCGCCTCTACCTCGCAAATATGTAAAATTAACGGGTTATCGGCCGGCCTCTCCTTGGCAGTAAAAATAGCCCGGACAGCATCCGGGTTTAGGCCGTCGGCACCTAGTCCGTATACGGTTTCGGTCGGAAAGGCGACAACCTCTCCCCGCTTGATCAGTTCGGCCGCCTGATCGATGACCCTCTGATCGATGTTGTTGGGGTCAACCTTCCATAGCTGTGTTTTCATCCTGCTCCTCATCCCCGCTGCTACTCAGTAAACAGGTAAATTCGCTCGTATCCGGCTCACCTACCGGCGGCACCCCGGTGAGAAAGGCGGAGCGCGCCATCATGTGGGCCCCGACCGGTGCGGTCATAAAGAGAAAAATTGCGGTGAGGATTTGCTTGATTCCCCATGAGCCGGTGCCAACCTGATGAATGAATGAGGCAGTCAAAATCCCGATAAGGCCGAGGGTAGCAGCCTTCGATGGAGCCTGCAGACGCGTATAAACATCAGGGAAGCGCACCAAGCCAAGGGTTCCGGCAAAGGTAAAAAAGAGCCCCAACAGCAGAAAAAAGCTAGTTAAGAGGTCATTCCAACTAATCTCGGTCAAAAATCGACCCTCCAATCAAAAACTTTGACAAAGCTACACTGCTTAAAAATCCGAGAATGGCAATTACCAGCGCGGCATCGACAAAAACCTCGGTTGCAAATTTGATACTCAAGATGATAAACAGAGCTACAATGTTAGTGCTCAGACAATCGTTGGCAGCTACCCGATCAGGTAAACTTGGTCCGGCGATAAAACGATAAATACACATCCCCAGGCAAATGGTTATGACAAATAAGCTGAAACTGGTCACAATGCTTATCAGCATATCAGTACCCCCTCGTTATCCGTAAAATCCGCCGTTCAAAGGTCTCCTTAATCTCCCTACGAACCTCATCTTCACTGGTTATGTTAAGTACATGCAGAATAATCTGCTTACGATCCGGGGTGATGTCGACACTCAAAGATCCGGGGGTAAGGGTAATCATATTGGCCAGGACGACAATGCCAAAATCTGATTCGATTTCGATCGGCAAACTAACGATACCGGGATTAAGCTCTATCTTCTTCGCCAGTACCAGCCCGGCAACCGTAAAATTGGCCTTAAGTACTTCCCACAAGAAGACCAGGGTAAGATCAATAACCCCCCATAATCTCGACAAGTACAAATCCCCCGGCAGGCTGCGGCGAAAAATGAAGAGCACAATCGCCCCCACAATAAAGCCGGAGAGGAAATTACCCAAAGTAAATGCATTATGAAGCAACATCCAGACAAAAGCCAAAAAGAGATTTAAGACAATTTGTCGTAACAATGTTATACCTCCAAGAGCACCGCTCTGATATAAATATCCGGATTCATCATCTGCTCCCCAGCGGCCATAACAAGCTCAAGCATCCCATTAGCGCCTAGTCCGATAACAAGAGAGACAACTACTAAAACAACCGCCGGTGCGAGCCGCAGACCATACTTAACCTGTGGAAATTCTTGAGCTGCCTCTCCCCAAAAAGCATATCTAAAGATTTTCATCATTGAGTATAAGGTCAAGAGGCTCGTCAGCACCGCAACCGCGACCAGGAAATAATTTTTGGCATCTAAACCGGCGATAATCAAGGCGAACTTGCTGAAAAATCCCGACAGCGGCGGCGCTCCAGCCAACGAGATCCCGGCGAAGAAAAAGGTCCAACCCAAGAGCGGATAGATATTAAGCAGTCCGCCAAGTTTATGCAAGTTGGTTGTACCAGTTAAATCGTGCGTCACCCCAGCGGTAAGAAAGAGCGCGGTTTTGACGATCATGTTGTGAATAAGATGAAAGATCCCCGCAGCTATTCCTAAGGGTGTAAAAATGCCTAACCCCATAATCATGTAGCCGATCTGACTGACGATATGGTAGGATAGAAGACTTCTCATCCCGAACTGCCCGACGGCGCCAATAATACCTGTGACCATGGTTGCGCCGGCGATAAACCGCAAAATGGCATGGGTATAACCAGGGTCGAACGGAAAAAGCAAAGTAAAGACGCGGAAAAGGCAGTACACCCCGACCTTGGTCAACAATCCGCCCAACACCGCATTGACCGCAGGCGGAGCCGTTGGATAACTCTGGGGGAGCCAAAAGTACAGCGGAAAGATTGCGGCTTTGGTGCCAAAGACGACCATGAAGATCATGGCGATAACGGTCAGCAGCCCTTGATCAGATGCGGTGCGGATTTTCACAGCCAGGTCGGCCATGTTGAGAGTTCCGGTTACCGCGTACAGTAAAGCTACGCCGATGAGAAACAAAGCCGAGGCCAACATATTGATGACCATATACTTTAGAGTCTCGCGCAGTTGCGCTTTTTCCCCGCCTAAGGCCATGAGCACATAGGAAGCGACCAGCAAAATCTCAAAGAAGACATATAAATTAAAGATGTCCCCGGTTAAGAACGAACCATTTACCCCCATCAAGAGCAGTAAAAAGAAGGCGTAAAAATTGAACTTGGCTCGTTCGGCATCGATGCTTTGAAAAGCGTAAAAGAGTACCGCCAGTGAAACAAGTGCCGAAACCGTCAACATCAGCGCTGAAAAGATGTCACAGGCAAAAACGATACCAAATGGTACCGGCCAATCACCGGCGCTAAACGCAAGAATCTCCCCCGACCGAACCCGAGCTAACAGCAAGAGACTCCAGACCAGATTCAGCCCAAGCGTGACCGCCGAGACCATCTTTTGCCGGTTAAGCTGACTTTTAAGCAGAAAATTGATTACCGCGCCCGCAAGCGGCAGCAGTACCGGTAATATAATCAGGTTATCTAACTTCATCATCTACTCCCCGCAGCTGATCTAAGTCATCTGTTTCATGCTCAGCAAAGATGCGATAGGTCAAGGTCAAGATGAGCGCTGTCGTGGCAAAACCAATTACTATGGCGGTTAAGTTCAACGCTTGTGGAACCGGATCAACATATGGACCGGCGTACCCATCCTGCAAGACCGGCGCCCGCCCCGCTTTCAACCTGCCCATCGTCATCGTCAACAAGAGGGTGCCATGGGAGATTAAGGTCGTCCCAAAGACAACTTTTAACAGCCTGCGTTGTAAAACTAACCACAGACCGCCCCCAAATAGTAAACCAATCAGTAATATGACCACCAATTCCATCTTAATTTTCTCCCAAAGCAGTAATAATGGTCATCGTCACACCAACAACAATCAAATAAACGCCCAAGTCAAATAGGACCGCAGTGGCCATTTCGAACTCTCCGAGCACAGGCAAGTTCAGGTTCCCGAAAGCACTAGTTAAGAAAGGCTTGCCGAACAGCATCGGGACCAAACCGGTGCCCAGGGAAAGTAAGAGGCCAAGTGAGATGAGCATTTTAAAATTAAGCGGCAGAATGCTACGTTGGTGTTTAATCCCAAAAGCTACGTACTGCAAGACAAAGGTAGCCGAGGTCATTAGGCCAGCAATAAACCCACCGCCCGGAGCATTGTGCCCCTGCAGTAGTAAATAAATCGAAAAGATTAAGATGACAAAGACAACCAGCCGTGAAATCGTTTCTAAGATCAATGATTTCACCGCGTCCGCCTCCTTAGTTTAACCAATGCGTAGACGCCCATGGCGGCGATGCTGAGAACAGTGATTTCTCCCATCGTATCTAAACCACGAAAGTCTACCAAGATCACGTTAACGATATTGCGACCGCCGCCCAGTTTCAGACTGTTTTCGATGTAATAAGCCGAGATGGATTCGAATAAACGAGTGCCATGGGCAGTCAAGGCCAACCCGGCCGCCAAAATTCCAAAGCTAGCTGAGGTAATGGCATCAACAATCTTTTTGTTCCGCGGCTCAGTATCCTTGAAATAACTCGGCAAATGGGCAAAGGCGAGTAAAAAGAGGATCAGGCTAATGGTTTCAACTATTAATTGGGTCAGGGCCAAATCGGGCGCCCGCAAAATGACCCAAAAACTAGCCATAAAAAACCCGACAATTCCTAAGGCGATTAGGCCGATAACCCGTGACGATGCCCGCAGAATCATAATTACCGCGGCAGCAAATAACAGGGCAAAGAGCAGCTCGTACAGGTTAATCGGGGCAAAATGCCACCCCTGAATACCGCTCACTTTCAGTAGGTAAGTTCCGCCGACCAAGATGACAAAGGCACCGATAATATATACAACATAGTCACGTAACAACCCGGTCATATACCAATTGGTCAGCTTGGCCGACTGATTGGTGAGCAGATCTAAACCCCAGTCATAGATATGATTAGGATTGAATTTGGTCTTGATCCCTTTAAACAACCGGCGGAGCGGCTCAACCAGTTTATATAAAACCACACCTACGCCGATTGTGGCCAAACTCATCACCAACGGGGTGGTCACCCCATGCCACAGCTGGTAGTGTTCGGAGACCGGGCGGCCTATGATGCTGGCTACAGCCGGATTAACCAGGCTTTGCCCAAAGAAGTCAGGTTTGAGCCCTGCGAAGATTGTAATGCCCGCGAGAACAACCGGACCGATCAACATCAATATTGGAGCCTCATGCGGAAGCTTTGGTGTCTCTCCCCGCGGCTGGCCCAAAAAGACGTAGAAAAACAGTAGCATTGAATAAACAAAAGTGAAAATACTCGCCCCAACCGACAACCAGGGAAGTAGCCCTGCCAACCAGCCAGAAAACTCGGGGTGCAAAGTTGCCTCATAGAAAAGCTCTTTGCTGACAAACCCGGAGAATGGGGGCAATCCAGCCATGGCAAAAGCGGCAATACCCGTAACAGCAGCAGTTATCGGCATTCTCTTACCTAAACCACCCAATAGATTAATGTCCCTAGTGCCGGTCTCGTGGTCGATTATGCCGACCGCCATAAAGAGCGCCCCCTTGAAGGCTGCGTGGTTAAAGAGGTGAAAGACCGCTGCTGATGTTGCCAAAGGGGTGCCCAGACCAAACAAGGTCATGATTAGCCCTAATTGACTGATCGTCGAATAGGCCAGTAAAGCCTTGAGGTCATCTTGCTTGACCGCCAACAGTGAACCAGTGATTAGGGTGGCTACCCCAACCCCGCTCACCAGGCCAAACCACAGTGCGGTACCGCTAAAGAGGGGAAACAACCTGCCGACCAGGTACAAACCTGCTTTGACCATGGTCGCCGAATGCAAAAAGGCGCTAATCGGAGTTGGTGCCTCCATCGCATTGGGTAACCAGATATGAAAGGGCACCTGAGCTGACTTGGTAAAAGCACCAATCAAGACCAAAATCAGGATATAGGGAAATAGCGGGCTGCCAAGAACCAGCTCTCGTTTGGCCATAATTTCAACCAGATCGAAGCTGCCGGTAACAATATACAAGAGGGCAAACCCGGCCAGCATTACAAAACCACCGAAGACAGTAATGAGCAAAGCCTTTTGGGCTCCATAGCGCGACCTTTCCCTGTTGGACCAGAAACCAATTAATAAAAACGAAGTAAAACTGGTAAATTCCCAGAAAAGATAGAGTACAATCAGGTTTCCCGCTAGGACAACACCAAGCATCGAACCCATAAAGGCCAAAATGTATAAATAATACTTGGTAAGGTCTTCTTTGGCCCCAAGATAAAAGTGTGAATACAAAAAGACAAGCGTACCAATACCGGTCACCAACAACGCAAACAGCAGTGACCAGCTATCTAAGCGTAAGGCAAAGTTAATACCTAGGGAGGAAACCCATTCCCAGGCGGCACTGATTGTCGTCCCACTGTTGACTCTCGGTAGAATTGAAAGCAGAACAGTAAATAAGCTGGCAGGAATAATTGTCAGAAACAGTCCTATCCATGAACCGGCCACTCTTCGTAACCACGGTACTAGCAACGCCGCTACAAACGGGGCCAGCACGATACTGAGCAGCATCAAAATAACATCATCCTTTGATATTTAACGTTTATATGCTAAAACAATCCGGTCAAAACCGGCATAATCTGTTCTCACCTCTGGTGGAGCAAAAGCCCTGGTCTCCGCGAGGAGCCCAACTATCTCTGCGGCTTGCCCAGCCCCGATTTCAAGGGCGAGCAGACCTCCACTTGCTAACCAGCCAGGAGCCTCGCTAATAATTCTTCGATAAACAGCTAGCCCATCCTCCCCACCAACAAGAGCAAGTTTGGGCTCACGTTGTACCTCCGGCTCGGTCTCGGTTAGCTCCTGCTCCGAGAGGTATGGAGGATTGGAAA
>Ga0265293_10012140_pt1 | contig 11510 bp, 9 predicted proteins | sample Munlanlewell138R_FD_192505 | JGI IMG/M metagenome (GOLD analysis project Ga0265293, IMG submission 192505) | Leachate microbial communities from a municipal landfill in Southern Ontario, Canada - Leachate well 138R | ecosystem: Engineered > Solid waste > Landfill > Unclassified | place: Canada... | reverse complement strand
TGGTCCCGGTGGAGCAAATAACGCCGGTATGGATCAGTAGTCGCAACTGCAACCGGCTTATATCGACGGATTTGTCTGGTCACCGCAAGACGCAAATCGTAATTATCCTCCAGGCATCCGTCAATAAAGCCTAAAAATTCAACCTCTTTTACTCCCAGAACTTTTGCCGCTTCCAACTGTTCTTCTCGTCGAATGGTCTTTAACGCTTCAGCATCCATGCTTTTATCTTCGCTGCCTTTTTCCCCACCGGTTATTATCACGTAAACTATAGTTTTACCTGCTGCGGTTAGCTTGGCAACAGTGCCTGCCATACCAAATTCAGCATCATCCGGATGGGGGCAAAAAACCAAAAGGTCAACCACCTGCCGACTCATTAAGATGTTCCTGCCTTGATGCAAGATAGTTCATCAAACCCTTTTTTTAGTAAATTGGTTACATTTTGCCAGCTAAAATTCACAACGGTCTGCCTGATTGTTTTTTCTTCAAGATGCGTCCTCGGCTTACAGTTTATCCAATCGCCGATTTTGTCTGCCAACTCTCTGGCATCCCAATTTTTCAAGATATCCCCATTCAACCCGGGGTTGATAATATTTTTTAAGTCACCCACATCCCCGGCAATAACAGGACAGCCACAGGCCATTGCTTCTAATGCTACCAAGCCAAAACTCTCATAATATGAGGGAACGACCAACACACTTGCCATTGAGTAATATTTTTTGAGTTCTTCTTGAGGAACAGGCCCAACAAACTCCAGTCTGTCATCAACGCCTCTATCCACTGCCTGTCGCAGTAAGAAGCTTTTTCTATCACAGTCACCATCACCCCCAATAAGCAAACAACGCCACCTGTCATCCTCTTTAATCAAGGATAAGGCATCAATAAGAAGGTTTATTCCTTTAAAAGGATCTAAACGCCCTACAAACAGGATGGTCCTGCCTGAAGTATACTCCTGTTCTTCATGACAAGACGGTTGAAACATTTCTAAATTAACACCACAAGGCACAACCCGAATTTTATCGGCATCTGCATCATATAAACGGCAAAGTAATTCTTTTTCCTGGCTAGTAGAAGCAATTATCTGATCGCACGCTTTTATAACGTTGCGCTCTTCCTGTACACGTAGCTCAGATTCGGTTACCCCTCGCCCAATCTGGTTTTTTACCGCTCCAAGCGTATGAAACATTACTGAATGAGGAACCTGCCATTTTTCAGCCAGGATTTGACCGCTGACGCCAGATAACCAGTAATGACTGAAAACATGGCGATATTTCATATCATTATCAGCCGCAAATTGATTCACTTTATGATTAAATGAATCTATATGGGAATACAAGGCCAGTTTATCTATTACATCTCGTGTTTCTCCGACCTTAAGATGTATGAGTCGAACACCTTCTGCAAGACGCATTATGTGACTGGTATGAGAATCATGCCCTCGAGTGAATATGTCAACATCAAAGCCAAGGCTATCAAAATGACGAGCTATTTCTCTTATATAGACACTCATCCCTCCGGTATCACGAGCCCCCAAGTTGCCAAGCGGACAACTATGAAGACTGATTAACGCAATACCTCGACGAACTTCTGAAGAATGGCTCATGGTTAGTTTATTTCTATTTCCAAACTATAAAGATTAATACTCTTTCCTCCGAGGCGACGCTTGTATTCCTCGTCTCCTTTTAAGAAATTCCATCTGTGCCGCCCGATATCTATTGCCTCTTTTATGGCAAGCACCTTACTCATATGCCCAATCCCAAGACTGGCATATTTGGAATTATAAGCATTATTATACAGGAAGATAGAATTATTATAGTCAAAAAGAAGCACCATGGCTATTTTCTCCCCCTGCATTTCCAAGCATCCGAAGCGCATTGCCTCACTTGGGCCAATCTTTTCCCAAATTTTTAAGAATAATTGTTGCATCAGTGGTGTCATAAACTTGGCTTTCGCAGGATGATTGAGAAAGATTAGTCTTAAGAACTCGCCCATATATTCTGAACTGAATGGATGCTTTCCACCAGTGTAATAAAAATCTACATTCCCCTTTTCAAACAGCCGACGCAACTTCCGTCTTATTTCATGACGCTCTTTTTTCGCCAATTCAGCAAGATAATCGTCAAACGTTTCAGGGAGGTTCATCTCCGGGCAAACAGCTTCCTGCTTTAAACCGACTCTGCAACCAAGAGAGTTAGCTACTGGAATCAACTTGGTAATAGCAAAAGAATCAGGCCTCAGATGCTTTAAATGTAGCCTGTTTACTCCATCCAGCTTAATATCTGCCAGGAGCAGAGAGAAAAATTCCTCCTCTCCTTCTTTAATTAAAAAGTCCTGATAATCGCAAATATCAGGTGATCCAATAAACGAAGCAATGCCATCTAATATCTTCAAGGGTGCCGCTGCCACCGGATTTCCATCCCTTACGCCTATTTTGATATAGGAACAATAATCCTTGCCAAAAACCTCCCACCACACCTGCAACCACTCAGGCGCTAAAAATGGATTTGAAATGCCTGTTTCGGATTGCACCTGTTCTGCAAAGTAATTATAGTTGTCAACACTTATATTTGTTATAATCATTTTACTAATTTGCAAGGCATATTGGTGTTTTTTTATACCTTGCTTGTCTTATATCTTACATTTTATAGAATTAGTTTACCTGATTCCAATCGTGTAAATTACTCCTTTTTCCTAATTTGACAAGTTAACAGTAAAACAGATAGACTTGTCAAAATAACTCTGAGTCAGTCTTTCCTAAACTTGTTTTAGGCAAGGAAACCGACTGCTGGGCGAGCAAAAAGCCCAAAGGGTACAACCGGAAACAGTTGCGCCTGCCCCTTTCAGGAAAGGAGACTATGAAAGATAGAGCTGTGTTCAGAGTAGGCTTGTTAAATGTGCTTTTTAACGATAAAGAGCACCGTTGTTATCTGTACGGCCATTTTTATGCATACAAACGATGAAGTTTGTATGCTTTTTTTTATTATTTAAATCAAAATATTAGAGAGGGTAGAGTATATGGATATTATTAAAAAGCATTACTCTGTGATTTAAGGAGGGTAGATAATGAGTAAGGCGATCCTTTTTGACCTCACTAAATGTACAGCCTGCCGGGCTTGCCAGGTAGCTTGCAAGCAGTGGAACGAAAATAAGGCAGAAGAAACCAGTAACTGGGGCTCCTATGAAAATCCCAAGAGGCTCTCATCCGACACCTGGATAAAGATGCGTTTTATTGAAGTAGAGCGTGAAAACAAGTTCGATTGGCTTTTTCTCAGAGACTCCTGCATGCATTGCGAAGAGGCTAGCTGTATGGTTGTTTGTCCGGTCGGAGCAATCTTCAAGACAGAAGAAGGGTTTGTTCATGTTGACCAAGACTGGTGTATTGGTTGCGCTAACTGTGTTTTTGCATGTCCCTTCGATGTCATACACAAAGATCATCACTTAAATAGAGCCATGAAATGTAGTGCCTGTACCAGTGTCGGTTATAACAGGCTTGCCGCAGGACTAAAACCAGCATGTGTCACCACTTGTCCCACCGGCGCTCTACAATATGGCGACAGAGATGAACTTATAGCCAACGGGCTTGCCGCAGTTGATAAATTAAAAGCAAATGGTCACCCCAATGCATATCTATATGGTGAAAAAGAACTGGGAGGCTTACATCAAATGCTAGTCCTTGATGATGCCCCTTCAGTTTATGGCTTGCCGGAAAACCCGCAACTTGCCACCAAGGATATGATTTCCAACTGGTTATCTTCGCTGATAACAGCCGGCGCGATAACAGCAATTCCTTTCTGGTTGCTCTTTAAACGCAAGGATAAAATAAAAGCTGAAAACGGCAATAAAGGAGGTGCGTAAATGGACTGGGGATGGCAAATCTGGGTATATCTATGGACAGCCGGTATGGCCGGCGGTGCCTTCTTCACTGGTTTTTTGGTTAATGTATTTACCAACTGGAAACATCAAACCTTTTTCCGTGTTTCTGCCGTAACCGCTGTTCCCTTTGGCATTATTGGCGTATTGGCTCTTCTCTTTAAAATCAATGTGTACAGGGTGTGGCATCTCTTCGTCAGCTTTGAACCAACAGCAATGATTTCTATTGCCACCTGGGTACTTACTCTTTGGCTCACGGTCATTTTTATAATGTTCCTGGCCTGGTTGCTCGAGTGGGACGCTAAAAATAATCCGGACAAGTATTCTTACAATCTGGAAGGCGCTATGGCTAAAACTTCCAAAGTGTTGGCATGGATAGCGTTCTTTGTTTCTATCATTATGTTTGGCTATACAGGCGTGCTCCTTGCTAATACAAGCGTACCCCTCTGGTCTGACACAGGCCTTCTTCCGGCACTTTTCTCCGTATCTGCCGTATCAACCGGAATAGCTCTTACAATCGTAGCCAGCTTGCTGGTTAACAAGTCCGGCAAACTTTCTATTTCGAATGACCTTATTCGCAAATTGGCTGATGCCGATGCTGTAGTAATTGTCATGGAAGCTTTGGTTCTAACAGCTTACGTTATCTGGTTAGCAATTATCGGGGGAGCCGCTGGCACCTCTTTGTCTGCCTTGCTTACAGGTGAACTAGCAGTGATGTTCTGGTTAGGTTTTGTTAGCTTGGCTCTTCTTATTCCTATCATTCTTGACCTCATCCGCCACTTCAGTAAATCCGAAGGGCGAGCAGCCACAACATTAATTGCCTTATCTGTAGTTTTAACGATTATAGGTGGTTTTTTCCTGCGAATAGTCATCACAATCGGTGGACAACTATAACGCAGTTTCAACAAACTACTAATTGTTGGGAAGATTAAAGGATACAACGAGTAAAATAATCAAAGGTTTAAGGGAGTGAGTTGATATATCAACTCACTCCCTTTGTTTTGCCAGCTCCTATATTGAACTTCTGAGTATCCAGGCTAAAGCCGAACAAATAGCGCTTTCGTATCAGATCGATGAAAAAAATTCTACTGAGTTTACCTTTGCCAAACTGCAAGCGGTATTTAAAAGCGACAACTTTTCCTTTCATTTCATGTATCCAACATGCATTGGATAGTACTTAGATTGGTCTAAAAACCATAAAAGTGGTACAATAATAGCGTTGGGAGCCCTCTTTCTCCCTACTCCCACTTGCTTTAATTTTCTTTAATTTATTTAAATTTTGGCTTTATATTATTAATATCGAGGTTATCCAATGCCCGATTTTACCGGTTTCTTTGCTATTTTGATTGTTCAACAGCCTTTATAGGGCTACGTACGGCGCTTTCATACACTTCTTTCGTACGTAGCCCTCCGAGAATAAGACTTCTTTCTTTCCGGCATTACAACATCGAGTACCAGGCATATAGCCATTTCCCGGCTCAATGAGACGATTGTTCAAGCCCGTTAACCACCAACCTTGTCAAAGAAAATGATGCACGCCCCCTTAAACTATCGACAACTGTAACAGCAGAAATCGAGACACCTAATGAAGGCCTCACCTGAAAACTGGTAACGTAGCAAAAGCATAATCTCGGCTGAATAACAAGGAGAAGAGTGATAATACAATGACTTCCAAGACTGAAACGAGCAAGAGGAATAAAATGATGAAAAAGAATAAGGAAAATGATACAGAACTCAGCCAAGAACTGGAAGTGATACCAGTATCCAAACGTGAATATAATTCTATAAAAAGGCTGGCAAACCAGGTAGAAAGCGATGAATATATTGTTGAGATAGCTGGCACGGACGCAGTTCTGGACGACACAATAATAAAACAATCGTGCGGCAAGGAGAGCGTTGAAGACAGCCCACCCGCCTCTGTCATACAGGAAAACCAGGATGAGGATGATGTAACTGCTGATGAGGCGGTATTTGTCTTTACACCACAAATCACCGGTTGGGATAATACTTTAAACTATTCCTTCGATGATACTGAACATATACAAAGAAAATGGAAAAATGAAGATAAAATTGGTCTTTTACTTATCCACGACGTCTTTGACTATTACTATCTTGCGCCATTACTGGCAACATGGAAAGATTATTTATCCGCTGATGCAAAGGTTGTTGTATTTGGTTCCGATAAACCGGGGCCTGCCAAAGCCTTAAAAGAAGCCGTAAGTGACGGCGGAAATTTCAAAATGCACAAGAAACTGAGTAAAACCGCAATAATTTCAATTGATGACTGCGTGCATCACTGGCTCATTAATTCCAATGAAGTAGGACAATGCAGGTTCTGTGGCAGGAAGCGCAACTTCAGAAAATTGATGAAGCGATCGTCTTCACGAAGAGTTACCAGAAAGAAAAAGGTATAATTTTATTTCAAGGATTTTTCCGAAGAGGACCAAGGTTTCAAAGAAAACAATTTGATGGTAAACTCTCAAAGAGATGTTGGAGCAAGCCAAAATGATGCTAAGGTTGATTTAGACGATATTCTGGATGGCAGCAGTATTACATTTGAAGTAGGGACATGTTATGCATAAGAAGCCCGTTTATAACCTTCGATTGTTTTTCACTGGCTTTGTTATAGCTATCAGCCTGTTAATTGTAGTGCTAATTTTTCCAGCAAGACTGGTGTTAGCGGCCGACCCGGTAAAACTCGTTATCGGCGAAAGTGGTGCCGAACCCTGGAATGAACTTGATGTCATACCCGGCCAAAGCGGCACCAAAATAATCACGGTTAAAAACAATGGTATTGTTGCTGGTAATTTGACCATATGGGTTTCAGACATCGTTAACATTGAAGGCACCCCCTCCCAATTCCAACCCGACCCAGGGCAGGGAGACTTGGTTGATTATATAGTTTTTTCGGTTGTTTCGGAGCGCCTAAATTCAAATATTGCCATGCCTGCATTGATTGGAGACCTCCCTCAGAATGCAAGTGATAGTAATTATATTAAAGCAGCTTACCTGGCTTCTGGAGAAACTATAACCATATACTGGCATTGGGAACTTTCTGCAACCGCCGGAAATATCGTACAGGGTGACAGCCTGACTTTTACCATAAACTATATGTTGGTACAAGCAGAGCCTTTGCCAACAACTACTTCAACGCCACATACATCTACGGTTACTCCCCCGACGACGACAACTGAGCCAGTTCCGCCTACAACTATACCTCCGACGACAGCATCCCCGACGACGACAGCATCCCCGACGACGACAGCATCCCCGACGACGACTCCTCCGACTACTACACCTCCAACTACGATGCCCCCGACGACAGTGCCCCCGACGACAGTGCCCCCGACGACACCTCTGCCACCGACTACGACTATTCCAACAGATGAATGGGCGATCGCCGGGATTGATGACAGTCAGCCACCCACGGCATTTGATGAATTTGGAAATCTGCTCTCTTTTACTGATAATCTTATTACAGTTTCCAAGCAAGGCAACAAGTTAGTGCTAAGCATACCGATTACATTACAGGAAGGTAATAAACTGCAATCTCTTGCCGATTCAGTCGGCCTTGCCTACCAGAATAACGAATTGCTTCTCCCTGCAAGCTCAATAACATCCAATGGAAGGGCAATGCTTCAAGTGTTTGATGATTTTGGTGAACTGGAAACAACATTTATTATAACAACATCAGACTTTGTTGGTTCTGGTTCAAAAGCTATAGCTAATATTATTTCAATCAGGACGGTGTCAGGGTTTGCTGTAAAAGATTTCACAAAAGAAGACCCCTACCTTGGCGAAGTGGCAAGCTCTATCTCACTGGAACTAGATTATTTACCTGATAGTAGCAAGGTGAAAATAGCGACACGACTTGGACCTGGTGAGAATGCCAACGGTGCCTTCCAGCTTGTAGCCATAGATGCCGGCATGGGTGTAATATCTGTTGCTTATGTTATTGATATAGAAAAGACTAATTTGGAGAATAAAACTGATATCAAGTCTGCTACCGTCACCATGATAGCAGACAGGGAGTGGGTAGAAGCAAACGGTGGTATAGAAGCTATTAGAATTATTCGCTATGATCCTGATAACGGAGGTAAACAAGTACTCGACACTACATTCCAGGGCTATGACGATAAAGGGCGGGCTATCTTTAAGGGATATTCCCCAGATGGGCTCTCAATCTTTGGACTAGTCGGAGAAAAACCAGACGATTTGACATTACCAACAAATTTTTCGTGGTGGTGGCTGTCAATCCTGTTAGTGGCCGCGATTGTGCTTGTTATCTTTTGGTTTATTTTGTTTAAAAAGCAACAGCAGGAAGGGGAGAAGGAGCAAGATAACAGCGGGCATGAGCAACTGTAACCCATTATAAGGGGCGCCAAACACTAACACCGTCATTCAGAGCACCCCCCTTTTTTTTCTTCCTGAGGAGCGCGTAGCCATCCGCTCTTTTTGTCTTCCTGAGGAGCGCGCAGCGCGACGTGAGGAACTGTTAAGAGCTACCCCGACCATGGTAAACACTCCTACCTGTTTTCGTAAAGGGCTTACATCTGCGAGGTCATCATGTCGGACTGACGCCATCCTCATGATGGGCTTAATACCGTAGAAAGAGTGCTATATAGATAATAAATTACGCACGGTTCAATCGTGGCATTATTACCCAAACACCAAACCGGTTTGAGGATTGATGCAGTTCCTTACCACCAACGGTGCAATATAAGTGGCTAAAAAGCCATCCATTAGCTTTAAAACTACTCTATAAACACCTCTGGTTGATTTTCCCTGGTAGATAACCAGCACTCTTTTCGCGGTATTATGCCCATGATGACAATGGGTATGGGTTGTGCTGCGTTCTTATTCGAGCTGAGAATCAAAATGATTCCCTTTAATCACCATAATAACCCCGGAGAAAACCAAACAAGCAAATACCACAAAGACAACGACTGCTATATAGAGCGGATAGTTTACCAGGGTATGGTCAGCAAAATCTCTAGTAACCAGTTCAACAAAGGGTAAAAGCCCTATTGCAATAAATATCAGCCCGCCTATGATGTGCCACCGCTTGGCAACCCCAAGAATTATAGCTATTAACCCAATACTCCCAAGAAAAGTGCCAATGGCAACGAGAAATATTGTAATTACGCTGTAGGAAGAATCAATAGCAGTGTAAATATTTATTAGCACACCGCCAATAATGACAACACTGAGTAATACGTAGAGGGCTGTTTGTGCGTTTAGCCGGATTTGGATTTTCGTTGAATCCTCTTTTCTGGCCTGGAAGAAATTTATCCACTGAAGAATTGCCCATATGACAAATATCGATAACGCAATTACCATCAAGGCAAGTGCTATCCAGCCTAATACTTCATCATAACTCACTTGATTGCCACCCTTATTGCCATTTTACTCCAATATCTAATAATGTCAACCCAATAACAATCGTACGTAAAATTAAGGATACTTACTACTCCCAGTGGCTTCAAGAAACACACTTTCCAGGTTTGATTTACGCCTTCTCATTTCTTTTATAAACAAGCCTTGCTCTGCAAGCACTGCCGTTATGTGCTCCGCTTGGCCTTCATGCGCTGTCACCACAACCATGGTGTTTTCTATCCTGGCATTATAACCGGCATCAAATAACACAGCTATTGCCTTTTCAAGTTCCGTAACCACGAGCTCTAATTCATTGCGCTTGGCTTCCAGCATCAATTGGTGTAATTCTCCCTGCTTGACCATCCTGCCATGTTTAAGAATGGCAAGATGGGTGCACACCTGTTCAACTTCAGCCAACATATGGCTGGCAAGCAAAACGGTTTTACCTTGTTTGGCAAGCTGTGATATCAATTCGCGTATCTCAGCAATGCCTTCTGGATCCATTCCATTGGTTGGCTCGTCAAATATCAAGAGCTCCGGGTCATCAAGAACAGCAAAAGCAATCGAAAGGCGCTGCTTCATGCCCATTGAATAGCTTTTAAAACTGCTGCTGGCACGATTGGTTAGCCCAACCAGTTCGAGTGCTTCATCTACACGCTTTTCATCCACAGGTTTATGAAGACTACCAAACATCCTCAGGTTATCGCGCCCGGAATAACCAGGGTAAAATCCATGGGAATCCATCACGGTGCCCACTCTTTTCAAAGATTCTGGCTTTAGCTCATCCCCAAAAAGATAAATCTTGCCACTGGCAGGCCAGATAAGCCCCAAAATTAGTGATATAGCAGTGGTTTTGCCCGAGCCGTTGGGGCCAAGCAAACCATAAACCTGACCAGGTAATATTTCCATATTTAACCCGTCAAGAGCCAATATCTTGCCGAAGCGCTTGGTAAGGTTCTCTGTTTTCAGTATTGCTCCTTGTGCCATTTGAGATTACCCCTTTAGTTCTTTTTTGTTAAATATCAAATATGTCAAAAATGTAAACACTGAGGCATAAACTATCGTCAAAGGCAGAGCCAGATTTAAATTGCGAAAACATTGCTCTGCCTGACCACCCACGATGACTGTTTCAACAAACTGCGAGGTTCCAACCCCACCAGCGACCGGGTCAAATACCGCTTGTAAAATGCTGCCTATATTATGCCCGAGAGTTACTGGTGAGATAGTTGCAAGAAAACCCTGGTCACATGGAGTGATGTAAAACAAGCCGACAGAATGGAACGCAATCATCAGCCCGCCAAGTAGCGCAGAGGTAGCAGAAGCTAAAACGATGGCCATCAAGCTTCCAAATGCCATATAAACCAGGCTGATTAATAAAAACACCCAAATGATATTTCCCGCCTGTAATATAGAAAAATCTGCCGGGTTAACAGCATTAAAGTTGTTATACGTAACGACAATGGACACAAAAAGAGTAATGGCGGTAACCGAAGTAAATATCACTGAGGCTACTATTAGCGCCATAAACTTTGATGTTACGATAGTTGAACGCTTTACGCCCCTGCTGACCATAAGCCGGTAGCTGCCATTACGGTAATCGGCGGTAAACAAAATAACGGCCATTATCAGCGAAAATATTACCAAAAATAAAACGACCTGGCGGATACCTTTATTTATAAGATTAGAAAATGAATATTCACCTTCTTCAGCGGTATATGCATCAATCTGGGATTGAAAGTTGTCATTATTAATCTGCTTATAAACCTCGGCATTTTCAAGGATAACTGCGCCACTTGAATCTATCAAGGGGTAATCTTCCGGGTTGAACCAATCAGGTGCCCCTCCAAGCAACACCGGATGACCTCTTTCAATCAGGTCGTATGTTACTAATAGCTGGCTTTCAAGACCTTGCACCCTCGGTTGATAGGAATTAGCAGGAACACTGGAGAGGTAAGCTACCAGCAATACCAGAATAACCACCAAGAAATAAAAGGTCAGATTTCTAAACAGTTTCTTTATTTCTATCCGGGAAAGCTGTAAAAACGCATTTTTGGTACTGTCTTTCATAAAAACCTAACCTCAATGATATTTCAATATTACCAAGACAAGCTTATCACCCCAACCTGAACGCAACCTGAACGGGAATTCCCGGGCGTGTTGATTACCTTACGGTTAAACTCTGCCTCCGAAAGATAAGGAAGCTTGCCAGAATAAAAAACACACAGTACAAACCCAGAACCAGCGCGGCTTGTGTCGGATTGGTAACC
>Ga0265293_10012139_pt1 | contig 11511 bp, 9 predicted proteins | sample Munlanlewell138R_FD_192505 | JGI IMG/M metagenome (GOLD analysis project Ga0265293, IMG submission 192505) | Leachate microbial communities from a municipal landfill in Southern Ontario, Canada - Leachate well 138R | ecosystem: Engineered > Solid waste > Landfill > Unclassified | place: Canada... | reverse complement strand
CATCGTGTTGCTGGGCTTTTTGCTGCTGATGAATGCCGTGGCAATCGTGCTGCGGCGCCGCTTTGAACGCCGCTGGTGAAAGGGCACCGAGATGAACCTTATGACCACGTTAAATTCGGATGTGACCCAGATGAGCGATACCAAGATTTCCGCCCGCAATGTCGATGTGTTTTATGGCACCAGCCACGCGCTCAAGGATGTCAGCGTCGATATCCGCGATAAAACCGTCACCGCCTTTATCGGGCCGTCGGGCTGCGGGAAATCGACCTTTCTGCGCTGTCTGAACCGGATGAACGACACGATCCCCGGCTGCCGCGTGCAGGGCGATATCCGCATCGATGCCGAAGATATCTATGACGCCCGCGTCGATCCGGTCCAATTGCGCGCGCGGGTGGGGATGGTGTTTCAAAAACCCAACCCCTTTCCGAAATCCATCTATGATAATATCGCCTATGGGCCGCGTATCCACGGGCTTGCGCGCAACAAATCCGATATGGATGATATCGTCGAACGCGCCCTGCGTCGCGGCGCCATCTGGGATGAGGTCAAGGATCGGCTGACTGCGCCGGGCACCGGGTTGTCGGGCGGCCAGCAACAGCGCCTGTGTATCGCCCGCGCTATCGCGACCGAACCCGAGGTTTTGCTGATGGACGAGCCCTGTTCCGCGCTCGACCCGATCGCCACCGCCCAGATCGAGGAATTGATCGGCGAATTGCGGCAAAACTATACCGTTGTGATCGTGACCCATTCGATGCAACAGGCCGCCCGCGTCAGCCAAAAGACCGCGTTCTTTCACCTCGGCAATCTGGTGGAATATGGCGATACCAGCCAGATTTTCACCCAACCTGCCGATCCACGCACTGAATCCTATATCACCGGCCGGATCGGCTAGGAGGCCATCATGATCGAACAACATATCGTTTCCGCCTTTGACCGTGATCTTGAGGTGATCCAGGCGCTGGTCATGAAAATGGGCGGGCTGGTAGAAGTGGCGATCATCGATGCCGCCACGGCGCTGGAAATGCTCGATACCGAACTGGCCGAGCAGGTGCGCAAGAATGACAAGGCCATCGACCGGCTGGATGAACAGATCAAGCTGGAAACCGCGCGGGTTCTGGCACTGCGTTCCCCCACGGCCAGCGATCTGCGCACCGTTCTGTCGGTGATGAATATCAGCACCCATCTGGAACGTTGCGGCGATTACGCGAAAAACATGGCCAAACGCACCGCGATTCTGGCCGAACTGCCCCAAATGGAGGGATCGACCAGCGCGCTGCGCCGCATGGCGCGGATGGTGGAAAAGCAGCTCAAGGATGTGCTCGATTCATATATCCAGCGCGATGTGGCCATGGCCACCGATGTGCGTCAGCGCGACCTGGAGGTGGACGAGATGTATAACACGCTCTTTCGTTCGCTGCTGACCCATATGATGGAGGATCCGCGCAATATCACCGCCTGTATGCATCTGCATTTCATCGCCAAGAACATCGAACGGATGGGCGATCATGCGACCTCTATTGCCGAACAGGTGATCTATCTGGTCACCGGTTCGATGCCCGACGATGAACGCCCCAAGGGCGATTCGACATCGCTGGGCGATATAGCCTGAATGAAAGCCTGCCATGTCTGCTGACCGTCCGCATATATTGATCGTCGAAGATGAACCCGCCCAGCGCGAAGTGCTGATCTATAACCTTGAGGCCGAGGGTTTCGCCGTTTCCGCCGCCGAAAGCGGGGACGAGGCCCTGATGCTGATCGAAGAACATCTGCCCGATCTGATCGTGCTTGACTGGATGCTGCCCGGCGTGTCGGGGATCGAAATCTGCCGCCGCCTGAAAACCCGCAGCCAGACGCGCAAGATCCCGATCATCATGCTGACCGCGCGCACCGAAGAAGCCGATATGGTGCGCGGCCTTGAAACCGGCGCGGATGATTACATGCTCAAACCCTATTCGCTGGTCGAGCTGATCGCGCGTATCCGCACCCAGTTGCGCCGCACCCGCCCCGCCACCGTGGGCGAGCGGCTGGAGTTCGAGGATATCGTGCTCGATTCCGAAACCCACCGCGTGTTTCGCGCCGGAACCCCGGTCAAGCTGGGGCCAACGGAATTTCGCCTGTTATCCACATTCATGGAAAAGCCGGGGCGCGTCTGGTCGCGCGAACAGTTGCTGGATCGGGTTTGGGGGCAGGATATCTATGTCGATACCCGCACCGTCGATGTGCATATCGGGCGCCTGCGCAAGGCGCTGACCCGCGAAGGCGGCAGCGATCCGATGCGCACCGTGCGCGGCGCGGGCTACGCGCTGGGATAGGGCCGCGCGGGAACCTGCCCGCCGGGTCGCGTGTTGGGCCAAGCAGTCATCAAGCGGCGGGGCCCATGCAGCACGAATTCGCAGATCAGATCGTCGTCATCACCGGGGCATCCGCCGGGATTGGCCGTGCCACCGCGCGGGCATTCGCGCGCAAAGGGGCCATGGTCGCGCTGATCGCCCGCGATATGGATGCGCTAGCGGCCACGCGGGCCGAAATTCTGGCAGGCGGCGGCCGGGCCGAGGTCTTTGCCCTTGATGTGGCCGATGCCAGCGCCGTTTTCACTGCGACCGAGGAAATCGAGGCCCGCTGCGGCCCGATTGATATCTGGATCAACAATGCGATGGCCACGGTTTTTGCCCCGGTGGCCGAACTGTCGCCCGATGAATTGCGCCGCGTGACCGAGGTTACATATCTGGGCACCGCCCATGGCACGATGGCCGCGCTGCATCATATGCGCCAGCGCAATCGGGGCGTGATCGTGCAGGTCAGCTCGTCGCTTGCCTATCGCGGGATTCCGCTGCAATCGGCCTATTGCGGGGCGAAACATGCGGCGCGCGGCTTTACCGATGCGCTGCGGTCGGAATTGTTGCATGATAACAGCGGCGTGGCGATCACCGCCGTGAACCTGCCCGCCGTCAATACGCCGCAATTCGATTGGGCGCGCAGCAAGCGGCGCAAACTGCCCCGCCCGGTGGCGCCCGTCTATGCGGCCTCTGCCGCCGCGCGCGCCATTTTGCAGGCCACCCGCCACCCGCACCGCGAATATTGGCTGGGCACCAGCACCTTGCTGACGATCATGGGCAATATGCTGGCGCCACGCTGGCTTGATGGTGTGCTGGCGCGCAACGCCGTGACCGGGCAGGACCGCGAGGCCCTGCAGCCCGAGGGCCGGCCCGATAACCTTTATTCCCCCGTCACCGGTATTCACCGCACCGATGGCCCCTTCGGGCGCGAAGCCCGCCGCCATGCGATGCTTTACCCCGCCCCCGTCGCGCGCATTGGCGTGGTGATGCTGGGCGCGGGCATTGCCGCGGGGCTGGGTGGTATTGCCGCCACGATGATCGCCGCCAAAAACCACCGCCGTTAACAAAAGGACGATGCACATGAACATGGGACAGACCCGCTGGGCGATTGCCGAGGGCTATATCCCCGGCGACAGCCTGAATGACGATCCGGCCTTTGTTTCACATGAAACCGCTTGCATCCTGAATCTGGGCAATCAGGAAGCCAATGTCGCCATCATCCTTTATTTCACCGACCGCGAGCCGGTGGGCCCTTACCGCCTGCAGGTGGCCGCGCGCCGGACCCTGCATCTGCGTTTCAACGATTTGACCGATCCGGCCCCCGTGCCGCGGGATACGGATTTTGCCTCGCTTATCACGTCGGATGTGCCGATCATCGTGCAGCACACGCGGCTTGATTCCCGCCATCCCAATATTGCGCTGCTGTCCACCGTGGCCTGCGCGCTCGGCTAAACGTTTTCCACGTGCAGGAGGTTTGCGATGCAAATCAGCGACTACGCCCTGATCGGCGATTGTGAAACTGCGGCCCTGGTCGGCAAGAACGGGTCGATCGACTGGCTTTGCTGGCCGCGCTTTGATTCCGATGCCTGTTTCACAGCGATTTTGGGCAATCCCGAACATGGCCGCTGGCGGATCGCGCCGCTGGGCGAAGGCATGGCCAAGTCACGCCGCTATCGGGATGATACGCTGATTCTGGAAACCGATTTCGAAACCGAAGATGGCGCCGTCACCCTGATCGATTTCATGCCGATCCGCGAAGAGGGCAAAGTATCGGATCTTTGCCGCATCGTCGTAGGCAAACGCGGGCGGGTCAAGATGCGCATGGAAATGAAGCTGCGCTTTGATTACGGGCGCATCGTGCCATGGGTCAGCAACGGCCCCGAATTCGACGGGCTGCGGATCATCGCCGGGCCGCATGCCGCCTATCTGAAAACCGGGGTGCCGACCCAGCATGAAAATCAGGAAACCGTGGCCGAATTCACCGTGGCCGAAGGCGAACGCGTGGCCTTCGTGCTGGGGTATGAGGCATCCCACCTGCCCCCGCCCCAGTTGTGCGAGGCCGATGACGCCCTGTCGATGACCGAGAAATACTGGACCGACTGGTCCGCGCGATGCGAATATGACGGGCCATGGCGCGATGCGGTCATCCGTTCGCTGATCACGGTCAAGGCGCTGACCTATCGCCCCACCGGCGGCATCATCGCCGCCCCGACCTCATCCCTGCCCGAAAAAATTGGCGGCGGGCGCAATTGGGATTACCGCTATAGCTGGCTGCGTGATGCGACCTTTACGCTGCTGTCACTGATCAACGCCGGCTATCGCGAAGAGGCCGAGGCCTGGTGCGACTGGCTTTTGCGCGCGGTTGCGGGCGATCCGGCCCAGATCCAGCCGCTTTACGGTGTGGGCGGCGAACATCGCGCCGATGAAATCATCCTCGACTGGCTGCCCGGTTATCACGATTCGCGCCCGGTGCGGATCGGCAATGCCGCCTATCTCCAGTTGCAGATCGACGTGTTCGGCAGCGTGCTGGATACCTTGTTAGAAGCGCAGACATTCGATCTGTCGCTGAACGAGGCCTCGGCCACCTTGCAACAGGGGCTTTTGGCGCATCTCGAACAGGTCTGGCGCGAACCTGATGAGGGCCTGTGGGAAGTCCGCTCCGGGCGCCAGCATTTCGTTCATGCCAAGCTGATGTCCTGGGTGGCTTTTGATCGCGGTATCGCCTCGGCCGAACAATTCGGGCTGCAAGGCCCGGTGCGGCGCTGGCGCCGGATTCGCGATGAAATTCACGCCGAAATCTGTGAACGCGGCTATGACCGCGAAAAGGGCGCCTTTGTGCAGGCCTATGGGTCCAAGGCGCTGGATGCTTCGGTGCTGTTGATGCCGATCTACGGGTTTCTGCCGCCCGATGATCCGCGCATCGTTTCGACGGTCAAGGCGATCGAGGCTGAATTGATGCGCGGCGGCCTGTTGCTGCGCTACGACGCAACCGAAGCCCCCGACGGGATGGATGGTGACGAAGGCGCGTTTCTGGCCTGCAGCTTTTGGCTGGCCGATAACATGATCTTGCAAGACCGGATGGACGAGGCAGAAAAACTGTTCGAACATCTGCTGTCGCTGCGCAATGACGTGGGGCTGTTGTCGGAACAATATGACTGGGTGGGTAAAACACTGGTGGGAAATTTCCCGCAGGCCTTTTCCCATTTCGCGCTGATCGATACGGCCTTCAACTTTGCTTCGGCCCGGGGGGCTTTGCGCGAAGCCCAGACCTGAGCCGGAACATCCGCCGCCCGCGGCCGTTGGGTTGGCACATCCAACCGCAAAGGAACCGCCATGGCCCGGACCGCCGCCGATGTGCTTGTTGACACGCTGATCGCCTGGAAGGTGGATACCATTTTCGGCATGCCCGGCGATGGGATCAATGGCATCATGGAGGCCCTGCGCCTTCGCCGCGATCAGATCCGCTTTATCCAGACCCGCCACGAAGAATCCGCCGCCTTCATGGCCTGCGCCCATGCGAAATTCACCGGGCGGCTCGGGGTCTGTCTGGCGACATCCGGGCCGGGCGGGATTCATCTGCTCAACGGGCTTTATGATGCGAAACTTGACGGCGCGCCGGTGCTGGCGATCACGGGGTTGCAGTTTCACGACCTGATCGGCACGCATACCCAGCAAGATGTCGAACTCGATAAACTGTTCATGGATGTGGCCGTCCATAACACCCGGATCATGGGTGGCGCGCATGTGGAAAATGTGGTGTCGCTTGCCTGCCGCACGGCACTGGCGCAGCGCGGGGTGGCCCATGTTACCATGCCCGTCGATCTGCAATCCGAACCGATGCGCGATGATCCCCGTTCCGCGCGCAACGTGGCCCATGATCCCGCCACGCTGATGGCCGGCGCGGCCATGCTGCCTACCGATGATCAGCTTGCGCGCGCGGCCACGGTGCTGAACGCCGGGCAAAAGATCTGCATCCTTGCCGGTCAGGGCGCATTGGGGGCGCGCAGCCAGATTTCTGCGCTGGCCGAACGTCTGGGCGCGCCGGTGGTCACGCCGCTTTTGGGCAAGGGCGCGATCCCCGATGACAGCCCCTATGCCACCGGCGGCGCGGGGCTGCTGGGCACGCGCCCCTCGCAAGAGGCGCTTGAAGCCTGCGACACGCTGCTGATCATCGGCGGTTCCTTTCCCTATATCGAATATTATCCCGCCCCCGATCAGGCCCGTGCCATTCAGATCGATATCAACCCTGCCCGCATCGGCCTGCGCCACCCGGTCGAGGCCGGGCTTGTCGGTGACAGCGCCCGCGTGATCGAGGCGCTGATGCCGCGCCTGACCCATCACGAGAATCGCAGTTTCCTGACCAAGGCCCAATCCGGGATGGAAGATTGGCGCGCCCTGCTGGCCGAGCGCGGCACCCGGCGCGACAGCCCGATGAAACCGCAGGTGGTAACCCATGAACTGGACCCGCTGCTGGATGACGACGCGATCATCGTCACCGATTCCGGCACCGTGACCACATGGGTTGCGCGCTATATCACCATGCGCGGCAAAATGGCCTTTTCCTGTTCCGGCACGCTATCAACCATGGCTTGCGGCGTGCCTTATGCAATTGCCGCAGCATTGGCATGGCCCGATCGGCAGGTGGTCTGCGTGATCGGGGATGGCGCGCTTAGCATGCTGCTGGGGGAACTGGCGACCATCCGGCGCTATGGGCTGAACATCAAGATCATCGTGATCAAGAATGACAGTCTGGGCCAGATCAAATGGGAACAGATCGTATTTCTGGGCAATCCCGAATATGAATGCGATCTGGAACCCATTGACTTTGCAACCGTTGCCCGCGGTTTCGGGCTGGATGCCGTCACGATCACCGATGCCGCCGACTGTGGCCGCCAACTGGCCGAGGCCATGGCAGCCCCCGGCGCGGTGGTGATCGAAGCCGTGGTTGATCCGCATGAACCCCCGATGCCCCCCAAAGCCACGTTGCAACAGGCCGCGCATATGGCGCGGGCACTGGCCCGCGGCACCCCAGAAGGGGGCAAGATCGCGCGCACCATCGGCACGGATGTGGTGCGCGAACTGCTCTAATCGTTGCGCCGCGCATCCAAACAAAATATGTGACATGACAAGAAGGAATGAGGGGAAAATCATGTCGCATGAACAGGCCATGAACGGGCCATTGCTGAACGATCTGTTGTCGCTGACCGAAGCGGCGCTTGCACCGGTCGAAGCCGTCGTCGCCGCCGCGCGCGATGCGGTGCGTGTGCGCGTGCTCAAGGATGGCAAGGTTTCGGCCAAGCTGGTCGATACGCAGCAACATGCCGCGCATGGCTTTGCCTGGCTTGCAACCTATCACGAAGCCCTGCGCCAGATGCATGCCTGGGCCACCCGCCTGCAAGACGAAGGCCGGCTGGGCGAGATCGAGAAGCTGATCCTGCAAATCGCCTTTGGCGAATATCTGGCCCAGATCGAGGGCGGTATCCCGATGACGCAGGGCGAAATCATCCGCCTGCGCAATATGGGCATTTCCGATGACGATCAGCGCGCCCTGCTCGCGCCCGCCGTGGTTGCCCTGATCAGCCATGGCAACAGCGCCGCCGCGCGCGACCGGCTGGTGGAGCTGATGCGCGATAATGTCGGCCACGCCACATTCGGCGCCACCGGGCTTGACGAAGAACTGGAAATGATCCGCGATCAATTCCGCCGCTTTGCCGATGACAAGGTGATCCCCCACGCCCATGAATGGCACCTCAAGGATGAATATATCCCGATGGAAATCATTCACGAAATGGGCGAATTGGGCGTTTTCGGCCTGACCATCCCCGAGGAATTCGGCGGGCTTGGCCTGTCCAAAGCATCCATGTGCGTGGTCTCCGAAGAACTGAGCCGGGGCTATATCGGCGTCGGTTCGCTGGGCACCCGGTCGGAAATCGCGGCCGAGCTGATCCTTGTCGGCGGCACCGATGCGCAAAAGGAACAGTGGCTGCCCAAAATCGCCAGCGCCGAAATCCTGCCCACGGCGGTGTTTACCGAACCCAACACCGGGTCCGATCTTGGCAGCCTGCGCACCCGCGCCACCAAAGTGGGCGATGATTATGAGATCACCGGCAACAAGACATGGATCACCCATGCGGCCCGCGCCCATGTGATGACCCTGCTGGCGCGCACCGATCCCGCGACCGATAACTATCGCGGCCTGTCGATGTTTCTGGCCGAAAAAGAGCCGGGCGATGATGCCAACCCCTTTCCCACCCCCGGCATGACCGGCGGCGAGATCGAGGTTCTGGGCTATCGCGGCATGAAGGAATTCGAGCTTGGCTTTGACGGGTTCAAGGTCAAGGGCGAAAACCTGCTGGGCGGGTCCGAGGGTCAGGGCTTCAAACAGTTGATGCAGACGTTTGAATCCGCGCGCATCCAGACCGCCGCCCGCGCGATCGGCGTCGCGCAAAATGCGCTTGAGGTTGGCATGCAATATGCGCTCGACCGGGTGCAATTCGGCCAGCCGCTGATCGAATTCCCGCGCGTGTCGAACAAGCTGGCGATGATGGCTGTGGAAATCATGGTCGCCCGGCAGCTTACCTATTACAGCGCCTGGCAAAAAGACCATGGCGAACGCTGCGATCTCGAAGCGGGCATGGCCAAGCTTTTGGGTGCGCGCGTGGCATGGGCTGCGGCGGATAATGCGCTGCAAATCCATGGCGGCAACGGATTCGCGCTGGAATATACGATCAGCCGGATTCTCTGCGATGCGCGGATTTTGAACATTTTCGAGGGCGCGGGCGAAATCCAGGCGCAGGTGATTGCGCGCCGGTTGCTCGACTGATCACACATCGGGCGGCGGGTGATCCGCCGCCCTTTTCCTGTCAGTCCATCACCTCGGTCATGAACAGGCTCAGGATCACGCAGATCGCCGAGGCCGCCGCCGCCAGCATGAAAATCGGGCTGATCGCCTGCGATACCCCCACCAGCACCGGCCCCTGCACTGCCGGATCAAGCGTCACCAGAAAGGCGCGGTTCAATTCATGCGGGCTCATCCCCGCGGGCAGCACATCGCCCAGCCGCCGCATCAGCCCCGCGGCAAACACCCCGCCAAATACCGCCACACCAATGGCGCTGCCCACCGATCGGAACATATTGATGCTGGCGGTCGCCACACCCACCATGTTTCCCGGCACCGAATTCTGAATCGCGGTCATGCCGATCGTGTTGATCGGCCCCATGCCCAACCCCACCAGAATCACCAGCACCACTGGCAGGAAATAGGGCGTCTGCGGCGTCAGGAATGACAGCCCGCCAATCCCGATGGTGACCGAAACAAAGGCCCAGGTCATCATCGCCTTGTAACGCCCCGTTCGCGTGATCAGCGCCCCGCAAAAGATTGATGTTGTCAGAAAGGTCAGCATCATCGGCATGACCAGCAGCCCCGACACCATCGCGCCGACGCCTTTGATCAACTGGTAATAAATCGGCATGAACACAAAGATCGAAAACATCGTGACCGACAGCAAGAATGCCGTGGTATTGGCCACCAGATAATTCACGTTGGAAAACAGCGACAGCGGCACCATCGGTTCGGGCGCGCGCCGCTCGGCCCAGATAAAGGCCAGCGTGGCGATGATCGCAAAGCCGGTCAGGCCAAGGATTTCCGCCGATCCCCATGCCAGCGACACGCCGCCCAGCGTGGCGATCAGCACGATCGCCGTCAGCAGCGCCGTCATCAGCGTGGCGCCCGCATAGTCGATCTTGGGGCGTCTTTCGGTCTTGATCTTGGGCAAGGCGATGGAAATCACCGCGAGCGAGGCCAGCGAAAACGGCACGTTGATAAAGAAAATCCATTCCCAGGATATGTATTGCGCGATGAACCCGCCCGTGGTCGGCCCCAAAATCGTCGCAATCCCCAGCGCGCCGCCCATGCGCCCCTGTGCGCGGCCTCGTTCGCGCGGCGGCATGACATCGGCAATCACCGTCATTGCCGCCACCATCAGCCCGCCGCCGCCGATCCCCTGAATCGCGCGCCCGATCACCATGGTCAGCACATCCGGCGCCAGCCCGCTGATCACCGATCCGATCATAAAGACCACGATGCCGAATTGCAGCATGATCTTGCGGCCATAAAGATCGCCCAGCTTGCCGAATACGGGCGACGCAATGGTCGAGGTCAGCAGATAGGATGTCACCACCCAGGTCAATTGATCCAGCCCGCCCAGATCGGCGACGATCACCGGGATCGCCGTGCCCACCACCGTCTGCCCCATCGAGCTGAGCACCACCGTGATCCCGATGGCCACCATGATCAAGGTCAGCGATTGTGGTCTGCTTTCGTCGGACTGCACGTCCACTGTCGTCATTTCCCTGTCCTCGTGAAACATCGCGGCGGCCTTGCGGGCGCATATCCAACAGGTCTGCCACCAAGCACGATGGGCTGCAACAGATTTGATGCGGATGTCATGTATTGGGCGCATTGCGCGCAAACAGCGCCATCAGCCGATCCCGCGCGGGCGGCAGCGGGCGGGGGCCAAGTTCGCCCGCCAATCGGTGCAGGAAATGCCCCGTGGTGCGCAAACCGGCGCGTATATCGGCCATGTCAAACGGCGCCTGGCCCAACATGCAGGCTGGCAGCGGCAACAGCCGGTCGGCCCATTCGCCCGCGCCCTGACGCGACACCGCGCGCCCGGTCCGCGGGCTGACCCATATCAGATCATCGCGCACCCCCGTCACCGCGCAGCGCCCCAGATCAAGCCCATAGCCCAGGTCTTCGAGCAGCGCCAATTCCCAGCGCAGATAGGCCAGCGACCATTCGGGGTCACGGCCCAGCATATCCAGCAGGTGTTGCGACGCGGCATAGATCATCGGATGCGGTTCGCGTTCGGGCAGCGCAAAGGCCAAAAGCCCGGTCACCGCCCCCAGCCCCGCCAGCGCCGCCCCGTCGCCGATAATATCGGCACTGCGCGAGCGCAGCGGTTCGACCGTGAATGTGCCCATATGATCTTCAAGCCGCGCGCGCCATGTCACCGCGATCTGCGCACCCGGTTGCAAGATCGGCGCCATCCTGCGCGAGGCCCCGCCCCGCACCAGCCCCGCGTGCCGGCCATGCTGGGGGGTGAACACCTCGATGATGGCCGAGGATTCGCCATGCCGCCGCACGTTCAGAACTGCACCCTGATCCTGCCATTCC
>Ga0265293_10012138_pt1 | contig 11511 bp, 10 predicted proteins | sample Munlanlewell138R_FD_192505 | JGI IMG/M metagenome (GOLD analysis project Ga0265293, IMG submission 192505) | Leachate microbial communities from a municipal landfill in Southern Ontario, Canada - Leachate well 138R | ecosystem: Engineered > Solid waste > Landfill > Unclassified | place: Canada... | reverse complement strand
ATGAGCGACCGTGTAATACTTACCAGCGACAACCCGCGCGACGAAGACCCGATGGAGATCATCGACGAAATGGAAGCAGGTGTAGCAGCCGCCGACCGCCGCAAAACCGTGAAAATTGCCGACCGCCGCCAGGCCATCAAAACTGCCTGCATGATAGCCCTAAAAAGCGACATCATACTGGTGGCCGGAAAAGGACACGAGACCTACCAGGAGATAAAAGGCCGGCGCCATCACTTCGACGACCGCGAGGTGCTGAGCGAATTTTTAAACAACGAAAACGAAATCATCAAATAATATCATTCGGCTTTGACCGAAAAAAAAGAATGCTTTACTACTTTTTTAAATATCTGGATCAGGCTATCGACTTTCCGGGCGCCGGAATCTTCGAGTACATCTCTTTTCGGGCAGGGGCCGCGGTGATTACTTCGCTGGTGATCTCGCTGCTTTTCGGCAAGCAACTGATCAACTTTCTGAAGAAAAAGCAGGTAGGCGAAACCATCCGCGACCTGGGCCTCGACGGTCAGATGGAAAAACAGGGCACGCCAACCATGGGAGGGCTTATCATCCTGGGCGCTATCCTGGTGCCCACCTTGCTCTTTGCCAAGCTCGACAATATCTACATCATCATGATCCTCATCACCACTGTGTGGTTGGGTATGTTTGGTTTTATGGATGACTATATCAAAATTTTTAAAAAAGATAAAGCCGGACTGTCGGGGCGTTTCAAAATTCTCGGACAGGTGATGCTTGGCATTTTCATCGGCTCGATGATGTATTTCAATTCTGACATCGTGATCCGCGAAAAGGTGCTGGAGACCTCCTTTATCGAAAGTATGCCTGAGGAGTTCGACCAGATCAACGCTACGCCGATGCTCTTTAGCAGGGAGGAGACCAAAAGCACCAAGACAACCATTCCGTTTGTCAAAAACAACGAATTTGATTATTCTATTTTCCTCACCTGGCTGGGCGAAGGTTTTGGCAAATGGACTTTCCTGATCTTTATCCCGGCGGTGATTCTCATCATCACAGCGGTATCCAACGGAGCCAACCTCACCGATGGCATGGACGGGCTGGCCACCGGCACCTCCGCCATCATCGGTGCAACGCTGGCTGTGTTTGCCTACGTTTCGGGTAATATCTTTTTTGCCAATTACCTCAACATTATGTACATCCCCGACACTGGCGAACTGGTGGTTTTTATCAGCGCTTTTGTGGGCGCATGTATCGGGTTTTTGTGGTACAACTCTTATCCGGCGCAGGTTTTTATGGGCGATACCGGTTCGCTGGCCCTGGGCGGCATCATTGCCGTGTTTGCCATCATGCTGCGCAAAGAGCTGCTCATCCCTGTTTTGTGCGGCATCTTTATGGTCGAGAGCCTTTCGGTGGTGATGCAGGTGGGCTGGTTTAAATTTACAAAACGAAAATATGGCGCAGGTCGACGCATCTTCCGCATGTCGCCGCTGCACCATCATTATCAGGTGCTCGGATATGCCGAGCCGAAGATCGTTTTGCGCTTTTTCATCATCGGCATTATGCTGGCGGTTTTTACGATAATCACTTTAAAAATCAGATAAAAAACCCATGACTGTAACTTTTATAAACTATAAAAAACAAAAACAATGGTAATGACCCTTCAGGAATTATCGCTTAGCGGACGGCAAACGGCTTATCACTCTACGGCGGCGGCAGCTATGGCGCGCTGGGGCGACGTGCGCAAAGAGAGCATCAAAGAGAGCCTGAGCAACTTTCAGGGCAGCGGCCACCGGCTCGAATTTGTGGCGGCCATCCGCGGCATCCGTTTTATCAACGACAGCAAAGCCACCAACGTAAACTCTACCTGGTATGCCCTGGAAAACGAAAACGCTCCTGTGATCTGGATCGCCGGCGGACGCGACAATGGCAACGACTACGAGGCGTTGATTCCGATAGTACAACAAAAGGTGAAAGCCATTATTTGTCTGGGTATTAATAACCGAAACCTCATCGAGTGCATGACGCCACATTGTGCCACCATCCTGGAAACTACACGCATGGAGCAAGCCGTGCAGATGGCTTACAAGCTCGGCCAGACTGGCGATACCGTGGTGCTTTCGCCGGCATGCGCAAGTTTCGATTTGTTCGATAACTACGAAGACCGTGGCAATCAATTCGTGAAGGCAGTTGTAAATCTTTAGAAAAAAGAAATTTCTTTTTTATTAAAAATAAAATTGTGCGATAATAAAATCATTAAAACACAGAAACAAAAAATGCTGAGCAAATACATACAGGGCGACAAAGTAATATGGGTGCTGGCGATCATGCTATCGGTGGTGTCGTTGCTGGCTATTTACAGCAGTACCGGCTCGCTGGCCTGGCTGCAGCGCAACGGCAACACGGAGTATTATCTGGTGAAACAGCTTATCACTGTGTTTCTCGGACTGTTTTTTATGTTGCTGGTGCATCGCAGCAAATACCAATATTTCTCGTTTTCGGGATTGATCTTATTTTACATTTCTATCCCGTTGCTCATTGCCACGCTGCTGTGGGGACCGGTTATTAATGGTGCGCGCCGTTATTTGCTTTTTCATTTGCCGCTTATCGGCGAAATAACTTTTCAAACCTCCGACCTGGCCAAGCTGGCGCTGATCATGTATCTGGCGCGTTTTCTGGCCAAAAAACAAAACGTGATCGAAAACGGCAGGAGTTTTCTTTACGCCATTATCCCGGTGCTGATGATGTGCGGACTGATTTTCCCGATGAATCTCTCCACCGCCCTGCTGATGTTTGCAGGCAGTCTGGGGTTGCTCTATATCGGCAGGGTACGAATCAAGCATTTGCTGTTGCTTTCCGGATCGGCCATGGCAGGCGTTTTATTGTTGCTGGGCGTGGCGGCCTCTCAACCGGAGCTTTTGCCGCGCGTCGATACCTGGAACAAGCGGATTGTGAGCCATTTTGATGATAATGCAGAGGAATATCAGGTGTTGCAAAGCAAAACGGCCATCGCCAAAGGCGGGCTGGTAAGGCTGGCACCCGGGCAAAGTACCCAGCGGAATTACCTTCCGCACGCTTACTCCGATTACGTTTATGCCATCATCATCGAAGAGTATGGCTTGGTGGGAGGAGCATTTATTTTGATGATGTTTATTATTATTCTCTTCCGGTCGATAAAAATAGCACGACTGTGTCCGATGCGGTTTGGTAGTTATCTGGTTATTGGCATCAGCTTTATGATGGTGTTTCAGGCTTTGGTGAATATGAGCGTGGCCGTCGACCTGCTTCCGGTCACCGGACAGACGCTGCCTTTTATTTCGATGGGCGGAACTTCCTATTGGTTTTCGTGTATCGGGGTGGGAATGATATTGAGCGTGAGCCGTTCGACAGAGCAGGCCAAAGCTGCCGAAGGCATAAAAACTAAAAACATAGCTTATGCTGCAGCAACCTAAAATATTGATTTCTGGTGGCGGCACAGGCGGACACATCTTTCCGGCCATCGCCATTGCCGATGCACTCAAGCAGAAGGTGCCGGGAGCAGAACTGCTTTTTGTGGGCGCCCTTGGTCGCATGGAGATGCAGAAGGTGCCGGAAGCCGGCTATGCTATCGAAGGGTTGTGGATTAGCGGCTTCCAGCGTAACCTGTCGTGGCGCAACCTGTCGTTTCCGTTCAAGCTCGTTTCGAGCCTGTGCAAAGCGGCGGCCATCATCCGTCGCTTCCGGCCCGATGTGGTGGTAGGAGTGGGTGGCTATGCAAGTGGCCCGACGCTGAAAATGGCTGCGCGAAAAGGAATCCCTACGGTGCTTCAGGAACAAAATTCGCTGCCCGGCGTCACCAACCGGCTGCTGGCCAAAAAAGCTGCGAAGATTTGTGTGGCTTATCCCGGCATGGAAAAGTATTTCCCCGCCGCCAAGATTATCCTTACCGGCAACCCCATCCGCAGCAAAGTGATAAGCATTGAAGGTAAGCGCGCGGAAGCTCTTGAATTTTTTGCGCTTGACGCGAAAAAGAAAACAATACTGGTGGTGGGCGGCAGCCAGGGCGCACGCTCGGTTAATGTAGCTGTGGCTGAAAATCTTAAAACTTTGGCCGCTGAAAATATTCAGATGATTTGGCAAACCGGGCTGCTTCAGGCTGAGTGGGCACAGCAAATGATCGATGAGCACCTTTCCGAAGAGGAGAGAGGGCATTTTAAAGTGCATGCTTTTATCAATCGCATGGAGCTGGCTTATGCTGCTGCCGATGTGGTGATATCGCGTGCCGGCGCCATCGCTATCTCCGAGTTGAGCGCTGTGGCCAAACCGTGTATCTTCATCCCGCTGCCTTCGGCGGCTGAGGATCATCAGACAAAAAATGCCGTTTCGCTGGAACAACGACAGGCCGCCATTCATCTGCCGGATGCAAAAGCAGTAGAAGCGCTTGGTAAAATAGCTGTGGCACTGATCGGTGACCGGGAACGGCAGCAGACCTTGTCGGTAAATATTAAGAAGAACGCTGTGGAAGATTCGGCTGGCAGGATTGCCGATGAGATTTTAAAATTAGTACAAAAGAAAAGTGATGTTTAAAGATTATCAAAATATCTGGTTTTTGGGCATTGGCGGCATTGGCATGTCGGCGCTGGCCCGGTACATGATGCTCCAAGGCAAGCATGTTTCGGGCTACGACCGCACCCCCTCCATGCTTACCCGAAAGCTCACCGAAGAAGGTGTTTCGATAGTTTTTGATGACGAGGTTGCACTTGTCCCGCACGAATTTAAAGATGCTGCTACCACCCTCGTGGTGACCACCCCCGCTATCGACAGCGAAAACCGGATGCTTACATATTTCCAAAATCATAATTTTAAAATTGTTAAGCGGGCGCAACTGCTGGGTAATGTCAGCAAACATTACAAAACCATAGCGGTGGCCGGAACGCATGGGAAAACCACCGTTTCTACCATGGCGGCGCACTTGCTGCGGCACTCGGCCATCGGGTGTACTGCTTTGCTGGGCGGCATTGCCAAAGGCTACGACACCAACTTTTTCTTCTCTGCACATTCTCCCTTTCTCGTTACCGAAGCCGATGAGTTCGACCGCTCTTTTTTGAGCCTGCATCCCCACATGGCCGTCATCTCTTCTACCGATGCCGACCATCTCGACATCTACGGTAAGGCCGAAAATCTTATTGCATCCTTCAACGCCTTTGCAGGCCAGACTGACAATGATGGGATATTGTTGGTGAAAAAAGATGCGGCGATAAATCTAAACCTGCTTTCGGGAACGAAATTATTTACGTATTCTCTGACGGACAGCAGCGCCGATGTGCATGCTGCCAACATCAGCTACAAGGGCGCCTTTATGATTTTCGATCTGGTGACGCCCGAAGCTGTGATAAAAAAACTTCAAATGGAGGCCACCGGTATTATTAATATCGAAAATGCTGTGGCGGCCTCTTTCGTTGCTTTGCAGGCTGGCATCACACATGAAGAGTTGCGCAGCGGGCTGGCCGGTTTTAAGGGTGTCGTCAGGCGCTTCGACAAGCAGTTCAGCAGCCGTGAGGTAATCTACATCGACGACTATGCGCATCATCCCAGCGAGATACGCGCACTGATAAGCTCTATAAAATCTATTTACGGCGCCCGTAAGATTACCGGCATCTTTCAGCCGCATCTTTATTCACGCACACGCGACTTTGCCGGGGAGTTTGCGCGCAGCCTGCAGGAGCTTGACGAAATATTGCTGCTCGACATCTATCCTGCCCGCGAAAAACCCATCGAAAATGTGAGCGCTAACACCATTTATCACCTGATCGATCATCCGCGCAAAGCATTGGTGCACAAAGAAACTTTGCTCGAATACCTGAACGACCTGGAGCCGGAACTGCTGCTTTCTATCGGCGCCGGCGACATAGATAAGCTGGTGGCGCCAATAAAGCGCTGGCTCGAAAAGAAATATCAAAAACCCTCATCATCATGAAAAAAATCCTCGATATCGTTTTGTGGATGGTGCTCACGGGCGGCCTGCTGGTGTTGTTGGGTTTTGCGCTGGCCGACTATCGCAATACAAGATGCAGCCAGGTGGAGATTGTTCTTTCGGATAGTTGCACGGCGGGATTTATCGTCGAACAGGACGTCCGCCAGATCATCGTCAACCACTTTGGTGTGCTTCAGGGGCAGTTGCTCGATAGCATCAACACCGACACGCTCGAATCTATCCTTCGCAACAATGCTTATCTGAGCAATGCTGACGTAGTGAAATCCATCACCGGCATTATCCGCATCCGGGCAGAACGGGAGGAGCCGCTGGTTCGGATTGTTAACACGGCGGGCGAAGGGTTTTATATGAGCCGACGCGGAAGTCTGCTGCCCCTCAGCCCCGATTATGTGCCGCGATTGCCCGTGGCCAGCGGTGCCATCAGCGAAAGCTACCACAGCGGCGCCTGTTATGCACAATACATTGTTGATAAACCGGACGCCTCACCACGCTCGTCGATGGAGGCACTGCATTATCTTTGCACCCAACTGGCTTCGCATCCTGTCCTGAGCAAGCACATCGTACAAATATATTTTGCCCCCGACGGCGAGATAGAATTGGTTCCCGCCGACGGGTCGCATATTATATTGATTGGGGATGTAAGCAATTTGCCCTACAAGTTCAGGAAGCTGCTTGCTTTTTACCGGGCCGGCCACAACGAAGCCCCCGGCGGATATAGTGTGGTAAATTTGAAATACTCCAATCAGGTTTTTTGTAAAAAATAAAACTATGGAATCTAACAACATCATCGTAGGACTCGACATTGGAACCACCAAGATTGCAGCCATCGCCGGCCGCCGTGGTGAGCACGGAAAAATTGAAGTGATTGGCTATGGCAAAACCGAATCCATTGGCGTGAAACGCGGCGTGGTTTCCAACATCGAAAACACCGTGCAGTCGATACGCAAAGCTGTGGAAGATGCCGAGCAAAAATCCAATGCCGAGATCAAATACGTCAACGTGGGCATTGCAGGTCAGCACATCAAAAGCCTGCAGCATCGTGGCAGCCTCATCCGCAAAAACAACGAGGTGGAAATCAATCAGGACGACATCGACACGCTGCTCAGCAGCATGTTCAACCTGAACATGAGCCCCGGCGAAGAGATCATCGACGTAATACCGCAGGAATACATTATCGACAATGAGCAGGGAATTCGCCATCCCATCGGCATGTTGGGAAACTCACTGGAGGCCAATTTCCACATCATCATCGGACAAACCACGGCAGCAAAAAATATTTACAAATGTGTTAAAAAAGCAGGCCTCGAAGTGGTCGAGCTACTTATCGAACCCATTGCTTCGGCTTCGGCGGTGCTTAGCGAAGAAGAAAAAGAAGCCGGCGTGGTTTTGGTCGACATTGGTGGTGGCACTACCGATATCGCCATTTTCCAGGATAACATCATCCGCCACACTGCTGTTATTCCGCTTGGCGGCGATGCGCTTACCGAAGATGTTAAGGAAGGCTGCAGCATCATCCGCAAGCATGCCGAGGAGCTTAAGGTGAAATTTGGGTCGGCGTTGGCCAACGAAAACAAAGACGAAGAAATCGTGGCCATCCCTGGTCTGCGAGGACGTCCTCCTAAAGAGATCAGCCTGAAAAATCTGGCCAGCATCATCCAGGCACGCATGGAAGAACTTATCGAGCACATCTATTTTGAGATAAAAAATTCGGGATATGATAAAAAGCTCATCGCCGGCATCGTGCTTACCGGTGGCGGCGCGCTGCTAAGGCATGTGGCACAGCTCACCGAATTTATGACCGGCATGGACACACGCATTGGCTATCCCAACGAACATCTTACCAACAACACGCCCGAAGAGATGAGCAGCCCCATGTATGCCACCGGAATTGGGCTGGTGATTGAAGGCCTCGAACGCGTAGAGATGAAAATGCGCCGTGAAGAAAAAGCTATGGTGGGTACTAATATGGAAAAAAAATCAAAAGTTGCCGAAGCAAAACCCAAGCGTCAGGGCAGCTTCCTGAAAAAAATTCAGGACTTTTTTGAAAATGATACAGAATAGAAATTAAGAAAACAAACATAAACACCTAAAAACAATGGAAGAAATGCTAACCTTTGATGCCCCAAAACAGCGTGCATCAATCATTAAAGTGCTGGGCGTAGGCGGCGGCGGAAGCAACGCAGTAACGCATATGTTCCGGCAGGGAATAAAAGGAGTCGACTTTATCATCTGCAATACCGATGCGCAAAGCATGGAGCTAAGTGCTGTGCCCAACAAGATACAGCTTGGCGACAAAGGCCTGGGCGCAGGTGCTGTGCCGGAGGTGGGAAAAGCTGCTGCCGAAAAAACTCTCGACGATATCCGCGACTTTCTCGAGAATCATACCAAGATGCTCTTTATTACCGCCGGCATGGGCGGCGGCACCGGCACCGGTGCGGCTCCCGTAATTGCCAAGCTGGCGCGCGAGATGGACATCCTCACCGTGGGAATCGTTACCATTCCTTTTGCCTTCGAAGGACGCAAACGACGCCTGCAAGCCGAAAAAGGTATCGAAGAGCTTAAACAGCACGTCGATACGTTGCTCATCATCAGCAACGAGAAGCTGCGCGAAATCCACGGAAACCTGAAGCTGTCAGAGGCTTTTGGCAAAGCCGACGACATCCTGGCCATTGCCGCCAAAGGCATCGCCGAAATTATTACCGTTACAGGCTACATCAACGTTGACTTTGAAGATGTGAAGACGGTGATGAAAAACAGTGGCACCGCCATCATGGGATCGGCTACCGCCGAAGGCGAAGACCGCGCCCGCGCCGCCGTGCGCGAAGCACTCTCTTCTCCGCTGCTCAACGACAACAAAATTCAGGGCGCCGCCAACATCCTGCTCTACATTTCTTCAGGAAAAGAAGAAATCACCTTCGATGAAGTCACCGAAATCACCGATTTTATTCAGGAAGAAGCCGGTCAGAGCGCCGAGGTAATCTGGGGCAACGGCTACGAGGAGGAGCTGGGCGATAAGATCAGCATCACCCTCATCGCCACCGGCTTTCAGTCGCCCGACGACATCGACGAATCTACCCTCAACCGCGAACGCAAAAAAACTATCTATACGCTCGGCGACACCCTCCCTTGCGACCAAAATACTACCACGGAGACAAAAGTGCCCGCGGCAGCCAGTACCGTAGAAACCGAAGAGCCGATAACAGAAATTAAGCTGATAAAAAAAGAAAAACCGGCTGAAGCCGAAAAATCGGCTTCGGCAGATACTCCGCCAATGGCTTCCAAAGGTGCTCCTGCTGAACAGCCCAAACAGCATACACTTTTTGGCCACCCGCATCAGCCGTTGCAAAAGCAAATCGAAAATGCTTCTGACGCTGCGCCCCATGGAAATGGCAAGCTGCGCATAAAACATACTGTGGGGGCATTCCCTGCCGACCAAGAGCACGCCGCCGGGATGCCATCGCATGAGATGATGCAGAAAAGGGTAGAGGAGCGCGTGCAGAAGCTCAAAGGTCTGAGTTTTTTCTCCGGCAAAAAGGAGCCAAAACCGGCAGAAGATATCGATAAGGTGCCGGCCTACGTGCGCAAAAACATCCAGCTCAAGCCGGTGTTGTCTTCGTCGGAGCCTAACGTTGCCCGTTATGTGCTTAGCGCAGATGATAACGACGAAGAGGGAGCGCTGCGCCAGAACGACATCCCGTTTATCCACAACAAGCCCGACTGAACCTGAGTTGCGGCAACCACTAAATTCTTTTTTTATAATCATTAAAAACTTGGTGAAAAATGAAATTAGCTGAAAAAATCAATGATGAGATCAAACGGGCAATGCTTGCCAAAGACAAGCAAAAGCTCGAAGCATTGCGTGCCATCAAAGCCGCGCTGCTGGTAGCAAAAACCGGCAAAGACATGTCGTCAGGCGAAATTCCCGAAACCGTCGAGCTGCAGCTATTGCAGCGGCTGGTGAAGCAGCGCAAAGAGTCGGCAGGAATTTATCAGGAACAAAACCGTCCCGACCTGGCCGAAGAAGAACGCTTTCAGGCAGCTATCATCGAAGCGTTTTTGCCGCAGCAAATGACCCAAGATGAGATACGCGCCGCCGTCAAAAAGATCATCGCCGATACCGGAGCGCAAAGCATCAAAGAGATGGGCAAAGTAATGGGTGCCGCCAGCAAGCAGATGGCCGGCAAAGCCGACAATCGCAGCGTTTCTGAAATTGTTAAGGAGTTGTTGCAGTAGGAGATATTGGCTTTCGCTGAAAACCATGCGGTGCACAGCATTAGAAATGTAAAAACAAAGCAAGCTAATCCTGTTAAGGGAGCGTAAAACCAAAATATTTTGTTACAAAAACTCACCAGGCCAACACTGCTGCTTGACGCAGAAAAATGCCGCAACAACATCAGGCGGATGCAACAAAAGGCGGCAGCACAAAAAGTAATTTTCCGCCCTCATTTCAAAACGCACCAGTCGGCAGCCATTGCGCAATGGTATGCCCAGGGCGGCACCAACAAAATTACCGTCTCGTCGGTAAGTATGGCGCGCTATTTTGCCAGCCACGGCTGGAACGACATCCTGGTAGCTTTCCCGCTCAACCTGGCCGAAATGCATCGTTTTACCAGGTTGGCTGCCGAAATCCGGCTTAGCGTGGTAGTCGAAAACATCGAGGCAGTCCGTGCTTTGGCAACAGCATCCATCCGCACCACTGGCGTTTATCTGAAGATCGACGCTGGCTATCACCGCACCGGCGTGCCGGTACACGATCACGCATTGGTGCAGCAGCTCATCCACGCCATCGACAAGCAGCCTTCATTGCGCTTTCGCGGATTTGTAGTCCATAATGGACATACATACCATACCAGCCATCCGCAGCAGGTTATCGACATCCACCGACATAGCGTAGAAGCGTTGAATAAGCTTCGTCAGGCAGTATCCGCACAGTCCGATGAGATGTTGATTTCTGTAGGCGACACCCCTTCGATGAGCCTTGTGGAAGATTTTAAGGGTGTGGACGAGATACGTCCCGGGAATTTTGTTTTTTATGATGTGATGCAGCAGCAGATCGGCGCGTGCTATTACCACGACATCGCCGTAGCGCTGGCATGCCCGGTAGTAGCAATCCACAAACAGCGCAACGAAATAACCCTTTATGGCGGCGCCATTCACCTGAGCAAAGAATCTATCAACAATGCCGACGGCACACCCTTTTATGGAAAAATTGTAAGCCTTTCAGGCAATGGCTGGAGCAACCCGTGGCCGGATAGCTACGTAAAGGCGCTCTCGCAGGAACACGGCATCATACGTACCACCGCCGAATATATCAGCCAGATTTCGATAGGCGATTTCATTGGCATTCTGCCCATCCATTCCTGCCTCACCACCCATCTGATGCGGGATATGATTACCACAGCCGGACAAGCGATCACCACAATGCAATCCCCAAAATAATTATGAGTCCGGTCTAATAACTCCCAAAATTCAATCTTGTTGAGAGTCGTGTATTTAAAAATATTTTTGGGCTGGCCCGTTTAAATGCCAAATTTCGAGTTGATGAAAACAAACCGGCCAGATTTGTC
>Ga0265293_10012136_pt1 | contig 11513 bp, 7 predicted proteins | sample Munlanlewell138R_FD_192505 | JGI IMG/M metagenome (GOLD analysis project Ga0265293, IMG submission 192505) | Leachate microbial communities from a municipal landfill in Southern Ontario, Canada - Leachate well 138R | ecosystem: Engineered > Solid waste > Landfill > Unclassified | place: Canada... | reverse complement strand
GCTGATAGCGGTAGCTGCCAGTACCGCCTATCAAACGCTGTGGAATCAAATGGGTACCGATAGGTCTTTTGATGCATCACGCGAACTCCCTGATTTCGCGGTGGGCGGCTGCCATGCCTTGAGCGAAGAGGGAGAAATTGCCCGGCGTTATCGTCGCACTTGACCTGCTTTTTCGGCCTGTCCGATCAGTTCATGAGGAGTCGGTGATTTTTTGATTTATTTATTGACCGTCTGGACGGTCTTATGTAGTGTGAAGGCAAGTCATGCACTTCCAGTCGCATTGCATCCGCGATTGGCAAAAAACAGCCGCACATCATTCGGGGTGCGGGAATAAGAATAAAACGCCTTACCCAGGGCGGAGGAATTCATGAAGAGACGAACGATCGTGCCGGTTAGCTTGCGAGCACTTCCATACGTTCAATCAGTCAGCTACCTGCGCCAGGTGTTGTGCTGTGCGGTACTGGGATTCGGCCTGTCCGTGGCCAGTCCCGACATGCAGGCAGAGGCGCTCCCGGATCGACTGGATACGCCTGCCCGCCTTTCCGGGAAAGCGGTTGAAAGTAACCTGAACTCTTTGGCCACGACAGGCACGCGCACCATAGTGACAGGGGGGCGGGGCCACATTCTTTGGCTGGAACATGGTGATGACGTCTGGCATCAGGCCAGCGTCCCGGTCAGCTCTGATCTGACCGCAGTGCAGTTCGTCAATGATGATTGGGGCTGGGCTGTCGGCCATGATGGGGTCATCCTGCACAGCCGGGATGGGGGCGAGTCCTGGGTCTTGCAGATGGACGGGCATCGGATCGCGGTACTGCTGCAGGCGCTGGCTGAGGAGCTGGATTCAGAGCAACAAAGAACCATGGTGGGTAATCTGGAGTATGCGGCGCAACAGGGCGTAGATCAGTCGCTGTTGGCTCTGCACTTCAGCGATGCCCGCAATGGCATTGTTGTCGGCGCCAATAACCTGGTGTTGCAGACCCAAGACGGTGGAGAGAGTTGGCAGGTTATCTCCGACAAGGTAGACAACCCTCGTAGCCTGCACCTCTACGGGGTCCAGCAGGCATTCGGGAAACTGTTCATTGTGGGGGAGCAGGGGCTGATTCTGCACCGACCGTCTGGCCATGAGTTCTTTGAGTCGGTCCCCAGCCCCTATCAGGGTTCCTGGTTTGGCGCTCTTGGCAGTGCCGACAGTCTGCTCGTGTATGGCTTGCTGGGTAATGCCTGGGTCAGCCGTGATAGCGGGCTCACCTGGCGGCAAAGCGCGTTGGACAGCGCCGTGGCCATCACTTCAGCCAGTGCCGTCGGTCCGTCGGAGATAGTCATGGTCAGCCTGGGGGGCGAGGTGTTCCATTCTACTGACGGCGGCGATCACTTCCGGCATCGGGAAGTTGGCCAGCGTTATCCGTTCTTCGCTGTTGCTCCGGTCAATGATTCAGGTTTGGTGGTGGCAGGTATTCATGGAGTACATGTCGCAACCGGCAAGAGTGAGGCCCGGCCATGAATGCACAAATGAATTTCCCCGGCAAGGGAATGGACGATACCTTCGACCCCGCTTCTGGTGGACTCATCGAACGGGTTGTTTTTCGCAATCGTATCGTTGTGCTGCTGCTGTGTGCAGTCATGACGGCGTGCATGGTGTATGTGGTGGCAACCCGGCTGAGCCTCAGCGCCAGCTATGAAAAAATGCTGCCGCAGAATCACCCTTATGTGCTCAATTATCTTGAGAACAATAGTGAGTTGAGCGGTCTGGGCAGCGCGTTGCGGGTGGTTGTGGCCAATCCGGACGGTGATATCTTCGAGCCTGAGTACATGGAACGCCTGCGCAGGATCAACGATGATCTGTTCATGGTTCCCGGCGTGGACCGGGCCTGGGTCAAATCACTGTGGACGCCTGCCGTCCGCTGGACAGAAGTGACTGAGGAAGGGTTTCGCGGCGGCCCGGTGATGCCGAGCGATTACGATGGCTCTGCGGTAGAGCTTGAAAAACTGCAGCGCAATATAGGTCGTGCCGGAATTCTCGGTGAGCTGGTAGCCAGTGACTACCGTTCGAGCATGATCTTCGTGCCATTGCTGGACAGGGATCCCTCTACTGGCGAAGCGCTCGACTATGCGGTGCTGTCCAAGCGTATTGCCGAGATTCGCCAGCGCTACGAAGCGGATGGCGTGGTCAATATCCATATCATTGGTTTTGCCCAGATCATCGGCGAACTGGTCGCTGGTTTGTGGCAAGTGATGATGTTCTTTGCGGCCGCCACCTTGATTGTCAGTCTGATTATCTATGCCTATACCAGGTGCATCATCAGCACCTTGCTGATGATGGCGTGTTCATTGACTGCGGTGGTGTGGCAATTGGGCTTGGTGACTTTACTGGGCTTCAAGCTGGACCCCTTCTCGATCCTGGTTCCCTTTCTGGTGTTTGCCATTGGGGTATCCCATGGCGCTCAGAAAATGAATGGCATCATGCAGGATATCGCTTGTGGGGTGCATCGTCTGGTCGCTGCTCGCCTGACGTTTCGGCGACTGTTCCTGGCGGGGCTGACTGCGCTACTGGCTGATGTGGTCGGTTTTGCAGTGCTCATGTTATTCGATATTCCCGTGATCCGTGATCTCGCCGTTGCCGCGAGTATCGGGGTGGGCGTGTTGATTTTCACCAACCTGATCCTGTTGCCGATTCTTCTCTCCTATACCGGCGTCAGCGTCTCAGCGGCCCAGCGCAGCCTGCGAGAGCAGCAAGAAGAGCCCGCCTCGCTGAGTCTGGTTGGCCTGCTGGTTCGGCTGAAGGTCTTTACCCAGCGTCGCTGGGCGATCCCTGCCCTGATAGGCGGCCTGCTGTTGGCTATTGCAGGTCTCATGGCCAGCTTCCAGCTCAAGATCGGTGATCTTGATGCTGGCGCGCCGGAGTTGCGTCCGGATTCCCGCTACAACCTGGACAATGCCTATGTTGTAGACAACTACACATTATCCAGTGATCAGTTCGCGATCATTGTCAAAACGCCCGCGGACAGCTGCATGCGTTATGACGTGCTGGATGCGGTCGACCGGCTGGGCTGGGAGCTGGAGCAACTGCCTGGAGTTCAGACCACACAGTCGCTGGTAGGAGCTGTGCGCCAGATCACCTCGGGAAGTTATGAAGGCAACCCCAAATGGCTGACGCTGAGTCGGAACCAGGATGTGATCAACTATGGCGCGCAGGCTGCCAGCGTTAATAATCAGGATCTGTTCAACGTGGAGTGCTCGGTGATGCCAGTCATTGCGTATCTGACTGACCACAGGGCCGATACCCTAGATCAGGTTGTAGCGATCGTTGAGCGCTTCTCCGAAAGGTATGGCAGTGCGGAACATCAGTTCCTTCTGGCGGCGGGTAATGCCGGGATAGAGGCGGCAACCAACCAGGTTGTGCGTACTGCCTGGATTGAAATGCAGGTATATGTTTATCTGGCGGTCGCTGCACTCTGTCTGATCACCTTCCGTAGCTGGCGTGCAGTTGTTATCGCCGTTTTGCCTTTGGCACTGACCTCCCTTCTCTGTGAAGCCCTGATGGTGTTGCTGGGCATTGGGGTCAAGGTGGCAACGCTTCCGGTAATCGCCCTTGGTGTGGGAATTGGCGTGGATTACGCCTTGTACCTGCTCAGTATTCAGCTTGCCGGTCAGCGCAATGGCGAAACCCTGGCGCAGGCATATCATCGAGCATTGGCTTTCACCGGAAAGGTGGTTGCGGTCGTGGGTGTGACGTTGGCCGTCAGTGTCATAACCTGGGCCTGGTCTCCCATCAAATTTCAAGCTGATATGGGCATACTTCTGGCCTTCATGTTCGTATGGAACATGGTGGGAGCGCTGATACTCATTCCCGCCCTATCACATTTCCTGATGGGCGACCGACTGCGTCGCCGCAAGGAAAGTACCGATTCGCTTGCTGTATCGAATATTACCGATTCCTGAACTTCATATTGCAAAGATCTCTGGAGGACTGCCGTGCCTACCGCAGTTCGACTGGGTGTGTGACAACAACAAGAAAAATATAGAGGTTTCCATGACAAAAAAAATGAACTATAGGAGCAGCCCTTTGCGAGCAAAACTGAGTTTGTTGACAGGAGCTGTTGCGCTGGGACTTGGCCTCTCTGGCACGGCTCATGCCATCAGTATCGATACAGGTAATCCTGACTGGAAGTTACGCTGGGATAATACCGTGCGCATGAACTATGTGCATCGGGTGGAGAGCCAGGACAAGGACATTCTGCAACAGGTCAATGCGGACGATGGTAATCGCAATTTCGACAGAGGCATGGTTTCCGCACGACTGGATATGTTGTCAGAGGCGGACCTGGTTTACAAGCGTAATCACGGCGTGCGAGTCAGTGCAGCGGGTTGGTATGATCGAGGTTATGACCGTTCCCTTGACCATGACAATCTTGCCAGCAGCAATCATGTTGCCAGTGATGGCGGGCAAGGCTTCGGCTTGTCCAATAGTGTGAAGCGATACTACCGCGGGCCATCCGGTGAAATTCTCGATGCCTTTGTTTTCACCCGGATGGAGTTGGCCAGTGTAACCACGGATATCCGTGCGGGGCGCCATGTGGTTTATTGGGGCGAAAGCCTGATGGGTAACGGTGTACTGCATGGTATTACCTATGCCCAGAGTGGTCTGGATCTGGCCAAGGCCGCAGCTATTCCTGGAACGGAGGCCAAGGAGTTGTTCCGCCCGCTGAACCAGGTTTCGCTCCAAATGCGGCCCAGCCCGCAGCTCTCCATTGCACTGCAGTATTTCCTGGAGTGGGAACCCTTCCGGATTCCGGAGGCCGGCAGCTATCTGGGCACCACTGATATGTTGCTTGACGGTGGTGAGTCGCTGATCGCAGGTGGCGCTCGCTTCCTGCGCGGGCGTGATGCCGAACCGGACGACCGGGGAGAGTGGGGGGCGGCCGTACGCTGGTCACCCGACTGGCTCGGCAACGGTACTCTCGGATTCTACTACCGGAATTTCTCGGACAAGCTGCCGCAAGTATTTTTAACTCCGGCGGATGGGCAATACCACCTGGCCTACGGCGACGATATTGATCTGTACGGTATCAGCTTCACTCAACAGGCTTATGGTCTGAGTATCGGGGCAGAGCTGTCGTATCGGGAGAATATGCCGCTGGTGAGTGAGGTTGCGGCATTATCCACCATGCCTCGTGATGGGCAGGTTCCGGGAGCCCGGGGTAATACCTGGCACGGCCTGGTAAACATCATGGGTTCCCAGTCTGGCAATGCGCTGTGGGATGCTATCAGTTGGTCTACTGAGCTGACCTGGAGCCATGTTGACAAGGTCACAAAGAACGAGGCGCTGTATAAGGGCAGAAGTGACTACCAAGGGGGCATTGATAAGGTAGATAGGGATTATGTCGGTCTGGCATTGAATCTGACACCAACCTACTACCAGGTCGCAAATGGTATAGATCTATTTGTTCCCTTCAGCGTTTCCTACGGTCTGCACGGTAACTCGGCCGTTACCTCCGGTGGTAATGAAGACGCAGGAAGTTATGTGATCGGTGTCGGGGCTGATGTGCATAGCCGTTATCGGTTTGACTTGAGATATACCGATTACTTCGGGCGCAGCTCTTTGAACGATGCGGGTGCACGCGTATTCAATGGATCAAATGCCCTGCTGCAAGACCGTGGCAATATCAGTCTTACTTTCAAGACAACCTTCTGATGATCAGGAGTATCAATATGAAGCGCATGATAATTTCCGGGCTGGCCCTGGCATTGATGAACCCGGCAATTGCTGCGGTATCCGAGGCAGAAGCAGAAAAGCTGGGTACCTCACTAACACTGTTTGGTGCCGAAGCGGGCGCCAGTGCCGATGGCCGCATTCCGGCTTACACCGGTGGTTTGACCACAGCACCGGCTGGCTACGTGCCCGGCTCGGGCAAATATGTGGATCCTTTTGCTGACGAACAACCGCTGTACAGTATTTCCGCAGGGAATATGGGCGAGCACGACGAGCACCTGACTGAAGGTACCAAGGCGCTGCTGAAGAAGTACCCCACTTTCCGAGTTGATGTCTATCCGACCCATCGTACAGTGGCTTACCCCGAGGATGCTCTTGAAGCGACCAAAGACTGCGCGATCAATGCGCGGCTGACAGATGACCAGGGATCGGGCTTCACCGGCGGTTTCAACTGTGTGCTTTTCCCCATTCCGCAAAATGGTATGGAGGTCATGTGGAATCACAAGACGCGGGCGCTGGGCAAATACCTGTCGGTAATCGACTCGGAAACCTACAACGTCGGCTCCAATGGTCGGGCAGTATTGGCCTCGGCGCTGGACCAGGATTTCCATAATGTGTTCTGGGATCCGGATGCGCGTGATCTGTTTGATAGAGAGCAGTTTACCTTCATGTTTCGTGTCGACTACAAGAAGCCGACGCGGCGTGCAGGTGAAATGCTTCTGCTGAAGGACCCGGTCAACGATCAGGAGATCGGTCGCAAGGCATGGTCATATCTGCCGGGGCAGCGGCGAGTCCGTCTTGCACCAGACGTGGGCCACGACACTCCCAACCCGACTTCCTCTGGCATGACCACCTATGATGACAACCAGCTGGGTGGGCTTGACCGTTTCGACTGGGAGCTTGTTGGTAAGCGTGAGATGTTGGTTCCCTACAACAACTACCGTGCGATTTTCTGGACCCCGAAAGAAGAAATGCTGACGGCCAATCATGCAAACCCCGATGCCGTGCGCTGGGAATTACACCGGGTCTGGGTGGTCGAGGCAACATTGAAGCCGGGTAAACGCCACGTTTATAGCAAGCGCCGTTATTACGTTGATGAGGACAGCTGGTCGATTGTGGCAGCCGAGTCATACGATAACCAGGGGCAACTGTGGCGCGTGCCGCTGTTGATGAGTATTCAGGCCTATGACAAGCAGACACCTTTCTCTGGTTGGTCGTCGATGTACCACGACCTGAATACTTCCACATGGAGCATGTATTTCCTGCTCAGCAGCGCTTCATCCAGAGTCATGTACCGGGATAACCAGCCGGCTGGTTACTTTACCGCCGAAGAAATGGCAGGCAGTGGCGTGCGCTGACCGGTTTTTTACTTGAATAAAAGACTGTCCAGACAGTCTTTTATTCGCCTTGCCTTGTTTTTTCATGGGGATTGATAATGAGTGCTTTCGAATTCAACGAACCCGAGATTATCGGAGAAGAGCTGCGCATGCTGCGCGAGCAGGCACGCCGCTTTGTGAAAGAAGTGGTTGAGCCCAACGGAGAGCAGTGGGAGCGTGATGGTTGCGTGCCCCGCAGCATTTTCCGCCAACTTGGCGAGCTGGGACTGCTTGGTGTTCGTTTCCCTGAGAGCTGTGGTGGCAGTGATCTGGGCCCGCTCGCCTCTGTTGTCATGGCAGAGGAGTTGTCGCGCAGCAGTTTTGGCGGTTTTGCATCTTCCGTGAATGTGCATACCGACATGTCATTGGCGCATATTACCCATCGTGGTACCGATCAGCAGAAGCAGCGCTATCTGCCTGCGGCGGTGGCCGGTGAAAAAATAGGGGCGATCTGCGTCACCGAACCCCATGCCGGGTCCGATGTTGCCGGGATCAAGACTCGCGCCGTACGTGATGGTGATGACTGGATCATCAATGGGTGCAAAACCTTCATCACCAATGGCGTGTATGGTGATATTTATATCGTCGCTGCGCGCACTGACCCGGACGTGAAGGCCAGTCGCGGTATTTCACTGTTCATCGTGGAAGAAGGCACCCCTGGACTGACCGTGGCCCGTGAGTTTGAGAAACATGGGTGGCGCTCCTCGGACACCGCCGAGCTTTACTTCGATGATGTTCGAGTATCCTCGGAGCAATTGCTGGGTGAAGAAGGCCAGGGTTTCTATTACATCATGAGCACTTTTCAGAATGAGCGGCTGGTGGTGGGGGCGATGTGTGCCGGTCAGTGTGCCAAGGCGCTGGAACTGACGATTGATTATGTCAAGAATCGGCGGGCGTTCGGTAAGACGTTATGGGATCAGCAAGCCGTTCGCCAGCGTCTGGCCTGGCTGTGCTCAAAGGCTGCCGCGTCACGCGCGCTTACCTACAGTTGCGCGCAAATGATAGAGGAGGGTCGAGATACAGTGGCGGAAGTGTCGATGCTCAAAGCCTTTGCAGCGGAAACATTGCAGGAAGTTGTGCATGGCTGTCTGCAGCTGCACGGTGGCACAGGCTATATGATAGGTACTCCGATCGAGCGTATGGTGCGCGATGCGCGTATTCTTACCATTGGTGGGGGAGCCACGGAAGTCATGCTCGAAGAAGTGGCGAAAAGGTTCTGATGTCATGAATACTTCTATTTCAACTCAGGCAATGATGGAACAGGCTCAGCGTCTTTATCAAGCGTTGGCTAATGGTGATCGAGCAACACTTGATGAGCTGTTGCATCCCCAGTTTATAGGTACTACCACTCGGGATTTGCCGCTGAATCTGGGCGGGACTTATGAAGGTCCGGAACAAATGCGCAGGAATTTCTGGGGCGGAATAGCCAAGCACTATCAGGCAAAAGCAGAAGTAAGCAAGATCTGGCCGCTTTCCGAAGACAGGTTGCAGGTGGAAGGAACTTATACTGGCAAAGGGATTCAATCCGGCGCGCGGCTGGATGCGCGGTTCGTCCACCTGTTGCGTTTTCAGGATGGCCAACTGATTGAGTTGGAACAGATCACCGACAGTGCTGCATGGCAGGCGGCTTTGGCGCCGAAGTCCACTATTGCGGTTCAAGTGGAAAACGGCGTTGCTATGATCCAGTTGGATCGTCCTGCGAGCAATAATGGTATCGATCAGCAGATGGCTTACGAGCTTCTGATGGTTGCCAGGCAATGTGTTGCCGATCGTTCGATCCGGGTCGTAGTGCTGAAGGGCAGCGGGCGCTCATTTACCGTAGGTGGCGATATCGACTTTCTTTCCAGCATTGATGCGAAAGAGTTGCCTAGCATGCTCGGTGATATGACAACACGTTACCATGAGGCGCTTCGTATCTTCAATCGCTTGCCGGTTCCGGTCATTGCTGCGGTGCATGGCGCATGTGCTGGCGGTGGGCTGGGTCTCATGTATTGTGCAGACCTTGTGCTAGCTGCGGAAGATAGCCGTTTTGCGCTAGGTTTTTCTGCGTTGGGGCTTTCACCGGATGGTGGCAATAGCTGGTTCCTTCCACGGCTGGTGGGCGCGCGTCGTGCCGCTGAGCTGTACTTCGAGAATCGCGTGCTTAGTGCTGAGGAAGCGAAAGAGTGGGGGTTGGTCAATCGTGTGGTGGCGAATGATCAATTGCATGTGGAAGCCATGGCTTGTGCCGAGCGAATGACCAAGGGGGCTGCAGCTGGCTTGACAGAGGCGCGTCGATTACTACGGCAAAGCTGGGACAAGTCGTTGTCTGAGCAGCTGGAAGCGGAAACGGATGCCTTGGCTACGGTGGCATCCGAGCCTGCTGTGCAGCAGGCCCTCACTTCGTTTATCGAAAAGCGGGCGAAGCGTTAAGAGGCACTGTGCTCGGCCAGGGAGATCAGTTTTCGGGCCCTGGCGAGTATGGGTGCATCAATCATCTGGCCATCTAGCCGAAAAGCTCCATTCTCAGAACTCTCTGCCGCAACGAGTACCTTTCTTGCCCAAGCCAGAGCATCAGCAGTGGGTTCCCAGGCTTTATGGATGACAGGTACCTGCTTGGGGTGTAGACACAGCATGCCGGCAAACCCCATTGCTTTGGAGCGTTGAGCCGCACAGGCTAACCCCTCATGGTCATCAAGCGCCACGAACACTCCATCCAGTGGTGCTCCCAGTGAGTTGGCGCGTGAGTGCAACAGCATTGTATAGCGCGCCTGATCCAGAATGGTCTCCGCAGCAGAACCATCTTCCAGGTTGAGATCAAGAGCGAGATCCACGGTACCCAGACACATCCGAGCAATATTAGCTGCCTGCGCAAGGTTGGCAATTGCAGTCAGGCCGCGTGCGCTTTCAACAATGGGCCATATAGCTTTTCCCGCTTGCGCTGTATGGGCGAGCTGTTCAGTTGTTTCAGCTTTGGGCAGGAGAATGCCGACAATGTTCGTACAGGTCTTGCACATTGCGATATCAGGATCATGTTGTGGGTGATCGGCTGCGTTGATACGCACGAGGATGTTGGCTTGCGGATGTGCTTGGGAGAACTCGAGGATATTTTGTCGTGCTTGGGACTTGAACTGTTCATCTACAGCATCTTCAAGATCGATGATGATGTAATCGGCACCAGAGGCCAGAGCTTTGACAAAGCGTTCGGGGCGATCGCCCGGGACGAACAGGGCGGAGCGTGCATTCTGGGACATGGGGAAATCCTTGTTGAGAAGGGCACGCCAGAAAAGGGGGTGCCCATTGTTACTCAAGCAGTAATAGGGTACTGAGTAAGTAGTGATTTGAGGGGAATGTTGCAATCGGACAACTGTTCGACACTGGCGGAGCAGCGTTGGGCGACCAGTTTTTTGGCAAACATGAAGTCCTGCGGTCGATTTACCGCATCGGCAGCGATGACAACGCCGTTCGCGAGGTAAAATGCGATAAATGATTCATCTTCCGGGCTGCCTCGTACTGCCAGTTGCTCATAGCCTTGCGACAAGCCAACCATCTGTAGCTTGAGGTCGAATTGATCTGACCAGAACCAGGGCACGCTATTGTAGGTACTTTCCTTGCCACAGATATTGGCCGCCGCAATTCGGGCTTGTTCGGAGGCATTGGGCACGGACTCCAGGCGCATGCGACGATCCGCGTAGAACAGATTCTCGTGGTAGGTGCAGTCGCCAATGGCAAAAATGTGAGGATCGGCAGTTCGCATGTGGGCGTCGACCGCAATGGCGCCTTCGACTATTTCCAGTTCGCACTGCTGAGCCAGTTCTATACTGGGAATCAGGCCGATACCAACAATGACCAGATCGGCATCCAGGCGACGTCCGTCGGTAAGCTCCACCTGGCTTACCTGTGTCTTGTCGATCAATGCCTGAACGCCGCAACCGGTCAGGATCTCTACGCCCCGGCGGCGATGAGCCCGTTCATAGAAGGTTGACATCTCCGGGGCAGTCACTCGGGCGAGTATTCGTGGCATGGCTTCGACTACCGTGACCTGCAGCCCTATTTTGCTGGCAACTGATGCGGCTTCCAGCCCCACATACCCGCCGCCGACAATCACCAGCTGGCGCCCGGGTTGCATGGCCTGTTTGAGGCGGACGATGTCAGCAACGCTGCGAATGTAGTGGATATTACTGTGCTGGCTCCCGGGAAGATCGAGGCGCCGAGCCTGGCCGCCGGTCGCCAGTATCAGATGCTCGTACGGCAGAATCGAGCTATCAGTGAGATGTACCGTTCTGGCCGTGCGATCGATCATTTCGACCCGTGTACCAAGGTGATAGCCGATGTTGAACTGCTGGTAGGTTTGTGCGGGCTTGAGTTGAAGTTCTTCTTCACTCATTTCGCCCAGCAGGAATGCCTTGGAAAGTGGCGGACGACGATAAGGCAGCAACGGCTCTTCG
>Ga0265293_10012135_pt1 | contig 11514 bp, 9 predicted proteins | sample Munlanlewell138R_FD_192505 | JGI IMG/M metagenome (GOLD analysis project Ga0265293, IMG submission 192505) | Leachate microbial communities from a municipal landfill in Southern Ontario, Canada - Leachate well 138R | ecosystem: Engineered > Solid waste > Landfill > Unclassified | place: Canada... | reverse complement strand
GACGTTTGTTCATATCGCCCATTACGTCACCAACGAATTGATCCTTAACTGTGATTTCAACTCTGACGATTGGCTCTAAAATTGTTGGTCCTGCAGTCCTAACTGCTTCCTTAAAGGCTAACGCAGCAGCAAGTTTAAAAGAAATTTCATTTGAATCAACAGCGTGATATGATCCATCGTAAAGGGTTGCTTTAACATTAATTACTGGAAATCCAGCTAATGGACCATGTTCAAATGTCTCAATTAAGCCCTTTTCAACGGCTGGGAAATAGTTCTTGGGAACTGCTCCGCCGAAGACATCCTCAGCAAACTCGAAAATTTCTTTAGTTGGTTCAAATTTGATCCAAACATGACCAAACTGTCCTGCTCCACCTGATTGTTTCTTATGCTTACCTTCAGCTTGAACCGTTTTCTTAATTGTTTCGCGGTATACAATTCTTTGATCTTCAACATCAACTTCAACCTTAAACATTGTCTTCATTCTTTCAATAATGTAGTTTAAGTGTGTCATTCCCTGACCACCAAGTAAAAGTTGGGCTGTTTCCTTATTTCTTTGAATTTCAAAAGTCGGATCTTCAATGTTTAATCTTTGAAGCGCTTGAGAAATTTTATCTTCATCATTCTTGTTTTTTGGGTTTACACCAACATAAATAACCGGTGTTGGTTTAGCAATTGGCTCGTAAATGATTGGTGATTTTGGATCAGCGATTGTATCGCCTGTTTCAATGCCATCAACTTTAGTTGTCACCGCAATATCACCAGCATGGAATATATCAACTGGTATTTGTGTTTTACCGCGAATTGTTGATAAGTTCATTATTTTTTTCGTTTCGCCTTTATTTGAAATAATAACTTCTTGACCAACTTTAAGCGTTCCTGAGTTGATCTTGATAAAGTTTACAGTTCCTAAAAATGGGTCAACTATTGTCTTATAGACGTAGCCTGAGAAAGGTTCCTCATCTTTTGTCGCTCTTGTAACTTCTACACCGTTCTTAGCATCAGTTCCAACTAGTGGTTGAAGTTCTCCTGGTGCAGGTAAATAATCAATTAGCATGTTTAATAGTGTTCTTACACCAATTGTTTTAGTTGCACTACCCACAATAATTGGAATCAATTCACCATTCATAATGCCCGCTCTTAGTCCTGCGGTCATTACTTTTGGAGGAATGGTCTCACCTGATAAATAAAGCTCCAATAATTCTTCTGATGTTTCAGCAACACTTTCAGTTATCATTGTGTTTAACTCTTCTACCTTTGGTTTTTTCTCATCCCAAATGTCTGCATCGTGACTTTCTTTTCCATCGAAAATACGTGCCTTCATTTCAACAACATTAACAAAACCTTCAAAATTGTCTTCATGTCCAATTGGAATACAAAAAGGCACGGTTTTCTTACCGAGTTTTTCTCTAATATCTTCTAGTAATTTATCAAACTTTACGTTTTCTTTGTCCATTTTATTGATCATAATAATGGTAGGAATGTTTTTCGCGCGAAGTGCACGCCACATACGTTCAGTGCCTACTTCCACGCCTTTATTGGCATCAACTAATACAACAGCACCTTTAATAATGTTTAATGCTTGATTTAAATCTCCGACAAATTCATCTCCACCTGGTAGATCTAGAAAGTTTAACTTATGATCATTCCATTCAACTGGAATCAAACTCATTGATAGACTTGATACTTTGTTCTGTTCTTCAATCATGAAGTCAGAAACTGTATTTTTCTTTTCAACTTCACCTTTTTTATCAATCGCTTTAGTTACATAAAGCAGAGCTTCAGATAGTGTTGTCTTTCCTGTTCCTAGATGTCCTAAAATTGCTATATTGCGAATTTCTCTAGTTGCATATTCTTTCATGTTAGCCTCCTGTTATCGTTTACAAATATCTTGCCTATAGTATAGCATGTTTTATACTTTAACGGAAACATTTTAACGTTTTTTTTCAGTTTTTATCCGGATAACCGTGCTATAATGTAGGCGGTGATTGTATGTTTAATAAACTTGCTATTCGTTTGATTGAATGGTATCAAAAAAAAATATCGCCTCATAGTCCACCTAGATGCCGATATCATCCAACATGTTCAGCTTATGCAAAGATATGTTATGAACGCTTTAACTTTTTTAAAGCATCTTTTTTAACGGCCAAAAGAATCTTAAAGTGCAATCCGTTGTTTAAACCAAAATACGATCCACCACCAGAGAAAAAAATTAAGCCACCTCGCAAATAAACTAGTAGTTGTTAGGTGGCAAACTGAATAGATTAACTTATAATATATAGTCAAACTTCCATCTTCACAAAAGGGGTTTGGCTTTTAAATTTGCTTTATTCCTGGGATGGAACGGGAATTTCACAAGCCACTTCAACATCATGCTCACGAGCTTCTCCCGCTTTAAAGAGTGATCTTCTAAATAATAATGGTGCGAAAAACTCAAACAGTAAGACGCTTGTTAAAACAACTGCCAAAATGAATTGTCCTTCTTGTGTGCTTGATCCAGCAATTCTTGTCGCAACAAACATTGCTAAAATAATTTCAAATCCACCTTGTGTAAGTGTTGCGGTTGGTAAATTCTTTTGCACTGCTTCTGGTGCTTTTGTGATTCTAGTTGATAACCACGCACCTAAGAATTTTCCGCCAGCATGAGATACTACATATAGTAACGCAAATAAACCATAAGTAAACAAGTTCATAACTGAAAGTTCTGCTCCGGCGATTACGAAAAAGCCGGTAATCAATGGCGGAATAAACTGCTCAATAACTTTTGTTTCATATTTATAATCTTCTTTGTCAAGTGAATTTGTAAAAATAAAACCAACTAAAATCATCGTAATAAATGGTGATGCACCAATAAATTGTGCAAGAATGGTTGTCAAAATAACAAAACCAACTGTAACGATCAAATATGTCTCATGCTTTTCTTCATCACAGTATAAGCATAAATATTTTTTATTTAACCATGACAATAGCAAACCAACTATAGCACCTAGACCAATTGAGAAACCAATTTCTTTAAGTGGCGCAATAAAGTCGCTTAAGACAACCGCTTCGTTGTTTTTTAACGCTATGGCAAAAACAGCTGTAATTAAGAAAACAACAATTCCGGTAATATTATCAACGGCCAACAATGGAAAGACTGTATTTGTTAAAGGTCCTTTCGAACGATATTTTTTGGTTAGTTCAATCACCGGTACTGCAGCTGTTGCAATACTTAAGCCTGCAATCAATAACGCAAGCCATAACTCGATTCCTGCTACTGTGAATAATAGCACTGTTAAGCCATATACAAGGATCGCTTGAATTAAGACTGTAACTAAAACAACCTTAACATGTTTCTTAACAACAGGGATGAACAACTTGCTTCCAAGGATAAAAGAAACAAATCCTAATGCAATAATTGTCAGTGGTTGAAGCGATAAAACAATTTGATGAAAATCAATGCTATCTTCAAACCCAGGTATCCATGCGGGAAGAAGCGTGATGAACAATAGGTTCAATAAAACCCCTGCAATGATAAAACCAGTAATCTCAGGTAGCTTTAACTTTTCTGCCAATTTACCAAAGATATAAGCAATTAAAATCATTCCAGCTAAAAATAGTAATGCTGTGTAGCCTCCATTACCCGTCGTCATAAATATCATTTCTATCTTTCTCCTTTATTTAGTAAGCTCTAGCAAACCAAACCGTTTGTATTGCCTTTTTATTTGTAACAGGACAAACATCAGTGATTAAAGTTTGATCAAATGGTAGTACTCTTGCTGTTGCAGTTGTATCTTGTTTGATCAATTTTTCTGCTTCTTCTCCACTAATGCTCATTGCAACATATCCGCCTTTTCTAACATACTCTTTGAATTCGGAATATGTTTTGGCGTAATATGTATTCTTAGTAACATGATCTAATGCTTTCTGATACATTTGATCATGCATTGATTTCAATATAACCGGCAATTTCTCTGCTAACTCAGACAATGAGACAGCCTGCTTATTTCGATCGTATCTTGTAACCAAGGTGACTTGATTTTGAACTAAATCGCGTGGACCAATTTCGATTCGAACTGGCACACCCTTCATTTCATATTCACTAAATTTCCAACCAGGAGACTTATCTGAATCATCAACTTTTACTCTAAGACCCATATCAGTCAATTGTCTGAAAATATTGTTAGTTGCTTCTTTTACTTCATCTTTTTGCTTTTGAATTGGAATTAAAATTACTTGTGTTGGTGCAACATAAGGTGGCAATACTAAACCTTCATCATCACCATGAACCATAATTACAGCCCCAATCAGACGTGTTGAAACACCCCAAGATGTCTGATGAACATATTCTTGTTCATTGTTTTCATTTTGGAATTTTATATCAAACGCTTTTGCGAATTCTTGACCAAAGTAATGTGTTGTTCCTGATTGCAATGCCTGACCATCAGCCATTAATGCCTCAATACTATATGTTTCAATTGCACCAGCAAACTTTTCAAGTTCCGTTTTCTTGCCAGTAACAAACGGGATTGCCAATAGTTCTTCGCCTAATCTACGATAGATTTCCAAAATATCAAGTGTTTCTTTTCTTGCCTCTTGCTCTGTTGCATGTGCAGTATGTCCTTCTTGCCATAAAAACTCTTTCCCACGTAAGAACGGTCTCGTTGTTTTTTCCCAACGAACAACACTACACCATTGATTATACAACTTTGGCAAGTCACGGTATGAATTGATTATCTTTTGGTAATGTGTGCAAAATAAAACTTCAGAAGTTGGACGAATGATTAATCGCTCTGCTAAATTTTCCAATCCTGTTGTTGTTACCATGGCAGTTTCTGGAGCGAATCCTTCAACATGATCTTTTTCCTTTTGAAACAAAGACTCTGGGATCAATAAAGGCATATAGACATTTTCATGTCCTGTTTGTCGAAATGATTTATTTAAGTACGTTTGGATGTTTTCCCAAATTGCATAGCCATAAGGGCGATAAATGATAAAGCCTTTTAAATCACCATAGTCCATTAACTCTGCCTTAAGACATAAATCTGTATACCATTGCGCAAAATCAACATCACGTGCTGTTATTTGAGCAACCATTTTTTGCTTGTTGTTATTATTTGTCATGTTATTCACCAAATTTTATGCGATGACCCAAGTTTTTTCGTCATCAAATAAAATCTTTCTTTCTTTATATAAATGTCCAATCGCTCTTTTAAAAGCTTTTTTACTCATTCTAAAAGTTGCATAAATATCTTCTGGGGTACTATTTGATGTAATCGCCATTGCGTCAACTTTTAACAAATACGCATATATTTTGTTTGCATCAAAAAGCATCTGTTCTTCCTTTTGTGGCATTAAACTACCAGAGTAGCCTTTGTCTGATTCATAAATGATTTTAACTTCAACTTTATCACCAAGACGATATTGTTCTTTGTATTGAGAGTTGTGCACAAAAACAAATACGTTGTTCTCGGTTATAACTTGAATACCATCTTTAATAAAACGATGAACATATGCTTCATATGTTTGTTTTACATCTAATTTGTTCTCAGAGTTATTATAATCGCTGCTTGCTACTCTTTTGGCAACCATTTTTCCCTTTACTCTTAGTGTAACAAATAGTTTATTACCGACTTGCGGCCATTGCTCTAAGTTTTGGGGTAAATCCTCTTTTGAAAGTAATAAATCTTTTGAAATTCCCATCTCTAAAAAGATTCCTAAAGCGGGATTAATCTCTTTTACAACCAAAAAAGTCGGTTTATCAACCGTTAATAAAGCTTTTGCCAGCGTTGCTGCTGTTCGTCCTTGTCCATCAATATAGACAAAAGCAGTCAGCTCATCACCTGAATTAAGTTCTGTGTGCATACTTTCATTGATATGCAAAAAGACTTGTTCATCTTGAGAGTCAAGCATATAACCGATATCAGTTTTACGATTGACGATAAAGGTGTTATATTGTCCTATTTTTACCATGTTATCACCATAGTCTATTTTATCACATTCTTTGCAAAAACAAAACAAAGTAAGAAAATGTAAAGCTGCTCGACTTTTATGGATTATCAGATTTAAATCTAAGTTAGTGAAAATTGACATAACTACCTAAAAATAGTGCTATTAAAGCAAGATGATACAGGGAAGCGAGTTGTAAATGCCTATGACGCTTTTTTGATTTATAATTTTATTCTTGGTTTATCTAGTTTTCCTTGCAATAGTAGTTACAGTTTTTAGAGCGCTCTTTTTTGACAGCAAAGAAGATGATGATGACGATGATTATGTCAATGACAATAGAGCAAAAATAACGGTACATCTAGCAGGTGAAACTAAAGAAAACAGGCGTAACATAGAACACCGTGTAGTCTTTTTCGATAAATGGAGCGAACGTCACAAAGTTGATAAAAGAACTGTTAAAGGCATTAAAAATGAAGGTGAAACAGTTTTTTTGAATTTGATGAAGGAACTTATGAACTAAATCAAGAAGAAGCAAATAGATTAACTAAAACACTATTAAAGAAATAGTCAATAAAAGTTATAAAATTAACATTTTTATAAAACAACAAAAAAACTGACAGACCAAAAACAAAAAGAGTAAGTGCTAAGCACTTACTTCCAGTTTGTTAATTACTTTTTCATATTGTTCCACCAATAATTCTTTAACAAAATCAACTAGTGGTGTTGTGTCTTTTTCAACTTTGAAGTGTTCTAATCGATCAAAGTATTCATCACGTTTTGCAAGAGGAATAGAAATTGGCAAATAATCTTCCTTGATTAAATAATAATTTAGTAACAATCGCGCTAATCTGCCGTTACCATCAAAGAATGGATGGATCTTTGCAAAACTAGCATGGATATAAACCGCTTTTTCAACAGCATCTCCTTCAACATTGTCGATCTTTTGAAACAACTTATTCATTCGATCATAAACCTTAACATAATCTGGTGGCTGATGTGTCGCACCTTTAATTTGAATGTTTACGTTTCGATAAACGCCGCCTTGGAAAATATCTTCAACTAAAACTTCGTGTAAATCTTTTAGTCTTTCTTCATCTAAAACAATTTTTTGTTCAATCCATTGTTTGATTAAATCATATGCTTTAACATGATTCAATACTTCTTTCTGCTCGCGCTCTGTATATTTTGGTAACGCCTTAGCATTAATTAATCTGTTCACATCTTCAAGGGAAATTGTGTTTTTCCCTTCCATGCTAATCGCATCGAAAGTGTACTTTACTACAAACTCCTGCTCCATTGCTTGCAGTTGTTCTAAATCACATTCCTTGATGAGGTTACTTAGATTTTTATGCTGTACTTCGAGTAGTTCTTTTGCCATAAGTTCATCACTCCTATCTTTTGAAATATTATATCATAAAAACGCTATCATTAACAACATTAAATCCCAATTAACATTATTTACATAAATAGAAGGGGGACCCAATTAAATTGGATCCCCATACCTTTTAAAATTATAGTTTAACTACGTTTGCCGCTTGTTGTCCGCGGTCGCCGTCTTTAACATCAAATTCTACTTGGTCGCCTTCTGCTAATGTTTTGTAGCCTTCAGTTACAATTGCACTGAAGTGTACAAAAATGTCTTTGCCATCAACTGATGAGATAAATCCATATCCCTTGTCAGCGTCAAACCATTTTACAACGCCTGTCATTACGATACTCCTTTTTTATTACTGAGCTTAAAAAAAGCCTACTTACATTATACACGATTTGTTTTAAAAACACAACATTTTTAAACTTCTTTCTTAAATAAACTGACTATTGTAAAGTTGGTGGTAAAAGCCTTGTTGTAATAAGAGGTTCTCATGTGTACCTTGTTCGACGATGTTTCCGTCTTTAATCACCAAAATTAAGTCTGCCTTTTGAATCGTTGAAAGACGATGGGCAATAACAAAGGTCGTCTTGTTTTCCATTAAGGCCATCATTGCTTTTTGAATTTGAACTTCGGTATGAGTATCAACATTTGAAGTTGCTTCATCCAAAATAAGCATTTTTGTTTTTGATAACATTGCTCTAGCAATAACTAACAACTGCTTTTGACCTTTGGAAATGTTTAGTCCTTCATCTGTGACTAGAGTGTCATAACCATCAGGTAAGCGCGATATAAAGGGATGAATACGAGCCTTTTTGGCTGCTTCTTCCACTTCCAAGCGACTGACGTTACCATTACCATAGGCAATGTTTTCATAAATTGTTCCATGAAAAACCCAAGTATCTTGTAATACCATTGAAAATGCTTTACGTAAGCTTCGTCTAGTTAGATTGTAGATATTATGCCTATCTAGATAAATAGCACCTTCATTAATATCATAGAAACGCATTAGTAAGTTAATGATTGTTGTCTTGCCGGCGCCGGTTGGTCCGACAATTGCAATCATTCTTCCCTTTTCTGCTTTAAACGAAACATCTTTCAAGACGATTTTATTTGGCAAATAGCCAAAACTTACGTTTTCAAATTCGATGTTACCTAAAACGTTGTGATCATCGATCGCATCTGGTCTGTCATCCGGCTCATTTGGTAAATCTAAGACCGTAAACACTCTTTCTGCTGCAGCTAAAGCACTTTGAATATCAGCCATGATGTTTGACATTTGGTTAATTGGTCCTGAGAAACGGCGCGAATAAAGTGTGAAGCTTGTAAGTTTATCTAACCCTAAACTGCCATGAAAGTATAAAATACCACCAAAAACGCCAACTAGTGCAACCGATAAATTACTAATAAAATTGACTGAAGGGCCGACTGTTGTTGCATAATAACCTGCTTGATATGAAGCGTCAGCCGTTTCTCTATTGATCACTGCGAAACGTTTTAGGACTGATTCTTCTTGAACATATGATTGAATCGTTCTATGTCCGGAAATCATTTCTTCTGCAAAACCGTTTAGTTCGCCTAGTTTTTGATTTCGAAGACGATATTTTCTTTTTACAATTATTGATAATACTCTTGTTAACAATACTGAAATTGGGATTGTTACAACAAAGACTAAGACTAGGATTGGTGACATAATTAACATCATTGCAAACGATATAACAACCGTAATCAAGCTTGTTAAAATACTGATTAAATCTGTTGCCAATGAAGTGTTAATCGTATCAATGTCATAGCTCATACGGCTAATGATATCACCGGTTTGGTTTGTATCAAAATAAGAGATTGGCAATTTATTTAATTTTTCAAACAAATCCTTTCGCATCTTATAGACAACGCTTTGGGAAATTCTAACCATCGCGATTGATAGGATATAGTTTAAAGCAGCACTTATTAAATAAAACATAATCATCAGTCCTGCTAATATAAAGACCTGTCTAAAATTAACCGTCCCTTCAATTGCAGCAATCGTTTTACCGGTTAAGTATGGTCCAATCAAGGATAGCAGGTTCGAGACAACCGTCAAGAAAATTGCAATAACAACTTTCGTACGATAGAAATATAAGTACTGCCATAAGCGTTTCAAGACATATTTGGTGTTTTTTGCGCGCTGTGATCCGTCGTTACGCCCACGACCAGCTTTTCCTGCGTACATCATAACTCTTCACCCAATTGGTGGTAGGCAATTTCTTGATACATTGGTGATTCTTTCATCAATGTATCGTGTGTACCACTCGCAACTATTTTACCTTCCTCAATTAAAATAATATTGTCTAAATCCTTAAGACTACTAACTCTTTGGGCAATAATAATCATTGTTGTCTCTTTTAATTCTTTCTTTAATGCTTGACGCATTCTTGAATCCGTTTGGTAATCAAGCGCACTTGAAGCGTCATCTAAAATGATTAAATCCGGTTTACCAGCAACTGCTCTTGCGATTAGGATTCTTTGTTTTTGTCCCCCTGATAGATTCATTCCTCTTTGTGACATTTGGTGCTCAAAACTATGCTCTTTATCATAAATGAAATCAGCCTGAGCAATTCTTGTTGCTGCTTCAATATCTGAATTCATAATGTGGTCACGATTAAATTGAATATTGCTGTAAATACTATCGGCGAAAACTAAATCATTTTGAAAAACAACACCGATTTTTCTTCTTAAATCAGCTTGATTTAAGGTTCTAATGTCTTGACCATATAATTTTATTGCGCCGCTATCTACATCATAGAAACGCATCAACAAGTTAATTATTGTCGTTTTTCCTGAACCGGTTGCGCCAATGATGCCTAGTGTCTCACCACGGTTGATTTTGAAACTTATATCTTCTAGATTGTTCTCTTTTTGCTCATATGAGAATGACACTTTGTCAAACTCAATATGTGGTTTTGAACTATCCGCAACTAATTTCTCATAACCATCTTTAATATCTTTTGGCATCTTTAAAATTTGATCAATTCGACTTGCTGAGGCTGATGCTCTTGATGATACAACAAAGATTCTTGTAATACTCATCATTGCGTTTAGGATGATTGTAAAGTAAGTAACAAAGGCCATGATCTGACCGATTTTTGTATATCCAAGACTAAATCTAAATGCTCCAACAATTAAAACAACAACTAAACCAACGTTCATGATTGCATGCATGAAAGGATTAATTCTAGCCATTACAGCATGTGCATCTAGTTCTGCCTTAACTGTGTCAACGTTTGCTCTATCAAAGCGTTCTTGCTCATGCTCTTCCATTGAAAGTGATCGTACAACTCTAGCACCGGTAACATATTCTCTTAAGGTTCTAATCAAGATGTCAACAAAACCTTGTGTCTTCATGTACTTTGGAATCCCTTTTCTAGAAACAAAATAGACAACAATTAAAATTAACGGCAGCATACTGATCATTACGAGTGTTAAAATCGGATCAAGAAACAATGACATCACTATTCCACCAAGTAATAACACAGGAGCTCTTACGCCAAGACGTTGGATCATTGCTGTTGCATTATAGAGATTATATGTATCTGTCGTCATTCTTGAAATCAACGAAGGTCTAGTAATTTTATCGACTTGATTTGCTGAAAGTGATTCAATTTTTGCAAATAGGTCATATCTTAATCCTTCGATTGCATCAGCAGCAATTTTTTCCGCCGTTCTATTCGCAAATACGTTTAGTACCCACCCGATTAAAGCAATTAAAATCATTAATCCACCTAACATGTATAATGTGATTAGACTGGTCGTCCCTTCACTTTTTAAAGCCGGTATTTCGGTATCAATGATATACGCAATCAAAAAGGGCAAAAAAAGATCCGCTAATGAAGCAATCGACTTTAACGTTAGTGATACCGATAAAGTTTTCCAATACGGTTTTATTAACCGGAAAATCATTTTCATGCTTTTATACCTCAGTGTAAATTACTAAGAAGATACGGTTTTCCAAAATAAAAAAAGAACCCCCTTGGAAAACAATATTTTTTCAAATGATCAATACTCTCTATAATTATATCATGATTTAGTTAATAAACTAAATCTAATTGAGTTTTTTTCCAATAATAAAATTTGTATTTTATTCTCATTATGCTATAATAACTTTGAATGTAATGCCCCCATAGTTTAATGGTAAAACGCAGCAATGGTAATGCTGAAATACAAGTTCGATTCTCGTTGGG
>Ga0265293_10012132_pt1 | contig 11518 bp, 8 predicted proteins | sample Munlanlewell138R_FD_192505 | JGI IMG/M metagenome (GOLD analysis project Ga0265293, IMG submission 192505) | Leachate microbial communities from a municipal landfill in Southern Ontario, Canada - Leachate well 138R | ecosystem: Engineered > Solid waste > Landfill > Unclassified | place: Canada... | reverse complement strand
GTGCTATGCAAGTCTACAAAAGGAGTGATGCATGTGAGTGAACGCTTTTATGTAACAACACCCATTTATTACCCTAGTGACCATTTACATATCGGTCATGCCTACACGACAACGGTGGCCGATTCCCTGGCCCGTTGGCACCGTTTTGCCGGTCGCGACGTCTATTTTGTTACCGGTTCTGACGAACATGGTCAGAAGATTCAAAGGGCCGCCTTGGCAAAAGGTGTGAGTCCCCAAGCCTATGTCGATGAGATTGTCGCCAGCTTTAAGAACCTCTGGGAGAAAATGAATGTTCGCTACGACGATTTTGTCCGTACCACCGATGACAGGCATCACCGGGCGGTACAGGCTGTTTTTCAGAAGATTTATGATCAAGGTGACATCTACAAAAGCTCCTATGAGGGCTGGTATTGCACACCTTGTGAGACATTCTGGGTGGAAAACCGTCTTGAAGACGGTCATTGCCCCGACTGCAAACGCCCAGTTGAGCTTGTTGAGGAAGAGAGCTACTTTTTCCGGTTGAGCAAATATGCGCCTCGTCTTCTTGAGTACATTGAGGAGCATCCTGAACTCATCCAGCCTGAAACGCGTCGCAACGAAATGGTTAATTTCATTAAGAGCGGCTTGGAGGACCTTTGTGTATCAAGGACCACCTTTGACTGGGGTATTCCCGTACCCTTCGACAATAAGCATGTAGTCTATGTCTGGTTTGATGCCTTGACAAACTATCTGACGGCCCTGGGTTATCCCGAAAAGGGCGAGCTCATGGAAAAATGGTGGCCAGCTGATTTGCATCTGGTGGGAAAAGAGATTATGCGCTTCCACACCATTATTTGGCCTATTATGCTAATGGCTCTGGACTTACCCTTGCCGAAAGCCGTATTTGGCCATGGTTGGCTACTTTTTGATAGTGACAAGATGTCGAAGTCGAAGGGGAATGTAGTGGATCCTCTGGTCCTCATTGACGAGTTTGGTGTGGATCCGATTCGTTATTTCCTCATGCGCGAAGTCTCCTTTGGGCAGGATGGTAACTTCTCCCGTAAGGCGCTCATCGAAAGAACAAACGCAGACTTGGCTAATGACCTTGGCAATTTGCTAAACCGCACATTATCGATGTTAGATCGTTACTTTGAGGGTGTTGTCCCCGAACCAGCCGCTAGCCCCAACGCCATTGATCAGGCTCTGATCGATTATGCCAACAGCTTAGGTAGTGCTGTTGATACCTGCCTGAAGGAGTACAAGCTCAATGAGGCCTTGGTGAAAATCTGGCAACTGATCGGTCGAGGCAACAAGTATGTAGATGAGCGGGCTCCCTGGAATCTAGCCAAGCTCGATGACAAGAGTGAGCTCTCCTCTGTTATGTACAATCTTGTGGAAACGTTGCGGATCGTGGCCTTGGCCATTAAGCCCTTCTTACCAGAAACTGCAGCTAAAATGTGGAGTCAACTAGGCTTAACCGATCTCGATGAAAAGAGTCTCTCTGATGTTACCTGGGGCCTCTTGCCAGCGGGTACACAGACAAAGAAGGGTGATCCGATCTTCCCACGTATCGAAGTGGAAAAGGAGACTCCTGTGGCTCCACCTGAGAAAAAGCCTGAGGCGAAGAAAGAATCTGCCCCTGTTCAGGAAAAACCTGAGGGTGTATTAATAGGAATTGATGACTTCTTCAAATGCGAACTTGTTGTGGCGGAAATAATCGAGGCGGGTCCCATAAAAGGGGCCGACAAGCTCTTGAAGTTGCAGGTAGATATTGGCAGCGAGAAACGCCAGATTGTAGCGGGAATCGCTCAGCACTATGCGGCCGACGATTTGGTCGGTAGACGGATTATTGTTGTGAAGAACCTCAAGCCAGCGAAGCTGCGGGGAGAGCTCTCCGAAGGGATGCTACTGGCCGCTACGTCACCAGAGGGAAGACTAGAACTGGTGTCTGTTTCAGATGCTATACCAGCGGGAAGTAGGGTTAAGTAGGATGATTGACAGTCATGCTCATCTAAACGATCCAGCCTTTGCCGACGATCTAGACGAAGTCGTCGCCAGGGCTGAGGCCGCGGGCGTTAAGACCATCATCAACGTTGGGTACGATCTGACATCATCTCGCCGTGCCATCGCCTTATCTGAAAGGTATCCTACCTTGTGGGCTGTCGTTGGTTTGCATCCCCATGATGCGAAGTTCTGGACTGAAGAACTCTGGGATACCATCATCGAGTTAGCAAGTCATCCGAAAGTCTTGGCTATTGGTGAGGCTGGGCTTGATTATCACTACGACAATTCTCCCAGAGATGTTCAAAGAGCGGTCTTTAGGGAGCAGTTGGCTCTCGGTCGCCAGCTCAACATGCCAGTTGTCATTCACTCTAGGGAGGCTGCCAAGGATACTCTCGAGATTTTGGGTGAGTATCCGGATGTACCCTGTCTTTTGCACTGCTATTCTGGGAGTCTAGAATCGGCGAGATCGTATCAACAGATGGGACATTATTTCTCCTTCGGAGGACCTATCACATTTAACAACGCACACAAATTGCGGGATGTAGTAGCAGGAATTCCCTTGGAACGAATCCTACTTGAAACAGATTGCCCGTATCTAACTCCCCATCCCTATCGTGGTAAGCGTAATGAACCTGCCCATCTACCCTTGGTGGCACAGAAACTGGCGGAAGTTCATGGTTGCACGTTGGAGGATGTGGTGAGACAAACCGAGGAGAACACCAGAGCGTTCTTCCGCCTGATGGACAAGGAGGATTCATAATGACAGTTGTTGCGCTAGTTGGTACCCAATGGGGTGATGAAGGCAAGGGCAAGATCACCGATGTCTTGGCTTCCAAGGCCGATGTAGTTGCCCGTTATCAGGGTGGAAACAATGCTGGTCATACAGTCGTTGTAGGTGATACGACCTACAAGCTACACCTGATTCCTTCGGGAATTCTCTATGAGGGAACCACATGCCTGATCGGAAATGGTGTGGTGGTCGATCCCAAGGTACTTTGTGAGGAGATCGCTTACTTGCACCAGAGTGGGATATCCACTGCAAACCTTTATATTAGCGAGAAGGCACACTTGATCATGCCTTATCACCGAGTGCTCGACCAATTAGAGGAGAGCCAGCGAACGCTGAAGATTGGTACGACAGGTCGAGGTATTGGCCCGGCCTATGTAGATAAGTACATGCGCATGGGTGTTCGCATGTTAGACCTGAAGAGCCGGGAAGCCCTCGAAAGAGCGATTGACCAAGTACTTCCACTAAAGAACCGGATTCTTCAAAAGGTATACGATCACCCTGGTTTCACAAGAGAAGAGCTCGTTGAGGAGTATCTATCATATGCCCAGACCATCGTCCCTCTCCTTGCTGACACTTCTTTGGTGGTTGACAAGGCCCGCCAAGAAGGAAAAAGCATACTTCTAGAGGGTGCGCAAGGCACACTCTTGGACGTCGATCACGGTACCTATCCCTTTGTTACATCGTCCAATCCAACCGCCGGAGGTGCAGCTCCTGGCGTAGGCATAGGACCTAATCAGATTGACCAAGTCATTGGTGTGGTTAAGGCTTACACAACAAGGGTGGGGGAAGGTCCCTTTGTTTCAGAGTTAAGGGATGCTACCGGCGATCTGATTCGGGAACGGGGCAGAGAGTTTGGTACCACAACAGGGCGTGCTAGGCGCTGTGGGTGGTTCGATGCCGTACTCGTTCGGTACGCAGTGCGGATTAATGGTTTGACAGGTCTGGCTATGACCCTGTTAGATGTTCTCGATGCTTTGGAGAGTATCAAGGTCTGTGTAGCCTATGAGTATCGGGGTGAACGGTTGGAACATATGCCTGCAGATCTCGAGGTGCTTAAGGAATGCAAGCCGATCTATGAGGAGCTACCAGGTTGGCAGACTGATACAACGGGGATTAGGACCTTTGAAGACTTACCCGCTCAGGCGAAGGATTATTTGGCCTTCCTAGCGGGGCAGGTAGGATGCCCCATCCAGATTGTGTCGGTTGGACCGAGGCGGGATCAAACCATGCTGCTCCAAGAGGTTTTCTAGGAACGCAGCGATTCAACTAGGTTTTGGTGGATTTTTTGCAAATTCTGATCTAAAATGGGAGAGTTGGAGAGACTCTCCCATTTTTTGTTAACGTTAGAATGGAGGAAAAGGATGATTCGCGTACAGAGTTTGAACAAGACTTTTCGTGTCGCTCAGCGTCAAGCCGGTTTAGCAGAGGCTGTCAAAGCCCTTTTCTCCAGGGAGTATTCGACAATCCAGGCCCTCAAAGATGTGAGTTTCTCCATTCAGGAGGGCGAGATGGTTGGGTATATCGGGCCCAATGGTGCCGGGAAGAGCACTACGATCAAGATCATGTGTGGAATTCTGCACCCGGATAGCGGTACTTGCGAGATCAATGGACGTATACCATGGCGTGATCGCAAGAATCACGTCGCGACCATTGGGGTAGTATTCGGCCAGCGTAGCCAACTATGGTGGGATGTACCCGTGATCGATAGTTTTAAGCTCTTGAAAGATATTTATGGTGTTGGGGAGCAGGTCTATAGGAGGAATTTGGACGAGTTAGTGGAGCTTTTGGGCATCAGCGAACTTCTGGTCAAGCCGACGCGCAGTTTGAGCCTCGGTCAAAGGATGCGCTGTGAACTAGCCGCCTCTTTACTCCATCAGCCAAGGATCCTTTTCTTGGATGAACCGACCATTGGGCTTGATGCAGTTTCCAAAATCGCTGTACGTCAGTTCATGAAAAAGCTGAATCAAGAGCGGGGTACAACTGTGATCCTCACAACCCATGACATGCAGGATATAGAGGTCTTGGCAGAACGGATCATTCTCATTGGACGAGGTCAGATTCTCTTGGATGGTAGCCTTTCAGAGTTGAAGAGACGATCCACAGCGCTTAAGACAATTACCATGGAGTATCGGGGAGACGTGCCCCGACTGGGTCCTGGAATGAAGTTGGTGGACTCTAGGGAAGGACGGTTGGTCCTAGAGCTCGACCCCGCCATGTGTTCTGCTTCCGAGGCCATCAGTGCGTTAGCAGCTCAAGTAGAGGTTCTGGATCTGTCCATATCTGGTGTGAGTGCCGAAGAAATGGTGGCAAGTCTTTATCAGGAGTACAAGATATGATGAAGTACTTAGCCCTTTTCCGCATACGTTTTTCCAATAGTCTGCAGTATCGAGCTGCGGCTGCCGCTGGTATGGTTACGCAGTTCGCATGGGGTTTTATGGAAATTTTTGCTTTTAGGGCCTTCTATCGGGCGAATCCTTCGGCTTTTCCGATGGAGTTCTCCCAAGTTGCATCCTATATTTGGATCCAACAAGCCTTCTTGGCGATCTTTATGGTTTGGTTCTACGAGAACGAGATTTTTGAGGCGATTTCCAATGGAGCCATTGCCTATGAACTCGTTCGTCCCATGGATCTATACAACCGTTGGTTCGCTCAATCGGTGGCAAATCGCATGGCTCGGGCGATACTGCGCTCCCTGCCCATCCTCTTGGTGGCCTGCTTAGTTCCACCCCCTTTGCGAATATCCCTACCAGCGAGTGGTCTTCAGTTTGCGCTCTTTAGTCTCTCCTTCTTTCTGAGTTTAGGAGTGGTTGTAGCCTATACGATGATTGTCTATGTCATAACGTTCTTTACCCTCTCACCTGTAGGGATACGGATCATTGCAGCTATGTTAGCCGACTTTCTCGCTGGTGCAATTCTTCCGTTGCCCTTTTTTCCGGATAGAGCGAGGGCTGTGGCTGAATTACTTCCCTTTGCCGCGATGCAGAACATGCCGCTTCGCATCTATACTGGCCATATCTCTGGGGTGGAAGCCCTTGGCGGCATTGGTTTACAGGTCTTTTGGTTCATGGTCCTACTTCTGCTTGGGCGGCTGATGATGAAGAGGGCTCTGCGAAAAGTGGTCGTACAGGGGGGTTAGTATGGGTTTATACTTCAATTTCTTCAGTATGCACCTGAAGAGCCAGATGGAATACAAGACGTCGTTCTTCTTCACCATCGTCGGGCAGTTTACCGTTTCCTTCACCTCATTGCTTGGGGTTTGGTTCCTGTTTGAGCGTTTTCACGAGGTGGAAGGCTTCACTTTTCCCCAAGTCTTGCTCTGTTTTGCTACCGTTTTGATGTCTTTTTCCCTGGCAGAGTGTTTTGGTCGGGCCTTTGACCAGTTCCCCCGAATGTTGGCCAATGGTGAGTTTGATCGGGTGTTGGTCAGGCCACAAGGTGTGATTCGGCAGGTCTTGATGGCCAAGATCGACTTTACACGGCTCGGACGTCTGACCCAAGCCGTTTTGGTCTTTGGCTACGCTTTGCCTCGAAGCGGTGTCCTGTGGACATGGGATAAGGTCTGCACCTTAGTTCTCATGGTCGTCTGTGGTTCCCTGGTCTTTTTCTGCCTCTTTTTGATCTATGCGGCAATCTCGTTTTTTACTCTTGAGGGTTTGGAGTTCATGAACATCTTAACAGACGGAGGACGGGAGTTTGGTAGGTACCCTTTCTCCATCTATGGAGAAGGGATCTTGAAGTTCCTCACCTATGTGGTTCCGTTAGCTCTCTTTCAGTACTACCCACTTCTGTATTTGGTGGGGAGGGAAGCATCACTTCGCTATATGTTGGCACCCCTAGGAGGTCTGGTTTTTGCCGTGCCAGCTTATGCTCTGTGGCGTCTCGGCTTGAGGAACTACGTTTCTACCGGGTCATAGATGCAAAAATTCACCGCAGGCTCTTGACAATCCTATCAATGTGGTCTATCATAGCACTTGTGGCGAAAATGAGCCATTAGCTCAGTCGGTAGAGCACCTGACTTTTAATCAGGGAGTCCCGCGTTCGAGTCGCGGATGGCTCACCAGTTTTGCCCCCATCGTCTAGTGGCCTAGGACATCGCCCTCTCACGGCGAAGACAGGGGTTCAAATCCCCTTGGGGGTACCAATTAGACAAAAAAAGAGTTCAGCTGAGGCTGAACTCTTTTGCATAAGAAGCCCTCTTTTCACTCATATTATTGACAAGGAGGGACGATGCGTGAACAGGACAGTGGGAATAGTGATTTTGCTCTTGGTCGTGCTAGGAATAGCCATGTATATTAATGCTCAGCGTAAGGAGGGACCCGATTGGCAAGATGGAACATACGTCGGTCGGTCCAGCCCCGATGAGCGGGGGTACTTCGGTGAGATTGAGTTGATGGTCAAAGATGGGAAGATCACTGAGGCCAACTACGAAGAGATGGATCAGCAAGGAAAGATGAAAGACGAGAATTACCCCTATCAACTTGGGCCCCAGTCACATGATGAGTTTGAACAGCGTCTTGTCAAGGCGCAAGATCCAGATGGCGTTGACAACATAAGTGGGGCTACGCAGACTCATGATCGTTTTGTTGAAGCTAGTAGGGATGCCCTACGAAAGGCTGAAGCGGGGGATCAATCCAGACCGCCAGCAATCCAGCCGATCCAACCACAGATGCCGAGCACGCCCCGAGACGATGCGAATATGGAGGCAGAATGGAAAGACGGCACCTATACTGCTAAAACGGATACGGATGAACATGGCTACTATGGAGAAATCGAACTGGTCATTCGAGATGCTCGGATCGCAGAAGTGACATACGACGAGAAGGATCAAGAAGGCAACCCGAAGGGTGAGAATTATCCCTATCCCCTCGGCCCTGAGTCGGAAGATCGGTACGAAGAGCAGCTGATAGAGATGCAGGATCCAGAAAAAGTTGACAATATAACAGGCGCGACGCAAACTTGGGAGCGGTTCAAGAAGACTGCGAAAGACGCATTGGAACAAGCCCAGAGTGCCAGTCGACCCCCAACGGATTTGCAGAATCAGGTTCCCTGAGACAACATGAAAGAAGGTGCAATTCTCCAGATGGAGTTTGCACCTTCTTCTCTGATCCGGTATTAATGTTCATTCATTCGCTTAACAGGCAACATCTCGATATAACCTCGCCAGCCTTGTGGTTCCAGTTGCATTCGAGGGGCCATGTCTGTGGCGTATTGATAGCCATAAACCTCGGGGTTGAAGGACTTGATGCGTTCCATGCAGGCGCTAACCGCCTCTCCGTAGTTCTCGTCCTTATAGGGTTCCCCCTGGAACACGATATACTGGCAGGGGACGAGGTCGATGACGTCAAAGCCCTCTGGTAATGGGCCGGTGTAATTTGCTGGAACCTCTACGCCATGGGCGTATGTCCCTGTTCCTGGAGGACACATGCCCTCAGGCAACCACACTCCGACAGGTTCGTACAAAGCCTCCTTAATCTCAGAGAGAACATCCCAGGCCGCTGAGGCGTTGTTCTTGCCACAACCGATCTCCTCGGCGTAGGAAAAATAGTCATCGGCTCCTTTGCTTCGCTTTAGGATAAATCGGCGGGCAGGACGATCGATGATCTGCGTGAAAATGACTGTTGTCTTGCTCATGTTCGATACCTCCGCATGCAATTTGGAGCGGTCGAGATAATGGAAAGGGATCTGCCAGCCTTCTGGTGCAGGGCGGGTAGCGTACTTCTTTGGAGAAATCCCGAACCCGTTGACAAAGGCTCTTGTGAAACCCTCATGGCTATCAAAGACGAAGTCCAACGCAACGTCGACAACCTTGTGCCTGCCTGAACGAAGGAGGTGAGCAGAGGCTGTCAACCTCTCGCGCCGGAGATATTCAAAGGGAGACAGGCCTGTTTCTCCCTTGAACATCCTTGCCGCGTGGTATTGGGAGTAGCCTGCGGCTTTGGCCAAGTCCTGAGCGGTGATGGGTTCCTGCAGATGAGCAGCAATGTACTCCTTCATTCTCATTACGGCTGCCAAGCTGTCGTTGTGCCTATTGTCCATTGATCTCACCCTCTTGATCACAAATATACGAGGTATCGGACGGAGATTCTTGACCTCAATTGCTTTCTTATCTTGCTGCTTGACTCCTCTTCCAATTGTGACGCTCCAAGAAGTCAAGAGCTGCTTGTTCATCAAGGGGCTTACTGATTAAGTATCCTTGAATCTTGTCGCACCCATGGAGCTTCAGGTACTCTAATTGCCTTTGGTGCTCTACGCCTTCGGCCACTACCTGGTGTCCAAGTTTGTGGGCAATGGAGATAATATCGCTCGTGATTGTCTGACTGTCCTCAAGGAACATCAGTCTGTCGATAAAGGATTTGTCGATCTTAAGGCAATCAACATTCAACTCTCTCTCTCGGGATAAAGAAGAGTAGCCTGTTCCAAAGTCGTCGATGGAGCTTCGTATTCCATGCTCCCGAAGCTGACCTAGAATACGATTGATCTCAGGAAAATTCGATGAAAACGCGGACTCAGTAAGTTCCAGCACAATATGTTCGGGATCGACGTCCATACTCGTGATGGTGTGGAGCAGATTGTCAACGAATCCTTTACTCAGGAGTTGAAATACAGAGACATTGATGGACACAGTCACAGCATGTCCCGCCAGCTTCAACTTCCGCATGAACTTGCAGGCCTTTCTGGCAATGATCTCACCGATGGGTGCGATGTGCTTTGTTTTTTCAATGATGGGTATAAACTCCAAGGGGGAGATCAACCCTAGCCGTTCGCTTTTGTATCGGGATAGGGCTTCAAAGGCGCAAATCCGATTCTCCCTTAGATCAAGAATTGGCTGAAACTGTAGGAACAAGCGTTCTTCGTGCTTGCCAATGGCCAGCTCCGACAGATCATGTTGTAGGATTTCTCGACGAAATATCCTGTTTTCAAGCTCTTGATCGTAAAAGCAGACATGGTTCTCTCCATGGCCAGAAAGCAAGGCTTCTTCAGACGTAATCAAGAGTTTCTTTACTAGTAGTTCCACATCATGTCGATTGTGCTCAGCGATCTCGACGACTCCGAGACCTATATTGATTCGGTCAACGGTGAGAAGTGGCGCTAGGGCACCTGAAATCCCATCACAGAATTCGAGCAAGTCCTGTGAGTCCTTGTATCCCTTCACGTAGAAGGCAAAACGATACTCATATGTACTAAAAACTAAGCACTCTTCCTCACATAGGGTGCTTAATACATTAGCAATCTTTCTTACGAGCTCTTGGCCATATTGGAAGCCATACGTAATACTTAATGAGTGTATGTCACTGAGGTCCACACTGATTAATGCTGCCTTTTTTGTCAGCGGCACCTTGCTGTCTTTGTTAAGCAGCGTCTCCAGATAGCGAAGGTTATGCAGATCGGTCCAGGAGTCATGATCATTGTGGTAACGAAGCTGATCCTCCATGTGTTTTCGCTCCGATATGTCGATGATGATTCCTTCAAGGGCTTCCACTTCGCCTGCATCGTTGTAAATGCCCTGGCCAATCTCAAACACCCATTTGCGGACACCTGTGGCCGTTGTAATTTCATACTCCCGCCTAAATGGCACTCTAGCAGCGATAACCTCTGCCCATTGTTCCCAGAGAGACTCTCTATATTCTGGTGTAATAACTTCGTTGAAGGACATTTCCTTGTTCCCAATCAGGGCTTCTGGAGCATAACCAGTTAACTCAAAACACCCAGATGAGACAAATTGCATTGTCCAATCCCGGTCATAGTTACATCTGTAGGCCATTCCCTGGAGATGTGAGAGTAGGACAGATTTGCTGCGCTCGCTCTCCAAAAGCTTCTTTTCTATGTTTTTGCTCTCTGTAACGTCGCGAGCTAGGATTACATGATGCAAGGGATGTTGTGGCGAAGGGGCCAGTGAGGTTACGATGACGTGCACCCAGACATCTGATCCATCGGGTTTGATAAACCGCTTGTCCATGGTGTAGCTATCGATTTCACCAGAGAGGAGTCGCTCATAGTTTCTTTGCTCTTCTGCCAAGTCGTCGGCGTGGGTGATTGCAGCCCAACCCAGTCGGAGTAACTCATCCCTGGTTCGTCCCGTGATTTCTTCAAAGGCGGGGTTGATGTCCACGTACTTCCTCAGATTGATAGGAGTGGGGTCCTTGTCAAAATAGGCGGCGATACCAACGGCCACCTTGTCAAAAAGTGTTTCTAGTGCCATCGCCTGCTTTTCTACACGGTGCTCAAGGGAGCTTAGGGTCTGGAGTAGCTCAATATGTACCTCTATCCTTGCTCTTAACGAAGCCATATGAATGGGTTTGCGTATGTAGTCGATTGCACCGAGCTTAAGACCTTGGATTTCATTCTCGATTTCATCGTAGTTCGTGAGGATGATGGTACGTGGTCTTTTGAACTGCCCGTCACCCCCAAATGCCTGCAAAACTTCGAATCCGTTCATGAGTGGCATATTTAAATCGAGGATCATCAGATCGAAGTCCTTAGCCTGAAGCAATTGCATGGCCTCAGCGCCATCGCAAGCCGTGTGGACATCATAGTCACTCAACATGTTTTGGATAATTAGGCGGTCGGATGCCGAATCGTCGACGACTAGGATTCTTGTTGTCATCATGGCACCTCCTCTCGTATATTAAGATTTAGGGAGATCATTTTAGGTTCTTTCTCCCTCTTGAACCTTGAAAACTAAATAAGCAAATTTAGACTTGGATCCTGACGTATATCCCTGGATAATAGAATCATGGAAAAGGA